>OHPC01001287.1_pt1 | contig 11119 bp, 10 predicted proteins | sample 1577631 | NCBI WGS metagenome assembly OHPC01 (sample SAMEA3879560, study PRJEB24766) | human gut metagenome | biome: human-associated habitat; feature: feces | place: USA | collected 1985/1987 | reverse complement strand
CGCCGTGGCGAAGCGATTAATCAGTTAAAACGCATCAATGCGGATGCACCGGGCAATACGGGCCTGCAAAACAATCTGGCGCTATTGCTGTTTAGTAGCGATCGCCGTGACGAAGGTTTTGCCGTCCTGGAACAGATGGCAAAATCGAACGCCGGGCGCGAAGGGGCCTCTAAAATCTGGTACGGGCAGATTAAAGACATGCCCGTCAGTGATGCCAGTGTGTCGGCGCTGAAAAAATATCTCTCGATCTTTAGTGATGGCGATAGCGTGGCGGCTGCGCAATCGCAACTGGCAGAACAGCAAAAACAGCTTGAGCGCCTGCAGGGCAAAGAGCTGCACACAGCGGGCCTTGTCGGCCAGCAGCAGGCGGCTCTCGATGCCCAGTACATCCAGCTGCTCCAGCCAGTCGGCGCGGCGCTGCTGCCACTTTTCGGTCTTGGGCAGAAAGCCCAGCAGCCAGCGGGCGAGGTTCTGCACCAGCGGCGAGACGCACAGCAGCACCAGCGCCACGATAATTACCGCTACCACAGCGTATGCCATGGGCAGATACCGCATGACACCGGTGGTGTTGGCGGCAAGCCAGCGGTGCTGCAACAGCAGCATCACGGTGGCGTATAGGAGCACCGTGCTCTTGTGGAAAACGTATTCCAGCGTCATCAGCCCTGCGCCGGGGCCCAGCGGCAGCCCGGCCTTGTGCAGGTAGTACAGCTGCACCGGCACCGCACCGGCACCCAGCGTGACCACGTTGCCAAAGGTGCCGCACCAGCCTACATCCAGCCCCTGCCACAGTTTGAACTGCGGCAGACGGCTGCGCACGATGACCCACGCCACGCACCCCTCCAGCAGGGGGTAGCTGAGGCCGACCGCCAGCACCGCCAGCACCTGCCACACTGAAAGCTGCGCCAGCGCCGCAGTGATCTCGGCCCAGTGATCCTTAAAAGTGAACACAATGATGCAGGTAAGTGCCAGCAGCACCAGCAGAGAGATCACGGCCTTTTTGCGGGAGGGCTGCTGCGCGGCGGCTTGGCTCATGGAAACAAAACTCCTTTCACAACCGGAAATTCTGGAATCAGTATAGCACATCTCCCGCCGCCCTTTGTGAACGGAAGCGGAACTTTGTTGGGCAATTTGGGGGATTTGATAAAATGGGGAAACCTCTCCCGTGAAAAAGCAATGCCGGGCAGCGTGCAGCTGTCCGGCATTGTTTTTTCATGATTCTTCCCCGTCCGTCAGCTCTTTTACCAGCCTTGTCAGGGTAGCTACATAGGATTCGTTGGAGAACTGCTGCTCGTACAGGCGGCGGCAGCTGCCGTGCATGGCGGCCAGCGCCTCCGGGTGTTCGATGGCCCAGGCCAGCTTGTCGGCCAGCTGCTGCGGGTCGTCGTCCTTGTAGAGGAAGCCGTCCACGCCTTCGGTCACCAGCCCGGCGGTGCCGGTGTGCTCCGATACGATGGAGGGCTTGCCGAAGATCAGTCCCTCGGTGACGAAGGTGGGCATGGGGTCATCCCGGGAGGCGCACACCACGCAGTTGCACTGCTCCATCAGGGATTTGACCTCCGGGCGCTCCAGCCGCTTGCGGTAGAAAACGGTCTGGGGATAGTCCCGCACCAAGCTGTCCACGGCGTTGTACATCCCCTTGTCGGCGGCTTTGCCCACAAAAAGGAAGGCAGCTTTTTCCCGCACTGCAGAGGGCAGCAGCCGGATGGCGTTGCAGAAGATGTCCGGACCCTTGCGGTGTTCCAGCGAGCCTACCGTCACAAAGAGGGGACGCCCCCCGGCAAAGCTGATGTCATAGCGGGGGAATTGCTCGGCTGCATAGTCCGGCAGACCGTAGATCAGCTGCTCGATTTCAAAATCCGGCCGGACGGAGTGCATGGCGGCGGTGGCGTGGGAGCCTACGGCGCAGAGGTGCACGTTTTTGCCCAGCGCCTTGGGGATGCTGTGGGAGATGAAGGGGTAGCCCGCAAAGGCATCGTGCAGCCACCACAGCACCGGCACAAAGGAGCCGTTCAGGGTGTTCACCACCGGCGCTTCCACCACCGTGTTGGCCAGCACAAAGTCTGCGCTGGTGGCCAGCCCCCACAGGGCGCTGGAAGTAACGCAGTCCGGGCGGGTGACCACAGCGGCCCCGGCGTCCAGAAACAGCGGCAGCGAGCCTTCATCCGAGGGTCCCAGCACCACCACCTCAAAGCCTAAGCTGCGCAGCACCGGCACGGCACTTACCAGCACGATGGGCGCACCGGTCATGGTCAGCTCATGGCTCGAAATCAGCGCACGGCGGCCCTTGGCAGAGAATACATCGTCGGCGCACAGCTCCCGGCGGAAGTGCAGCAGCGCCTGCGGGATGCAGCGGCTGTGCTGCGCCATGGCGTGGGCCAGACGCAGCAGTTCGGTAACGCTGTCCTTGCCCCGGGCGGCGGCGCGTACCTTGTCCAGCAATGCGCGGGACACCAGTGCGCAGCTGCTGCCGGGCAGGTGCCGGGTGCTCAGGTACAGGGCGGTGGAGCCGTCAAAGCCAAAGGCGGCGTCGCAGACCGCAAGGTCTGCGCCCTCCCGCAGGGCGACGGCAAAATAGGTCAGGGCGGTGGGGGTGCACTCCACATCCTCGCTTACCAGCAGCACCCCGGCTACATCGGGGGTCAGCTCGTCCTCAAGCCGGGTCACCAGACGGAACTTGCGGTGCAGCTGGTTTTGCAGCGCCGCTTGCAGCGCCTTGTGACGCCCCGGCGCGTAGACCAGAAGATAGGTGCTCTGGGTATCGGTATAGACCTGCTTGGACAATTGCTTGCGCTGCAGGGTACTGTAACTGGTGTACATGATCCAACTCCTCCGGGCAGAATATCGGGCGGGCTCAGTGACCGCGCACTAGGTTCAGCAGTCTGCGCAGCGGGGCGGTCAGCCGCCAGCTGCTGCTGGCGCGCATCGTTTCCAGCGAAACCTGATATTCGTGCTGGATGCCCTGCAAGGTCAGCAACTGCTGGTTCAGCCGCATACACTCGGCGCGGCTGGCCTGCAATACTTCCTCTGCCTCCTGCGCGGCAGCGGCGTTCTCAAGCTTCAGGTCGTTCAGCGCCCGCAGCAGAGACTTGCCGGGCTGCTCGTGCAGAAAACGTCCCAGCGGGTAGTAGTGATAGTTCACCGCAAACTTCATGCCGGCACCAAAGCCGGTGGTGCAGTGCAGCGAAAGGTTGGGGTCTACGTCCAAAAACAGCAGGCTGTCCTCCTGCAGCAGAAGGCCGTTGACCGACTGGAAGCTGATGCGCTCGTCCGAGAGGGCAAGGTCGGTGATGCAGCAGGCCAACTCGCCGGGGTCCAGACGGATGGCGCGTGCGTCCTCCGGCAGGACAAAGGTGACCGAGACCTCGTGGGTCAGTTCGTTGTAGACATCCTCGGTGGCAGTCAGGCATTCCCGGGGCGAAAAGCCGCTGCCGGTGTCGTAGAACAGCTGCGGCAGGGTAAGGGTGATATTCTCAGCCGCGGCGCTGTGCTTGGCAAGCTCGGTCTGGCAAGCCAGCAGCTGCTGCTCCAGCTCCAGACACCGCTGCGCCAGCTGGGAAACACCCTCGTCCGAAAGCTTGAGCTGCTGCTCCAGCTCGGCAATGTGCGCCTGCATGGCAGCAGGGGTCATGGGGGCATCGTGGTTCATAACGGGATCCTCCTCTTCCTTTATCCTATAACAGCTGCACCGCCGCAGCCAAAACATTCAGAAAAATCAGTGCCGCGGGGCGTAATGTACCTGAGGGGTGCGCCGCCGGGCGGGGAACAACTTGATGATCAGATCCCGCCGCCGCTGCAGCAGGGCGCAGATCAGCCAGATGGAGCCCAGCGAAAGGATGTATTGCAGGCTGATGCCCAAAACAGGGCGGTCGGCGTATTTGGCGGCGAACAGATACCACGGAATGGCGATCAGCTCCACCGTATGTACGCAGAAGATGTACAGGGAACGGCGGCCGATGGCCTCGAAAAAGCGCACCAGCGGGTTGCGGCGCTGGCTCCAGCGCAAAAACAGCCGGATAAACAGCAGACCGGCAAGGCCGTCCAGCAGGATGCTGATGGGGCCCAGCGACCACTCGGCCATGGATACACAGTCGGTGCGGCGGGTGGCAAGGGCGGCTGCCGGGATCAGCAGTACGGCTGCCCACAGGATGCAGGACATCCGGCGGGACAAAGGCTGATCCAGCCAATGCTGCCGTTTGGCAAGGTAGCCAAGGTACAGGTACGGCGTGATCACCGCGCCCTGAATCAGGCAGAAGGGCAGCTCCCATACAAGGCTGGCACCCCAGCCCAGCAGGGCGGCACCGCCCACCGCCCAAGGGATGTACCGCTCCGGGAAGATGTTCAGGATAACGTCCAGTAAGATCCAGCCCATCAACAGCGCCAGCAGATACCACATGGGCCCGCAGGAAAAGAACTCCTGCCCGAAGTAGGTGGCAGTATGGGGCAGACCCAGCAGAAAGCCGCCTGCCACCTTGATGCTTTCAGTCATGGAGCCGGGCAGATAGTGAAAGGTTTTATAATGAATGATGAAGTGCAGCACCGTGGTGAACACCGCAGTGTAGCAAAAGGGCTTGAGCAGGCTTTTGAGCTGCTGGTGGATGCACTTGCTGATGGAGCGCTTGCGGAAGCCGTAGCCGCTGGCAATAAAAAAGGCCGCCATCAGCGTTTCGCGGTAGATAAAGCCGACAAAGGCCGTCAGCGACAGGCCGCCCTCCAGCTGGAGTGGGTAAAGCTCCGCAGTGTGTCCCAGCACGATGGCCAGCATCCCAGCGCCCTTGAGCATATCAAACATCCCGATGGAGTTGACAGTGCGGGGCTTGGTTGTTTCCATGAAAGATTCCTTCCCTGCGCCGGGCCAATACCCCCTCGAGAAAAAAGCCGGATACGGCGCAAATGATCAGTTTTTATACAGCATTGCCATGATATATGGCTAGTATAATGCTTTTTATAGAGACTGTCAATTTTGTTTTGCAGTCTGCACCATACCGGAACTGGTATTTTGCGCTAAAAATTGTAGCACGAAAACCGGCGGATTGCAACGAAAGGTAGAATTTGGCCGGGGCGTATCCCAAGATGCGCAATTGAAAGTTGTCAAAGTGAGAAATTAAATGTTGCAGAAGTATTGCATTGCATTGGAAAATATTGTATACTGAGCACAGTACAGCGCACTGCCGCAGGATGAAATAACAACGCAGGAGGAAAATACAATGATCAAGGTATTGGACAACGTGTATGATCTGGTCACCCTGAATATGGAACAGCGTTTTTCGGAGCGTGTGGCGCTCCGCTTTTACGATAAGGAAACGGACGAGGTGACCGCAGTCCATTATAAGGACTACGCGCGGGATATCCGCCGTGCGGTCAGCTACTTCCAGAGCACCATCCCGGATATCAAGGGCAAAAAGATCTGCCTGCTGAATAAAAACTGCTACGAGTATGCCGTGAACACCTTCGGCATCATTCTGGCGGGCGGTGTACTGGTACTGCTCAACCAGCACAAGAGCTGGGACGAGCTGTCCTACGAGCTGGGGCTGGTGGACCCCGCTGCCATCCTGACCGACGGTGACGACTACGGCACCAAGGAGCAGCTGCAGGCCGCCTACGGCAGCATTCTGCGCCCCATGGACGGCTTCCGCGCTTATGAGCCGGTGGCAGAGATGCCCCGCTGCATCGGCCACGATGACCTGATGATCCTGATGTTCACCTCCGGCACCACCGGACGCAGCAAGGGCGTGATGCTGAGCGAGCGCAACTTCTTCAGCGTGATGCGCGCCCATGTGCAGATCGGTGAGCGCATGATGGAGTATAAGCACGACCCGGAGCTTGTGGTCAGCCAGTACACGGTGCTGCCCATGTTCCATCTGGGCGCATTCATCTGCCTGTTCTCTTGGGCACACGGGGGCTGGGCGCTGAACATCAGCGGCGATATCCGCAATTTCTATAAGGAGATCCGGCGGATGCCCAGTCAGGTCATGGCGGTGGTGCCGGTGATCATGAACTCCCTGCACAAGGACGTGATGCGCGGCCGCAAGGAGCGCTTGGGCGAGCTGTGGGTGCCCATCTGCTCCTCTGCCATGTTTGACCCGCAGGTGATGCTGGATATGGCCACCAACGGGATGTTCGTGGTGCAGACCTACGGCGCTACTGAGACCTGCGGCGATGGCATCATCAACTACGCGCAGGATGCAAAGCACATCGGCGCTGTGGGACAGGGCAACGATTATCTGGACTACAAGATCGAGCCGGACGGAGAGCTGTGCATCCGGGGCGACAGCATCATGCTGGGCTACTACAAGGACCCCGAGGCCACCGCTGCGGTCATCGACAAGGACGGCTGGTTCCACACCGGCGACCTTGCCCGGGTGGACGAGGACGGCTACTACTACATCACCGGCCGCAAGAAGAATCTGATCATTCTGGACAGCGGCGAGAACCTCAGCCCCGAAGAGCTGGAGGGCATGTTAGAAAAATGTCCTGCCGTACAGGAATGTATCGTAAAAGAACTGGGCAAAAAGATAGGTGTTGTGGTATACTGTGAAAAGGAGCACCAGCAGACGGTGCGGGACTTTATTGCCCAGATGAACCGCACTGTCCCGCTGTACAAGCGCATTGGCGTGGTGGAATTCAGCGAAACGCCGCTGCCCCGCAACGGCGTAGGCAAGCTGGTGCGCAAGTAAAACGCAACAGAAAGGAAGCATAATACGATGGAACGTGCAGAAATCATTTCTCAGATCACGGCTATTCTGGAGGATGTCGCAGAGGTATCGCCGGAGGATGTGACCGAAAGCAGCGTCCTGATGGACGATCTGGATCTGTCCTCTATGGAGATCCTGACCATTGTGGCAGATCTTGAAGAGACCTTTGGCCTGCGCATCCCGGAAAAGGAGCTGCGCAACTTTGTCACCATGGGTGATCTGGTGGATTATCTGGCAGCAAACGTGGGGTAAAAACCAATGGAAACACAACAGCGCTCGACGGAATATAACTTTCAGGGAATCATGTACTTTTTCCGTCGGGAAAAGATCCAGTGCCGGTACCAGTTCTCGCTGCGGGATGCGGTGGATATCACCCTTTTGCAGCGGGCACTGACAGCGGCCTTGGCAAGTGCGCCTTATTATACGCAGCGTCTGGTGCAGGAAAAGCGGGAGATGTGGCTGGAGCCCAATACGGAGCCCTGCCTTGTGTACCCCGGCAGCACCATGCGCAATATCCCGGAACAGACGAACGGCTACCTGTTCTGCGTCAGCTGCGAAGGGGATACCGTCTACTTTGACTGGCATCACTTCCTGCTGGACGGCCACGGGGTATCGCCCCTGCTCACCAGCATTCTGGAGCAGTACTGCAACCTGCGTTACGGCACGGCCTTTGCGGTGCCGCAGATCGTGTGCGACCCGCCCTATGATATGGAGGCCATGCTGGCAGAGTACCCGCCTGTGGAGTACGGGAGCGATGTCATCCAGCGGGATGTGGTGCAGACCTACGAGGGTGCGCTGCGCCGCACCCGGGTGTGCCTGAGCAAGCAGAGCCTTGTGGAAAAAGCGCTGGCGAACAACGCAAAGCCGGTAAGCGCTCTGATGGGTCTGCTGTGTATGGCCATGCGGGAGTATCTGGGCAAGGAGAAGATCCAGTATTCCTACTCCTCCGATACCCGCGATGTGGCCGGTGTGCCGAATGCGCTGTACAACTGCGTATGCAGCTTTGGGCATACGGTGAAGCTGCAAGCCCAGACCCGCCTTGCAGATTTTGTGGCTGATGTAGATGCAGACATCAGGCGGGATCTGCAGCCGCAGTCCAAGCGCCGCCGCATGACCGAGCAGATGGGCTGGGTGTACAAGGTGGACCAGCAAAAGGCGCCCCTGCGCATCAAGCAGCGGGTGTTCCAGATGGGCGAGTACATCGGCGGCACGATTTCGGACTTCTGGCTCAGCTATCTGGGCAATCCGCTCATGCCTGCCGCCCCGGAGCTGGCACAGTACACCACGGATTTTGGCGTCTGGGTACCGCCGGACGGTGCATCCGTGGGTGTGGAGGCTGCCAGCCTGAACGGAAAGATCATCCTGTGCATCCACAACAAGGCACCCAACCCGGGTCTGGCTGAAACCCTCCGCAAGACCTTTGAAAACGAAGGCGTTGCGGTGCTGGAAGCCGAAGATCTGGACTGAGAAATACTTATTATAAAAGCAAAAGGGCTGCTGCACGTTTTTTGTGCGGCAGTTTTTTTGCTGCTTTTTGTAAGAAAATCCGGTTGCAAAGATGCGAAAAAATGGTTAAATAGAGAAAGGATATTTCCGCAAGGAGAGGAACACCATGGAACAACAGAACACGCGCCTGCGCAATGCGGGCTTTGCGACCTTTTTCTTCAGCGGCATCTGTGCCATCAGCGCAGGTGTGGTGGTCAGTCTGCTGCAGGAGCGCTACGGCTTTGCCTACGGCATGACCGGTACACTGCTCTCCCTGATGAGCGTGGGCAACCTGCTGGCAGGGCTGCTGATGGGCATGCTGCCCAGTGCGCTGGGCATGAAACGCAGTGTGCTGCTGCTGACCATCGGCTATGCGGTGGGCTACGCCGTCATGGGGCTGACCGGCGCAGTGGTGCTGCTGGCAGCGGCCTTTTTTGTGGTGGGCATCGCTAAGGGCAGCGTTATCAACACCTGTACCATTCTGGTCAGTGATCACTCCGCCGACCGCACCCGGGGCATGAACCTGATGCACAGCTGCTACGCCTGCGGCGCACTGCTGTGCCCCTTCCTCATTGCGGCGGCAGCCCGGGTAAGCACCGAGCTGGCGGTCTTTCTGCTGGCAGCCGTGGGCCTTGTGCTCTGGCTGGTGTACGTTTTTACCCCGCTGCGCGGCGGCAAGAGTAAAAGCAGCGCCGAGAAGGAAGCCATCGACTGGAGCTTTCTGCGCTCTGCCCGCTTCTGGCTGCTGACCGGGCTGCTGTTCTTCCAGAACGCCGCCGAGCAGAGCGTCAACGGCTGGATGGTGACCTACTTCAAGGGCAGCGGCATCATTGCGGGCACGCTGGCGGCCTACACCGTCACTGTGATGTGGGGCGCTACGCTGGTGGGACGGTTGCTCATCGCCTTTGTGTTCCCCTTAAAAAATCCCCGCAAGGCCATGGTGGGCATGAGCGTGCTGTGCACCGTGTTCTATGTGCTGCTGGTCATGGCGCACACGCAGGGCGCAGCCATTGCGCTGCTGTTTGCCTTTGCCATCTCCATGTCCGGGCTGAACCCCACCGCCGTGGCCAGCGCAGGCCGCATGACCAGCGTGACCAGCATGGGCATCATGCTGCCGGTGGCCTCCAGCGGCGCCATCCTGATGCCGTGGGTCATCGGCATGGTGGCCGAGCGTGCGGGGCTTGCCGCCGGTATGGCCTCCAACATCGTGCCCTGCGTGGGTCTGGTGGTCTTTACGCTGCTGGTGGCTAGACTGCCGGAGGAATGATGCGCCGCCTCCCTATAACCCTTTCTGTGAAAATGGGGTTCAGGAAAGTCCGCAGACTTTCCTGAACCCCGAAATTATAAATAATGATTCCGCTGATGATGCGCAAAGCGAACGCGCAGCGCATTTTAAATCATTTTGCGTTATCCCTCAATGCCTCTTGCTTTTGCGCTGAACTCGCAGCCGCAGTAGTCCTGCCGGTACAGGCCGTACTGCTCCGAAAGCTGCAGGCTGCGCAGGTAGCCGTTGTGCTTTTTGAAGTCCGAGGGCAGATGCTTTACCCCGAACTCTGTCTCCAATTCCTGCCCGATGGCGTTGATGCGGGCAGCGTCCTTGTGGGGGCTGATGGACAGGGTGGTGGTGAACCAGTCAAAGCCGTTGTCCCGTGCGTACTGCGCCGCGCGGCGCATCCGCAGCCGGTAGCAGACGGTGCAGCGGCTGCCGCGCTCCGGCTCGTTTTCCAGCCCGGCTACGGCGGTGTAGAACTGCTGCGGGTCGTAAGTGTCCTCCACCACGGTCACCCCCAGCGGGTGGGCTGCTGCCACGAACTTCTGCAGCTCCTCGCCCCGGCGGTAATACTCGGCTGCCGGCCATGTGTTGGGGTTATAGTACAGCACCGTGATCTCAAAATACCGGCACAGCTGCTCCAGCACGGCACTGGAGCAGGGGCCGCAGCAGGCGTGGAGCAAAAGGCGCGGGCGGGTACCGCCAAGGCCCGCCAGCACGGCGTCCATCTGCTGGGCATAGTTGCGTTGTGTTGCCATTGGTATCATCCTTTGCTATAATGGTCTTGCCTACATTATAGCATATTTTACGATGAAATACAGGAGGTTCTCCCATGACGGAAGAAAAGATCGCCCGCATCAATGCGCTGGCCAAAAAGAGCAAGACCGTCGGCCTGACCGAGGTCGAAAAAGCCGAGCAGCAGACGCTGCGGCAGGAGTATCTGGCCGACATCAAGGCCAGCCTGCGCAGCCAGCTGGAGCGCACGTCCATTCAGGAGCCGGACGGCACCATCCACAAGGTGACTCGCCGCACCGACCTGACCGGGGAGCGCAGCTGAGAACGGGATTTTATAGGGGGAATACGCCGCAAAAAGGTGCATTCCCCCTTTTTTTGCGCGGCAGACTGTGCTATACTATAATAGCATTGGTGCGTGCCGCAAGGGCAGCAAACCGGTGCGTTTTACCCAAGGTAGCGTATCCCGGGCAAGGTGCACGGAAAAGGCTGTCTTTTGAAAGAAGGATAAAGAGGTCATTTATTATGCTTACTGCAATTACGGGTATCAACTGGGGCGATGAGGGCAAGGGCCGCATGGTCGACCTGATCAGCCAGGAGTATGACATCGTTGCACGGTATCAGGGCGGCAACAACGCAGGCCATACCGTTAAAAACGAGCGCGGCAAGTTCGTGCTGAACCTGCTGCCCTCCGGCATCCTGCGCTCCAACGTCGTGTGCGTTATGGGCAACGGCATGGTCATCGACCCGCATCATCTGGACGGCGAGATCAATAAGCTGCGCGAGCAGGGCATTGAGATCACCCCGGCAAACCTGAAGATCTCCGACCGCGCAACCATCACCATGCCCTACCATGTGGAGCAGGATGGTCTGGAGGAAGCACGCCTGTCCAAGACCGGCGCACAGTTCGGCTCCACCAAGCGCGGCATTGCCTACGCTT
>OHPC01001280.1_pt1 | contig 11176 bp, 6 predicted proteins | sample 1577631 | NCBI WGS metagenome assembly OHPC01 (sample SAMEA3879560, study PRJEB24766) | human gut metagenome | biome: human-associated habitat; feature: feces | place: USA | collected 1985/1987 | reverse complement strand
TGGCAGGACAAGCTCAAGCGTTCGGTACTGCTCGACTCGGGCGCCGACATCCTCATCTACGGCATGGGCGAGCACGCGATTGTCGAGATCGCCGACGCGCTCGACGCGGGACTGCCCGTCGATCAGATCACCTATATCAACGGCACCGTCTACCGCACGGGTTCGCTCGACGAGGTCTACGACTACGACCTGCTGCCCAGCTGGGACGACCTTGCCGCCGACAAGCTCAACTACGCACGCAGCTTCAATGTGCAGCAGCAGAATATGGACCCCATCACCGGACACCGCCTGGTAGAGCCCTACCCCAACGGCGTGTTCGTGGTGCAGAACCCGCCGTCGGCGACGCTCACCACCGACGAAATGGATGAGGTGGCCGAACTCCCCTACGCACGTGACTGGCATCCCGACTACGATGCTGCAGGCGGCGTGCCGGCCTTTGCCGAAATCAAGTTTTCCATTAGCTCCAACCGCGGGTGCTTTGGCGAGTGCTCGTTTTGCGCGCTCACCTTCCACCAGGGTCGCGTGCTGCAGATGCGCAGCCACGACTCGATCATGCGCGAAGCCGAGCTGCTCACGCACGACCCCGAGTTTAAGGGCTATATCAACGACGTGGGCGGACCGACGGCAAACTTTAGCCGCCCTGCCTGCGACAAACAGCTCAAGCACGGCGTGTGCAAGAACAAGCGCTGCTTGTGGCCGAGTGTGTGCAAGAACATGGTGGTCGACGAGAGCGGCTACACACAGTTGCTGCGCGACCTGCGCCAGCTGCCGGGCGTCAAGAAGGTCTTCGTCCGCAGCGGCATCCGCTTCGACTACACCATGGCCGACGCCTCGGACGAGTTTTTGCGCGAGCTGCTGGAGCACCACGTTTCGGGCCAGCTGCGCGTAGCGCCCGAGCATGTGAGCGACGCGGTGCTGTCCGTGATGGGCAAACCGAGCCGCGCCGTCTACGATGCGTTCTGTCGTAAATTTGAACGCCTGAACCGCGAATACGGACTCAAGCAGTACGTAGTGCCGTATCTGATCTCGAGCCACCCCGGCTCGACCATGAAGGAAGCCGTAGACCTTGCCGAGGCCGTGCGCGACATGGGCTACATGCCCGAACAGGTGCAGGACTTCTACCCCACGCCGTCCACCATGTCAACGTGCATGTACTACACCGGCGTGGATCCGCGCACCATGCAGCCGATCTACGTGGCGCGCGACCCGCACGAGAAGGCCATGCAGCGTGCGCTCATCCAATATCGCAAGCCCGAGAACTACAAGCTGGTGCGCGAGGCACTGGAAAAGGCCGGCCGCCGCGATTTGATTGGCTACACCAAGCATTGCTTGATTCGCCCCGTGCCGCCACGCCCGGGCGAGACATCTGCTGGCGGCGGGCATGGCACTGGCAAGAAGGGCGGCAAGGCCCACGGTGGCGCCGCCGGCAAGGGACCCAAAGGCAGCAAGGGCCACGGCGGCATGTCGCGCGCACAGAACACCGCCGGTCGCAATCGCGCGGCCCAGGGGCGTCAGGGCGCCAACGGAGGCGGGCGTCGCAACTAGGGCAGCGGTGCGCTCGCTGCGTCCACCCCACACGCGTGGCGCAGCGAGCGCATTGCCTCAACGAGGATGACGCCGGCGATAGCGACCGTAATTGCCACGTCGAGCGGCGTGTTCACAAACCAGAGCAACGCCATGAGATACGACCCGGCGTTAAAGGCAAAGTGCAGCAGGATCGTGTAGCGGAGCTTTCCGGTCGTCACGAGCACCCAACCAAAGATGAGGCCGGCGGCACCCGCGTAGCAACCTTGCACCCAATTCATGTGCATAAAGCCGAAGATTGCCGCCTGCAGCACAATCGCCGCAGCGATACCCCACGTGCTTGGGGCCGCCCAGGGCACCATGGCGCCGTCCTGCGCGCTCGCACGACGCCGGCGCTTCCAAAGTGGGCGGCACTGCGGATTAAACGCTCGGAGCGAAAACTCAAAAATAATGCCGCGCACCAGCAGCTCTTCACAAAACGGGGCGCCGAGCACCGTGGTCAGGACGGCGAGATAGCTGGTGTCGCCCATGCCTGTTTCCTCGACAAGCTCGCTGTAGTCGGCCGCGGCATCGGGCAACAACGACAGCGCGGCGTCGGTCACGTAGCCAACAACCACCTGCAGGGCCAGGCCGATCACGATAACGCAGGCGATGCGTTTCCACGCCCCACGCGCTCCCCCGCCGAGCGGGTGCTCGCTTTGCCGGCGTGCCATAAACGAACGCGGCCACAGATAACGCCACCACAGCAGCGCCATCAAAAACGATGCTGTCTGCGCGACGGCCTGAAGCAATTGAATGTCGAGGTCATCGATCGAAAAACCCATGAACACCGATGCGACGCCAAGGGCGGAAAACAAAACGACGCTCAGGGCAATATCGGCAGCGACGACGCCAAAACAGGCAAGCGCCCAAATCATCGCATTGAGCATGCCAACCTCCTCCCGACGACTAGTCATTGGGGACGTTCTTCAACGACTAGCTGTTGGGGACACTCTTTGCCAAAGGCCCCGTTGGGCGAGATGTCGAACGGGAAGGTGCCGCAGCGATTGAACGCGGCGATAAACATGCGGATGGCGTTGGACGGCGTGGTGCCCACGAGCTGGGTTGCCGCCGCGAAGGCTGCCTTCTCCTCGGGCAAGACCTTCGCGACTACGGGGGTCATGTGTTCTGCCATGGCGCTTCCTTTTTGAAACGACGGTAGTGCGGATAGATGCGGGCCACGCGGCTGGGCGACGGGCTGTGAAGGCAACCCGATTGGCCCGCATCTGGAGTTTGTTTCTGCGGCGTTGGTATTACTTGGTATTCCTAAGTATTACCCCGCAGATAGAATACCACACCCGACCCCATGGGGACGAAGGAAAACGAATCATTTTGTTGCTGAGTTAGTTTTTAGAGCGTGATGATGCCCGAGATATCGAGGGCCTGAGCGTCGGCGACATCGTGCGTGGCAAGCAAGAGCGTACGGCCGTCGAGCAGGTCGAGCACGACCTTGGTCGTCGCATCGCGCGCGGCGGCATCCAGGCCGGTAAAGGGCTCGTCAAGAATCACCGCGCCGCCCGGGCACAGCAGGGCGCGGGCGATCTCGACGCGACGGCGCTGCCCGCCCGAAAGCTCGGCCACGCGAGCATGCACATCGATTCCCGGCACCAGCAGGCGCAGCAATGCCGCGGCGCTCGAAGCATCCACACGCGCATCGGCGCACACCAGCACGTTATCCAGCGCCGAGGCGGACTCGACCAAGCGTGCATCCTGAAACACCATCGAGCACGGCGCGCACTCCCCCGCTGCCAACGAAAGCAGCGTCGACTTGCCCATGCCCGAAGCGCCCATCGCGCAGATACGCCCACCCGCAGGCACGTTAAGCACCAGACCATCCAGCGCCGGCGCCCAGGGCGCACGATCGCCCACAGCAAGCGCAAGCTCCGCTGCGGCGCCATCGCTCGCAGCCCCCGCACGCCCGCGCAGTCCATGCCCATGCGCCCGCACGGCCGCGCGCCACGCCACGGGTCCTGAAACCCGCAGCAGCCACACCAGCACGCGCTCACACGCCCACGAGGCGGCAACGACCAGCACGGTCCACGCCAGCAAATCAGCCGTCTCAATCAAAAGCTTTGCCTGATAGATACGCTCACCCACGGTGCCCACCGCCATGCCGATCAGCTCGGCTGCCACGCCGGCCTTCCAGCTCATGCCGATCACGGCACGGGCACACGAAAGCACAAACGGCAGCACCTCGCGCCAGGTGTGGGCGCAAAACAGGCGCCAGCCGCGCACGCCATGCAGACGGAACATCTGCTCCAGCGTTTTATTCACCTGAGCCAGCCCCTCGGCCAGCGAAAAATACACGCCCGGCAGCGCCATCAAAAAGACCGCCGCGATGCTCACACGTGCCGACCCCAACCAAATAAGCAGCAGGACCACCACGCAGGCGACCGGCGTCGCCTTTACAAATGACAGCGCCGGAGCCACCAGGTGCGCAAACGCCCGCGAACGTGACGAAATCCCGGCAAGCATGCCACCACACACCGCGGCAAGCGCCAGCCCGCCCAGTATTCGCGCGCCCGAGCCCGCCAAAATCGCCCAGGTGCCGCCATCGCACACCAGGCGCAGCAGCGCCAAGGCAACAGCACCCGGCCCCGGCAAGATCAGCGGCTGCGCCACCAGCGCCGCCGCGAGCGCCCACGCGGCAAGCCAAAAGGCGGCGACGGCACCACCTGCCACCGCCGCCTTCACACGCTCTGTCATTTGCCGAGCAAACGCACGCACGGGCTACTCCATGTAGTAGAAATCATCAGCCGGGAGCTTGCCGCCCACGGCGCTTGCATCCGCATCGGCCAGCACCTGCAGGTACCCACCGAGCGCCGCCTTCATATCTTTCCCCGTCTGGCATACAAGCATGCACCCGGGAATCGCCTTTTCGGCAATCGCGGCGTTATCGACGATACCCGCATCGACCACGGCCTGCGCCCAGTCCGCCGGTGTCGCATTGACGGCCTTCACGCTCGCCTCATGGCAGCGCAAGAACTCTGCCACAGCCTCGGGATGGTCCTCGGCAAACGCGCGGCGAACCACGGTCACACCCGTCAGCATACGCGAACCCGTGTCACCCGCCAGCTCATCCCACACATCGGTCAGGCTTACCGGCGCCGACAGCTTGCCCTCGCTCTTGGCGATGGCCGCGGTCTTGAATGGCTCCGGCAGCACGCCCACGGCAGACGGATCGGCAAGCAGGGCCGACAGCACCTCGGTGGGCTCGCTCTTAAACTCGAGCGTCACCTGGCCGGTCAGGCCCGCGCGCCCCAGCAGGAAGTTCATGACGTACTCTGGCGTGGTGCCCTTGCCCGTCATGTAGACGGTACGCCCCGCCAGATCGCCAAACGAGGCCACATTCGCGTCGCCCGTCACAACGTTCAGCACACCCAGCGTGTTGATGTCGATGACCTGCACCGCGCCCTCGGTCTTGTTGTAGAGCACGCTCGCCACGTTGGCGGGCACCAGGGCAATGTCGATATCGCCCTGAATGACCTTGGGCACGATCTCGTCAGCGGCAGTGCTGATCGCAAAGTCGAAATCGTTGTCCGTGGCACCGTCGGCCGCCTGGTCCATAAACTGCACCAGACCGATCGACGTCGGACCCTTGAGCGAGGCGACGTGCACCTCAATCGGCTCAGCAGCGGCACCACTAGCGGCAGACCCGGCAGCCGAGCCCGCAGCAGACCCGGCCCCGGCAGCCCCGCCGCCACAGCCCGCGAGCGCAAGCGACAGGGCGCCCGCGGCGAGCGCCGAGGCAAACCCCCGGCGCGACAGCTCAACATTAAACGCGCCCATCGCTAGCACGTCCCCTCGTTGGGCATCGACCAGGCGTGATGGTCGGTATGCAGCAGCTCCTCGGCCAGCGGCGAGAGCGGCGCGCCCAAAAACTCGCTGTAGCACGCCTGAACATCGGGATTCTCGTGCGAGAAGCGAATGTCCGCCTTCGCATCGAGGCCCCACAGCACCTGGCCACGCTCGGCTGCCAGCTCGCAACCGTCGTGGATGGGCTGACCGCCGCCACCGACACAGCCGCCCGGGCATGCCATAACCTCGACGAAGTCATAACTCGCACGGCCGTCGCGAATCGCGTCGAGCAGGCGGGCGGCGTTGCCCAGCCCGTGTGCCACGGCGACGCGCACCTTGGTGCCATCGATATCGGCCACGGCCTCCTTCCAGCCGTCCAGGCCGCGCACATCGGTAAAGAAGTCGGCGTCGGGGTTCTTGCCCGTCACCAGGTAATAGGCCGAGCGCACGGCGGCCTCCATCACACCGCCCGTGGCGCCAAAGATCACACCCGCGCCCGTGCCAAAGCCCAGCGGCGTATCGAGCGGCTCCTCAACCAGCGTATCCACGCTCACGTGGCTCGCGCGGACCATGCGCACCATCTCACGCACCGTCAGCGCAACGTCAACGTCGGGCACACCGCCCTCGCCCACCATGCTCGGCAGCGCGCACTCGGCCTTCTTGGCCGTGCACGGCATCACGGACACCACAAACAGGCGCTCGGGCTCCACGCCCAGCACCTTGGCGTAGTAGGTCTTGGCGATGGCGCCGAACATCTGCTGCGGCGACTTGGACGTGGACAGGCTGTCGACAAACTCGGGGTAACGCGCCTTCACAAAGCGTACCCACCCCGGGCAGCAGCTTGTGAACATGGGCCAGCTGCGGCTATCGCCCTCGCCCTTGGCGGCCTTACCCAGGCGCTCGAGCAGCTCGGAGCCCTCCTCCATAATGGTGAGATCGGCCGAGAAATCGGTGTCGAACACGTACTCAAAGCCCACGCGGCGCAGCGCACAGGCCAGGCGCTCGACGGTGGCCTCATCGCGCGGAATGCCGAGCTCCTCACCCCAGGCGCTACGCACGGCCGGCGCGATCTGCACCAGCACGATCTTGTCGGGATCGGCGAGAGCGTCGAACACGGTCTCGGTATCGTCACGCTCGCGCAGGGCGCCTGTCGGGCAATGCGTGATGCACTGACCGCACGCAACGCAATCGGTCTTGCCGATCGGCGCACGCCCGCGGGTGCCCACGGCGGTATGCGTGGCGCGGTTGGTCAGATCCCAAATCCCTAAGCCCTGCACGCTCTCGCACACCTTGATGCAGCGCATGCATTTGATGCACTTGTCGTTATCGCGGATGATGGGGAAATCGAAATCCCAGCCCTCGCGCGCCAGGTGCTGCTCGTACGGCAGATAGAAGATGCCCAGGTCGTTGGCGATGGTCTGCAGGTTGCAGTTACCACTGCGCACGCAGCTCGTACAGCGCGAGTCGTGCTGGGACAGCAGCAGCTGCACGTTGGTGCGACGCGCCTCGCGGGCCTTGGGGCTGTTAGTGTGGACCACCATGCCGTCGAGCACGTAGTTGTTGCAGGCGGCAACCAGCTGGTCGCAGCCCTCAACCTCGACCACGCACACGCGGCAACCGCCGATCTCGTTTAGATCGCGCAGGTAGCACAGGGTGGGAATCTGGATGCCGGCGGACTTGGCCGCGTCCAGGATCGTGGTGTGCTCGGGTACCATGACCTCGCAATTATCGATAGTGAGCTTGACCATGTTGAGTGCTCCGCTTTCGGTGTTGTCGCTGACAGTGGGGTTGTTGGGCTCTACCATTCCAGGTTCCTCCCTCCGCGGAACGCGCCAAAGCCAAAGTGGTCGCAACGCAGGCAGCGGCTTGCCTCCTGGCGTGCCTCCTCCTCGGTAAGGCCCTGCTCGACCAGATTCCAATCGTGGATGCGCTCGCCGGCCTCGCGCTCGCCCAGCTCGCAGCGGCCGCACTCGTGCTTGCCCTTAAACTGCACGGTCGGCAGCTCAACGTCGAGCTTGATCTTGTGGTCGAAGCCCAGGTAGCGGTCGATATTTGCCGAAGCCACGCGGCCGGCGTTGATGGCACGGATGACGGTGGCAGGACCGGTCTGACAGTCGCCGCCGCTAAAGAGACCGTCGAAGTTAGGCACGGCGCCATCCGAATCGGTGACCACGCAGCCCCACTTACAGGCGACGCCCATGTCCTCAAACGGCTTGGAATCGATGTCCTGGCCAATGGCCACAAACACGCGCTCGCAGGGAATGACGCGCTCGGACGTGGCGGCGGCACGCGGGGCCGGGCGCCCACGACGGGGCTCGCCGATAATCTGCGGCTGCACGCGCAGGCCAGTCACGCGGCCTTCCTCACCCGTCTCGATAGCGAGCGGGGCCGTGAGCTCCAGAACCTCGCAGCCCTCGGCCTGGGCGCCGGCAATCTCGGCATCCTGGGCCGTCATATCGCAGATGCGACGGCGATAGACGATGCTCACCTTTTCGGCACCGCAACGCACGGCAGAGCGCGCCACGTCCATGGCCACATTGCCGCCGCCGATGACGCACACGCGCTGGCCGCTCAGGTCGGGCAGCTCGTCGTCGCCGATGGCACGCAGCATCTTGACGGCCGACTCCACGCCGGGCGCCTCTTCACCCGGAAGGCCGAGCTTCTTGTCGCTGTGGGCACCGATGGCCAGGTAGACGGCATCGAACTCGTCGTGCAGGCGGGCAAGCTCCTCGCCGTTGACGGAGTGGTCGAGTTCCACGTCGATGCCGGCGCTCAAGATCCAGTCGATCTCGGCCTGCAGGCGCTCGCGCGGCAGACGATAGCTGGGAATGCCATAGCGCAGCATGCCGCCCAGGTGGTGGCGCTGCTCAAAGATGGTCACCTTATGGCCCATCACGGCCAGGTAGTAGGCACAGGAAAGGCCGGCCGGGCCGCCGCCGATCACGGCGATGCGCTTGCCGGTGTTGTCGGCCACGCTGGGCTTGTAATCGTTGAGGTCGCTGTGCTCAACGGCAAAACGCTTGAGGGCGAGGATGTTCATGGGATCGTCGACCATGCCGCGACGGCAGTGCATCTCGCAGGGATGCTCGCACACCAAACCGCAGACGAGCGGCAGCGGGTTGTTCTTGCGGATGACCTTGACGGCATCGGCATAGCGGCCGGCCTCGACCAACGAAATGTAACCGGGAATGTCGACGTGCGCCGGGCAGCCCGAGACGCACGGGACGCGGGCCTCGCGGTCAAAGCCACAGGAGTGCTCGCGGATATGGTGCTCAAAATCATCGCGGAAACCGCGGATGGCGGTGAGTGCCATGGCGCCGGCCTCGTAACCGATGGCGCAGTCACTCGAAAGGTAGATGGTGCGGGCCGTGCGCTCAATCAAATTGAGCGTGGACTCGTCGGCGCGGCCCTCGAGCACATCGGCGAGCAGGTCGCTCAGCGCGCTCAGGCCCACGCGGCAGGGCGTGCACTTGCCGCAGCTCTGGGTGGAGCACAGGTTGACGAGCGCCGCCGTAAACTCGACGGGGCACGGGGCGAGCGAGCTCACCGCCAGACGACGTCCGAGTGCATCGTGCAGGTCGTCCATGACGGCCTGAGCGTGGCTGCGTTCCATTACGTGCAGTCGAGCCATAAGATCCCCTCTCACATGGCAGCCCGGAGGCGAGGCCGGGCGAAATTGCTACACGCACAACACTGACCTAAAAAGTTGTGAGGTCTCCATACGGTTCGGCAGGCGGTATAAAATGTCACCCTCAGCGGTGAAATAGAACATTACCGCAGATAAATGCCATATTTGATAAAACGCGTTACCAAATTGCAATATTCAATGTGAAAAAGAGCGCCTTACTATTTTTCCTTTTTGATCCGTTTTCCTCCGTCCCCTTCGGATCACATGATCCCTTGGGAACGGAGGAAAACGGATCGTTTTTGGTGCAAAAGGGCCAGGTTTGTTTGCACCAATCTCACTTGCGCTAGATGAAGAGCTCGCATTCCTTCCGCGCGACGCAAACCTTGCTCAGCATCTGGGAAACAGCGGATAGTTTGTTGGAATCAAGCTTGCGAGCACCTCGCGGACATACGGCGATGCAGCGCATGCAGGAGATGCACGCCTCGCCAGCTGCTCGTTTGGGGTCACTCTTGTCGATAGCGCAAACGGGGCACGCCGCGGCGCATGCACCGCAGGAGACACAATCCTCTGTTGCCTCGGGTGCCATGCGGTGACCTCCGGCTTGTTTATAAGGACGATTGCCGGGGATAGAGGGCCCGGACGCATCCTCAGCCAACAGCTTTTGCTGAATTTGCTGCGCAAACTCTGCGAGCTGCGCCGCATCCTGCGCATCCGGTCGCCCAGCAGCAAACTGACGAGCAACGGAATGCTCAGCAATAGCAGAAACCGCTGCAACAACCCTAAATACGGCGCGCTTCGCAACGTCCTCCAGCTCTACGAGCGTGTCCTCAAACGCGCGGTTTCCGTATACGCAAACCAAAACAGCCCGAGCCCCGTTGCCGCGCACCATGCCCAACCGGTCAGCCACCACAGCCGGGATTCTACCGGCATACGCCGGCACAGAGATTACGGCCACGTCGTCCTCAGTCATCGAGACAGCGCTGAAATCTAGCCCGCTATCGGCCAGATCGACGGTAACGGTATTCTTGCCCAGTGCCCCGGCCACAAGGCCAGACACCTTCCGCGTTCCACCCGTCGGACTAAACACAATTTCGAATACGCTCATCGAGGCACCCTCCCCTACGCCTGGCAACGCGTCAAGCCGCTTTCACATCCAGCCAGAGTATACGGCGCATGGGATCCCCGTTTTGGTGCACCAAGCACCCCAATGCACCCACCCTACGCTGTCTGCCTCTTCGTTTTGTATAAATTACGGTACAGATTGCATATACTTACTGGATACCGCCGCGTTCTCCTGAGGTACCCCATCCCGGCACGTGCAAAAAACGGAGTATTCTGCAACGTGACCGCGTCAGCACCGCCGCGGGTGGGCAAAACTGTAGGGCGCCGTATCATTCTAAGTCCCGACATGGCGAGAATGACGCGCCCCTGCTCCGGAAAACGGCGAAATCTGACTCGGAACGCTCGCTAGGGATATCCGAAGGCCACCGTTGGCGACGTCGAATCATATGCAGACAACTCGAACTGCAGAATACTCCAAAAAATGCACGGCGCACCCCATGGGACCCATTGCTGCATGGCAGAAAATAGGTCCTCGGCATCCCCCAGATGCATTCCCGAGAACATCACGTTTGAATTAGCGATGGACACGGCAAACAAAAGGGCCCGAGCGTTGTTTGCTCGGGCCCTTAGCTTGTCTCACGCTAGCGCGCGATGCGCATCTTACTTGCGCTTGCCGCCGCCGTCACCGGGGCGACGGGAGCTACCGCCGCTCTTGCCGCCACGATTGTTACCATAGCTGCCACGGTTATCGCGACCGCCGGCACGACCGCCGCGGGAGCCGGCCTGGTTGCCGCCACGCCCGCCGCGATAGCCGCCACGGCGCTCCTCGCGGGTGTCGTCGTAGTTGCGCCAGTCATCGCGACGATCGCGGCTGGCACGCGGGTCGCGACGATCGCGCGACTCGTTAGAACGACCAGCGCCGCCGCGGCCACCGTTGCCACGAGCGCCCTCGCGACGCTCACCACCGCGGCCGCCATCGTGACCTCCGCGCTCGTCAAAGCGCTTGCCGCCGCGGGTACCACGCTCGTCACGCGAACCACGGCCTTCGCCGCCACGGCGCTCATCGCGCCCGCCGCGCTCGCCATCGCGACCGGAGCGACGACGGTCACCCGAGCCGCGCTTGCC
>OHPC01001260.1_pt1 | contig 11327 bp, 8 predicted proteins | sample 1577631 | NCBI WGS metagenome assembly OHPC01 (sample SAMEA3879560, study PRJEB24766) | human gut metagenome | biome: human-associated habitat; feature: feces | place: USA | collected 1985/1987 | reverse complement strand
CGCCGCTGGTAACACGCACGATGAACACCACGCGGGAAACATCGGTGGCAAAGTGCAGCTCACGGGCCTTGGCATAGATATCGCCGGGCAGGATGTTATCCAGCACCACATTCTTGATAAAATTGGACTTATCAAACTTTTCGTCGTGGTACTGCTTGATGCTCTGCAGGCTGATAGACAGCATGGCGGCAAACTGACCAGCCGTCTCGTCCACGCCTTCCACGAATACTGCATAATCATTATGCTTGGCGCTGGAGAACTGCTGATAGGTGTAGCCATCGCGCACAAAGCGGTCGCCTGCGGTCAGACGCTCCGCCATGAAACCCTCGCGCACCTCGCCGATCAGGTTCAGCTCCGAGCAGGAAATAACAGCGCCGGTCTCATCCACCACGCCGACCACCCGGTTGATCGCGTCTTTCATCTGGTAGATCACGCTTTGAAATACTCTATTGGCCATAATGGATACCCCTTTTCCTCGTTTGTGCAAACCGCAGCGGCAGCCGGTCGTGATTTTTAACAATTTAGCTGCATTACATTTTATATTTTACACAAAAGAATTTACTTTTGCAACATATTTCAACAAAAAAGATAGTTTTTTCTTGTGAATATTATCTTCAGGGGCCATTCTGAACCAAAAAAGTGCCTTTTTGCGTGGTTCTGCCCCCTATTCTACCGGAAAAATGTGTTGCTTTTTTGAAATCCGGGTGAAAAGCGCACCCTATCAGATGGTAATTTTTGACACTTCTTCGGCAGAAAGCTCCCGCCACTGGCCCGGTGCAAGGGCCGGGTCGAGTGCAAGGCCGCCGATGGCATCCCGGTGCAGGCCGTTCACGCCTGCGCCGTACACGCCGAACATCCGCTTGATCTGGTGGTATACGCCCTGCTTGAGCACCACCCGCACAGTGCAGCCATCGGCAGAAAGGGCCGTCACCTCCGCAGGCGAAAGCGCTGTGCCGTCGGCAAGGGTCACGCCCGCCGCAAAGCCGGTGCGCATCTGCTCGGTCAGCGGCGTGTCCAGCACCACGGTGTAGGTCTTGGAGACGTGGCGCTTTGGAGCAAGGATGTCGTGGGCAAAGGTGCCGTCATCGGTCAGCAGCACAAAGCCGGTGCTGGTCTTGTCCAGCCTTCCCGCCGGGAACAGCTGCCGCCGGAGATAGGCATCCCCCACCAGATCCACGACCGTCGTGTCCCGCTTGTCGGTGGAGGCGCTGACGACGCCCTCGGGCTTGTTGAGCATGAGGTAGACGAACTGTCGGTAGGCCAGCGCTTTGCCGTCCACCGCCACAGCGTCAGCCTCTTTCAGCTGGGTGTCCCCTTTCTTGCAGACCGCGCCGTTGACCGTGACGCGGCCTTTCGCCAGCAGTGCCTTCGCCTCGCTCCGGGTGCATTGGGCCGTCTCGGCTAAATATTTATCGAGTCGCATGAAAACTCCTTCTGTGTGCAGAAAAGAGGCCGTTGCCTGCGGCAACAGCCTCTTTTCCTGTAAAATCACGTTTAGACGCTCAGGTTTGCGTGCTGTTCCACAGCATCCGGGTTGGCGTCAAAGATGGGCTGATCCACAGCCAGGAACTTGTGGTTGTTGGTAAACTCGTTGATGATGGCACCGAAACCGCCATCCAGGTGAGCAATCAGGAAGATGAGACCGAAGGTAACGCCGATGAGCAGCACGGAACCCTGGATGAAGTCGGTCCACAGCACGCTCTTCAGGCCGCCGGTGTAGGAGTAGATGATGGCGATGATGCCCATGATGATGATCAGGATGTTCACGTTGATGCCCATCAGGATCGAGGCCTCCTTGTCTTCGGAGACCGCGCGCATGGCCTTGCCCTGCTTGGTGTAGGTGACGAACAGCTGCAGCGCGACCATGATGATCACGCCGAGCACGATGGTGATGATGGTCGCGCCGTCGATCTTCAGCTTGCCGATCGCCAGCGTCGGAATCTGGATGATGGTGGGCACGGTCTGGTAGTCGGCGCCGAAGATGGCCTGGGAGCCGTTCTCCAACAGAAGGCTCATTGCGATTGCGGTGATGAGGGCCGTCATGCTGTTGCCCTTTTCACGAACCGGCTTGTATGTGGCCCTCTCCACGATGACGCCCACCGCCACGCACATGAGGATTGCGGGGATGACGGCCACCCATGCGGGCAGGCCGAACGCGACGATCGCCGGAATGGTAAGCATCAGCACGTAGGAGCCGACCATGATGAAATCGCCGTGTGCGAAGTTGATCAAACGAATGATGCCGTACACCATGGTGTAGCCGAGTGCCACGAGCGAGTACACGCTGCCGATCTTCAGACCGTTGAAGATCTGACTGATGAACATGATGATCTGATCGCCCATCATTCCTCCTTTCAAAAGTTGATGATGCCGGACTTTTGACATAACCGTCCGGCTTGGCCGCTGAAGAAGCCCAGCGGCTGAATATGGTTATTTTCGTCTTGATACGCGAAAGGGAGAGAACCGGTTTCCCGGTCCCCTCCTCTTCACAGATTCAGGCCTTCAGGCAAGCGACGCTCACTTGGCAGGCTGAATGGTGGTCTTGTACTGCGGCTTGCCGTCCTTGAGCTCAAGCACGACGACGGACTTCTTCGGGGAGCCCTTCTTGTCGAGCGTGAAGTTGCCGGTCACGCCTTCGAAGCTCATGCCGGCGATGGCGTTGTTGCGCACGGACTCGCGGGTGGCGTTCTTGCCGGCCTTCTCGATGGCCTGCTTCATCATGTACACGGAGTCGTAGCCCAGTGCGGTGAAGGTGTTCGGATCGGCGTTCTTGTTGGCCTTCTTGTAGGACTTGATGAAGTCCTGCACCTTGGCGTTGGAGGTGTCGTCCGGAGAGTAGTGGGTGGTGTAGAGCACCTTGTTGTACAGCGACTTGTCGTCGGTCATCTTCAGGCCGTCGTAGCCGTCAGGACCCATCACATAGCCCTTGTAGCCGACGGAGCGGGCCTGCGGGATGATGTACGGGCCAGCGACGGAGTAGTAGTACGGAGCGTACAGGAACTCGGCGCCAGCGGCCTGGATCTTCTGCAGCTGGGAGGAGTACTCGGTGTCGTCGGCGCTGGAGGAGTTCTCTTCGGCCACGACGTCAAGGCCGGCCTTCTTGGCGGCAGCGGCGAAGGCCTTGCCCACGCCGGAGGAGTACGGATCGCCGGTGCCGTACAGCACGGCGACCTTCTTGACCTTCAGGGTCTCGGCTGCGAACTTGGCAGCGATCTCACCCTGGTAGGAGTCCTTGAAGCAGGTGCGGAACATATAGCCACCGGTCTCGATGGAGTCGGAGGTGGCGGCCGGTGCGATGGCCGGCAGCTTGGACTGGTCGGCCAGCGGAGCCACGGCCGCGGTGGTGGAGGAGATGGTCGGGCCGACCACGCCGAGCACGCTGTTGTCGCCGGCGAGCTTGTTGAAGGCGTTGGAGGCTTCGGTGGCGTCGCCCTTGTCGTCCATGGACTCGAGCTTGACCTTCTTGCCGTTGATGCCGCCCTTGGCGTTGATCTCATCCACAGCCAGCTTGAAGCCGGCGACCTCGGCCTCGCCGTATGCGGCGGCGGTGCCGGAGTTGGTGGTGACGGAGCCCAGCGTGATGGTATCGCTGTTGGCCGCGCTACCGTTGGAGCTGCTGGAATCGTCCATGCTGCCGCCGGAGCAGGCAGCGAGGGACATCGACATTGCGCCTGCCGCGATCAGGGCGACGCACTTGGCGGAGAACTTCGCGTTCATTCCGTTCTTCCTCTTTTCTTGAAAACGCTGCACATTCCTTTCAACGCGCACCTTGGAAAAAATCATGTTCATCTCAACCCCCGTGCGCGGAACCACGGCGACCACTCATGACGGACGCCCGTTCTCTCTCTGTGCATTCCGATTGTTCTTTATAGCCTGACGGATGGCGGCCTGCATAAAATGTTCTTATAGTGAGACTCAACTTCTGGTTATATCCCCGTCAGCATGGCGCAAAAGAATATAAGTTACTGTGCCGGCTGTTTTTCCGCCGTCAGATAACGTGGCCGTCCGGTGTAGTCGTTATGCACGGTAACGTCGACGAAGCCGCAGGTTCGTGCGAAGGCGGCAAGCCGCTCCCCCTGCGTGATGTCGTGCTCCATCACCATAAGTCCATCCGCGCGAAGCAGTTTCGCCGCGCGTGCGATGATGCGTTCCGGAATGAGCGTGCCGTCCGCCGAACCGCCGTATAGCGCCAGATCGGGGTCGTAATCGCGCGCCTCGGGCTGTTCGGGAATGTCGGCAAGCGGCACGTACGGCGGATTGGTGAGCACGATGTCGATGGTGCCGTCAAGTTGGCTTAACGTCGGCATTTGCGTGGCGTCGGCGATGTCCAGATGATAATTACCGGCGATTGCGGGATACCGTTTCGCGGTCTCGTCGAGGTTGCGCCGCGTCCACTCGGCGGTCGTAGCGCTTTTCTCGACGGCCCACACCTCGCTGCCCGGCACTTCCGAAGCGAAGGCGAGGCCGATCGCACCGCTGCCGGCGCACAGATCGACCACTTTGGCGCGGTACATGCCGTTTCTGGTGGCCCAGTCGACGCCTTCCTGCACGACCAGTTCGGTTTCCGGACGTGGAATGAACACGCCTGGACCGACTTTCAAATCAAGGTAGCGAAACGGCGCGTGGCCGGTGATGTGCTGCAACGGCTCGCGTTTGACACGACGGGCCAGCATGGTCTGGAAACGTTCCATCGCCGGTTCCGCGTCTTCTTTTTCGGCCAGACGTTCGACGCCATCGCCCATGAGCATGGCTTTGTCCACGTGCTGCAGGTCCGTATGGAACGCTTCGGCGAGCAGCAGTTTGGCGTCGTGCTGCGGAGTGTCGACGCCCGCCGCACGTAGTTCGTCCGCGGCGGAACGCACCGTTTCGAATACCGTCGCCACCCAATCGCCTTACTTCTGGTTGGCGAGACGATCGGCTTCGTCCGCCTGGATGTCGCTGTCGATCACGGCCTGCAGATCGCCGTCAAGCACGGCGTCGAGGTTGTACGCCTTGTAGTTCGTGCGATGGTCGACGATGCGGTTTTCCGGGAAGTTGTACGTGCGGATACGTTCCGAACGGTCCAGCGAGCGCACCTGGGAATGGCGCATATCGGCGGCCTCGGCGGCTTCCTGCTCGTGTTTCATGGCCAGCAGGCGGCTCTTCAGAACGCGCAGTGCCGCCGCGCGGTTTTGGATCTGGCTCTTCTCGTCCTGCATGTTCACGGTGATGCCGGTGGGGATGTGCGTCATGCGGACCGCGGAATACGTGGTGTTCACGGACTGTCCGCCGGGGCCGGAGCTCATGAAGATGTCGATTTTGAGGTCTTTCGGATCGATTTCGATTTCATCGTCGTCCTCGTCGGCTTCCGGGAAGACGATCACGCCGGCGGCGGAAGTCTGGATACGTCCCTGCGATTCGGTGACGGGGATGCGCTGCACGCGGTGCACGCCGCCTTCGTACTTGAGGGAAGCCCACACGCCGTCCTCCGGCGCCGGAGTGCCTTTGGCGCGGATGGCCAGCTGCACGTCCTTGACGCCACCGAGCTCGGTGGTGTTCTCGCTTTGCACGGTGACCGACCAGCCGCGCTTTTCCGCGTATCGCATGTACATACGCAGCAGGTCGCCGGCGAACAGCGCCGCTTCCTCGCCACCGGTGCCGGCCTTGATCTCCATGATCGTGTCACGCGCGTCATCGGGGTCACGCGGAATCAGCGCGGTGCGCAGCTTCTCTTCGGCTGCGGGCAGCTCGCCTTCCAACCGCTTGGCCTCTTCGGCGAAATCGGGATCTTCGGACGCCATCTCGCGGGCCGCCTCCAGATCGTCCTTCACCTGCTTGTATGCGGTGTAGGCGGAGACGATGGCACCCAGTTCGGCGTGGCGCCGACCCAGCTTGCGCATCTTGTCGGGATTGGATGCGACCTCCGGCTCGGCCATCTGCTGTTCGATATTGTGGTATTCCTCAAGCGCGGTGACGGCCGCGGGGAATTGTTCGTCTGCCAATGTACGCCTTTTCTTCGTATCTGCGCTTCAGCGGAATCACTCGTCGCTGAACCTTACTCAACCTGTCCATCATATAAGGTGGCGCGGAAGTGCGGTCGTCGGAGGTAGGCGACGGCACGTCGGTAACGAAAAACGCCAGCCCACGAATGGACTGGCGTTTTCATTGCCTAAGCAATAAGACTCACTTGGCCTTCTTGCCGTAACGCTTCTCGAAGCGAGCCACGCGGCCACCGGTGTCGAGGATCTTCTGCTTGCCGGTGTAGAACGGGTGGCAGTTGGAGCACACGTCGACGGTCATGTGATCGCCGTTGTAGGTGGAACGGGTGACGAAGGTGTTGCCGCAAGAGCAGGTGACCTGCACTGCGTGGTAATCAGGATGGATACCCTGCTTCATAGTTTGTCTCCTAGAGATTCGGGGGACCCGGGTCGCATTGCCCCGATGGCAAGGCGTGAACCGGATAACCTTATGGAGTGTAGGCGATGGCCGGGACACGGTATGCGCCGTCACACGCAGGGCGTACGGACTGCAATCCGCGGATATGCAAAAGACCCGCCGCTTCCGGCAGGTCCGCATGTGCCCTCGCTGGGACTTGAACCCAGGACAAACACCTTATAAGGGTGCTGCTCTAACCAACTGAGCTACGAGGGCAACGGGAGGAAGTATACCCCGACCTCTGCCCGATTGCGGCAGCGTCGACAGATGACCATTGGAAGACCGACGGCAACACGCCAGCAAATCGTTATTTATAAGTTTATAAATAACGTACTAACCTATTAATTAAATCAATGGACGATATACCCATACAGTACACCTCGTCACAGCCATTTCACCGACGAAAGGACACCCATGCGCTACGGTCATTTCGATGATGCCGCAAAGGAATACGTGATTGAAACCCCGGCGACCCCCCTGCCGTGGATCAACTACCTTGGCAACAAGGACTTCTTCTCGCTGATTTCCAACACCGGCGGCGGCTACAGCTTCTACAAGGACGCCAAACTACGCCGCGTCACCCGCTACCGGTATAACAACGTGCCGGCAGACAACGGCTCCCGCTGCTATTACCTGAGCCTGATGGACTCCGATTCCGCCGATGCCAAGCCGGTCGAAACCTGGTCGCCGACCTTCCTTCCGTGCAAGACCCCGCTTGATTCCTACAAGTGCCGTCAAGGCATCGGCTACACCGTGTTCGAAGCTTCCAAGCAAGGCATCGAATCCAAGCTCACCGCCTTCGTGCCGCTGCACACCAATGCGGAAATCAATCGGCTCGACGTGACGAACACCACCGACGAGCCGGCCGTCATCGACGTGACCGGCTCCGTGGAATGGTGCCTGTGGAATGCCGTGGACGACTCGTCCAACTTCCAGCGCAACCTGTCCACCGGCGAGGTGGAGATCGAACGCGAAACCGATGCCACGCTGCTGTACCACAAGACCGAATTCAAGGAGCGCCGCAACCATTACGCGTTCTACGGCGTCAACGCGCCCGTCGTCGGTTTCGACACCAGCCGCGACGAGTTCCTCGGCCAGTTCAACGGCTGGGACACCCCGCAGGTCATCGCCGAAGGCAAGGCTCACGATTCCGTGGCGCACGGCTGGTTCCCGATCGCCGCCAACCGCGTGCGTCTGGAACTCCAGCCGGGCGAAACCGCATCGCTCGTGTTCATGCTGGGCTATATCGAAGTGGCCAAGGACCAGAAATGGGAGGATCCGAACGATCCGGCCAAGGTCGGCATCATAAACAAGAAGCCGGCCCATGAGCTGTTCCGCCGTTTCGCCACCGTCGAACAGGTCGAAGCCGCCTTGAAGGAGCTCAACTCCTACTGGTCCGAACTGCTGACCACCTACAGCGTCGATTCCGGCGACGAAAAGCTCGACCGTATGGTCAACATCTGGCACCAGTACCAGTGCATGGTCACGTTCAATATGTCCCGTTCCGCCTCCTACTACGAGTCGGGCATGGGACGCGGCATGGGCTTCCGCGATTCCAACCAGGACCTGCTTGGCTTCGTGCATCTCATTCCGGAACGCGCACGCGAGCGCATCATCGACATCGCCTCCACCCAAATGGAGGACGGTTCCGCATGGCACCAGTACCAGCCGCTCACCAAGAAGGGCAATGCGGACATCGGTGGCGGCTTCAATGATGATCCGCTGTGGCTCGTGGCCGGCGTGTACGCGTATCTCGCCGAAACCGGCGACGTGAGCATTCTGACCGAACCGGTGCCGTTCAACAACGTCGAGGGCTCCGAACAGCCGCTACTTGAGCACTTGCGCCGTTCAGTGAACTTCACCATTACGCATAAGGGCCCCCATGGCATTCCGCTCATCGGCCGCGCCGACTGGAATGATTGTCTGAACCTCAACTGTTTCTCCGATACTCCGGGCGAAAGCTTCCAGACCGTGGAGAACAACGACACCGGCGTCGCCGAATCCGTGTTCATCGGCGGCATGTTCGTGCTGTACGGCAGCCAATATGCCGACATCCTCGAGCATTATGGACGTCTGGCCGGCATGTCCGACGCCGAAATCGCGTCCGAGGCGGCCAGCGTGCGCGCCGAAATCGGCCAGGTTTCCAAGGCCGTCAAAACCGCCGGCTGGGACGGCGAATGGTTCGTGCGCGCCTACGACGCCTACTCGCGCAAGGTCGGCACGCATGAGGACACCGAAGGCCAGATCTACATCGAACCGCAGGGCATGTGCGTGATGGCCGGCATCGGCCTCGATGACGGCAAGGCGCAGCAGGCGCTGAAGTCCGTCAAGGAACGCCTGACCTGCGATTGGGGCACCGCCATCCTCGCACCCGCCTACTCCACCTACCGCATCGAATTGGGCGAAATCTCCTCCTATCCGCGCGGATACAAGGAAAACGGCGGCATCTTCTGCCACAACAACCCGTGGATCTCCATCGCCAACGCCATCGCCGGCAATGACGACGAGGCATTCGCCGTCTACCAGCGCAACTGCCCGGCGTATGTCGAGGACAAGTCCGACGTGCGCAAGGTGGAACCGTACGTCTACTGCCAGATGGTGGCCGGTCCCGAGGCAGCGACCCCGGGCGAGGGCAAGAACTCCTGGCTGACCGGCACCGCCGCGTGGACGTTCGTGGACGTGTCGCAGTATCTGCTGGGCGTGCGACCGACGCTCGACGGCCTGGCCATCGAACCGCATCTGCCGGAACGGTTCGACCAGCTGACCGTGACGCGCGTGTTCCGCGGCGTGACCTACCGCATCGCCATGAAGCGCACCGGCGAGCGCACGGTGAGCGTCGACGGAGCGAAGATTGGCGGTAATGTGGTTCCCGCTTTGAGCGATGCCAAATCCGTCGATGTCGAGGTCACGTTCTGATGTGAGCATCAGAACGTGCTCACAAACGGGGCGGGCCTACACTCTCCTCAACATGAACATGGATTGCCGGAGCATCTTGCATATAGGTTGTTCCGGCGATCCTCCATCGGTTTCCTGCAACCTTGTGGAAGGCAGGAACCGATCAGAACAGTGCGAATCCGTGTGCCGCATAGAAGGCCGCATGGATTCGCACACACAATCCGTCTAAGGTAGCGATATGCAGTATTGTGAAGACATCATCACCGGCATCGATGGCAGTGAGGCCACGTTCGTCCGGTACGTTCTCGACAACAGCGAGGAGATCGATCCCAAACGTCAACGCCCCAGCGTTCTGGTGATTCCGGGCGGCGGCTATGCCATGACCTCCGACCGCGAGGCCGAACCGATCGCCATGCAGTTCCTCGCGGCCGGATGCAACGCGTTTGTGCTGCGCTATTCCGTCGCGCCATCCGTCTTCCCCACGGCTTTGCTGGAAGCCGCGGAAGCAGTGCAGCGCATACGCGCGCATGCGGACGACTGGCATTGCGACCCCAGTAAGATCGCGGTAATCGGATTTTCCGCAGGCGGTCATCTTGCGGCCAATCTTGCGACCACGGCGGGTGACGACACCATGCGGGCACATGGCTATGACCCTGACGCGGTGCGCCCGAACGCATTGATGCTCGGCTACCCGGTGATCACTTCAGGCCCGCTCGCGCATCGTGGCAGCTTCGACTGTCTGCTTGGCGACAACAGCGATAATCAGGTGGCGTTGGACGCGGTGTCCATCGAACGGCATATCGACGCGAAGACGCCGCCCGTATTCGTATGGCATACCATCACCGACGATTGCGTACCGGTCGAGAACACGCTGATGTTGGTCGATGCCTGCAAGAAGGCCGGCGTGCCGGTCGAGGCGCATCTGTTCCCCCAAGGCGGGCATGGTCTGGCGCTTGGCACTGCGGAAACGGCGTGGCAGGGGGTTAATGGCATCGAGCCATGCGTCCAGCAATGGCCGGTGTTGGCCAACGCGTGGCTACGGCGACTCTTCGCCTAGAGGCCAGAGGGCGTAATAGTATTGGATGGTTTTATGAGGGACACGATGAGCAGGGGTGTAAGGAGCTGGCTATGAGCGTCGCGGCATGGGATGGATTCCTGAATGACCAGAGCAACTGGCCGGCCGCCTCACGCATCGGCAACGCTACGGGGGCCACTACCGCCAGGGACACGCTGGGCGACAAGACCTTCGTCAAACGCAAGCGTATGAGTCAGGAGGAACGCCACCTGCAAATCCTGCAGGCCGCCGTCAAAATCATCGCCACCAAGGGGTTCTGGGGCATGTCGTTGCAGAACATCTCCGACGAGCTGGGCATCACCGAGGCGGCGTTGTACCATTACATCTCCTCGAAGGACGATCTGCTCAACATGGTGCTGTCGGAATGCTACGACACCATCGATGCCGACGAATACAACGCGGTGACGGCCGCCATCGTCGACGCCGACGGGCACCGCGTCTACTACTACCCGCGCTATTGCCTGAACATCGTGCTGTACAATCTGCAGCGCCCCGAGCTCGTGCAGCTGTATTCGGTGCTGAACGGCGAGGCGCTGAACCCCTCGCACCCGGCCCACGATTTCTTCATCGGCCGCCATTTGCGCCAATGGGAGATGATTTGCTCGATGAACTGGCTGCTGCCGCCGGACGTGGACGAGGAACGGTTCTACGACCTGTACACCCTGGCGATGAGCGCCATGGACGGTCTGCAGTACCGTTGGCTGGGTGACAATTCGATGAATCTGCTGGAGCAATGGATGAGCATCTCCGACATCATCTTCCCCGATAGCGAATGGCAGGGCTTCCGCGACCCCTCGGAGCACGACCCGAAGAACGAATCCTGCCTGCTGCCGCTTACCTTGTCGGCACGGCAGTAGCTCTGCCCCCGAAGATCAGCAGAGCATTACAGCGGAAGATCGATATCGACCGCCCACCGCTCTTGTGCATATTCGCCATCGGCGGG
>OHPC01001253.1_pt1 | contig 11382 bp, 9 predicted proteins | sample 1577631 | NCBI WGS metagenome assembly OHPC01 (sample SAMEA3879560, study PRJEB24766) | human gut metagenome | biome: human-associated habitat; feature: feces | place: USA | collected 1985/1987 | reverse complement strand
GGCTTTGCCGGGGGTGTTTTTTCACGGGAGAGGCCGCAGCGAAAAACGGCATTTTCCACAAAAACAAGATCAAAAGGAGAACTCAATGAATCTAGGAGCCTTCATGAACCCGGAATTTCCCATTTTCAGCACCACGCTGTGTTATCTGGAACGGGACGATGCCTACCTGATGCTGCACCGCATCAAAAAGCAGGACGACTATAACCACGACAAATGGATCGGTGTAGGCGGAAAGTTTGAGCGGTTTGAAAGCCCGGAGGACTGTCTGCTGCGGGAAGTGAAGGAGGAGACCGGCCTGACGCTGAAGCGCTTCCGCGCCCGGGGTCTGCTGACCTTTATTTGGGGCAACATGACCGAGTTCATCCACCTGTACACCGCTGATGAATGGACGGGCGAGATGGTGCAGGGCGATGCCTGCAGGGAAGGCGTGCTGGAATGGGTGCCGAAGGATAAGGCGGCCGAACTGCCCATCTGGGAGGGCGACAAAATCTTCTTCCGGCTGCTGAATGAGGAACGGCCTTATTTCTCCCTCAAGCTGGTGTATGAAGGCGACACCCTCACGCAGGCAGTGCTGGACGGGAAACGGATCGTTTGAGCGCTTCCTGTGCAGAGCGTAGTCGTGTGGGTTGGGTTTAATGGCTTTTGAAAAATGTATCGCCGCTGGGTACGTTCTCTTTTGCGTGCCAAAAGAGAACCAGAAAAGCACCCGCTACTTTCGAGGCGCGGGAGGCACGAACTAGGGGCTGCTCGCCCCTAGTAACCCCAAAGCAGTTGGGCTCCATACAAAAAATCCAAGTCGCTGCGCTAAAGGATTTTTTGTGTTGCGCCGATTTCAAGACCCCTCAGCCGCTACGGCGGCAGCTCCCCGCAGGGGAGCGGGGCCTGAACATAACGTTTGCGTTATCTGCCGCGCGAATGCTCCCGCAGGGAGCCAGCGCAGGCAATACGCCGTTAACCGCCACGACTCCTTCCCGTGAAAAAGCAAACAAGCCAGCCCCGCAGGGCTGGCTTGTTTGCAATATTTAAAATAATTTTTCCTCTGATATTGTCAGAGCAGAGCGGAGACAATTCTAAATCGTCAGGCTGTCAGCCCAGCAAAATTTCCACCGCTTCCCGCAGGGTGGGCACTTCGCCCACATTGCCCGGGAAGATAATGTACGGCGTGCCGGGGAACAGGCTTTCGGCACCGGTCTGCCATACCGGGATGCCCGGCCGGATCTGGCCCAGCACCTTGGCGCATTTCACGCGCAGGGCCTTCACGCCCACGTCGCTGCTGGTGATGCCGCCCTTTGCCACCACAAAAGCCGGGGAAGCGGTCAGCCTGCCCACGCAGCTTTGCAGTGCATCGCTGATGGTAACGCTGCGCACGAGGGCTGCTTCCGGGGTGTCGTCCGGCAGGGTGAGCACCACGCGCTTTGTGGACACGCAGCAGGTGATGCCCTTTGCGATCTGCTGTGAGCAGTGGGCCACGATGGCGGCTGCTTCCTTTTCCAGCTCGCCCGGCACCAGCACCTTGTCGCTGTCCATCTCAATAAACTCGATGCCCTGTACTTTTTTCAGTTCTTCCAGCTGGGCCGTGGTCTTTTTGGTGTGGCTGCCCACCACGATGATGCCGCCTGCCTTGCTTTTCTGCGTGACCATCTTTTCCCGGGTGAGCAGCGGCTGGTCGGAAATATTGCCGATGGCCTTGACCAGTGCGGCCGCACTGCGGATGGTGAAGTGACGGCCCTTTGCCATGGCGCGGTACAGTGCCACTGCAAACACCTTTACATCGCAGTCCGCCACTGCGTTCACGATCACATGGCCGTAATCGTGCACCGCCAGCAGCTGGGCCTCGATGCCGTCAAAGTCCATGGCGCGCAGGCTTTCCAGCAAGATGCAGGTCACGTCTCCTGCACGGACTTTGCCGCCGGTTTTTTCCTCAATGTATTCGCACAGGTTGCTGGCGTGGTAGCCAAAGGTCTCGTCCTTGGCAAATTCGGTCTGGCCGCAGGGCACAAGCTCTGCGCCGTAGCGCACATAATGCACATTGTCCAGTGTAAAGCGTCCGCCCTCGCGGAAGTAGGGGCACAGGATGTCGCCATCCATTTTGTAACCGTTCTCAGCCTCCGTCACCTCGCGCAGCAGGTCGGTCTCCAGCGGGTAGTGGCCGCGCAGGGTGGAGTCGCCGCGGCTGATGATAAGGTAGTCCATGCCGAACTCGCGGGCCACCTTGGCGGTGTTCTCCGCGATCTCGCGGTGGGCCTTGGTGGTCTCGGCCACGGTAAAACCGCGGCTGTTGGTCAGAATAAAGAAGAGCTTTTCCGGCGCAGCAAAGCCCTTGCGCAGGCTTTCTACCGTCCAATCTGTATAAACATAGATATCATGTACCGTCTGTACGCCGGTAGGGTCGTCGTCCAGCACAATGATCTTGCGGTTGCTGGCGGCAGCTTCGGCGGCAAGGGCGGCGTTTAGTTTTTCCTCATCCACCTGCGGAAAATTGGCCAGAACATCGGCACTGCGGATCTGTTCCATCTGAAGCTCCTCCTTTATTCGTACAGCACCTGTGCGATCAGCACCAGCGGCTCGTCGCCCAGGCAGGCGATCTGGTGGGTGTCGCCGGGCATGGCGGCAATGATGTCGCCCTTCTCCAAGATCTGCTCCTCGCCGTTGATGATGTGGACAGCGCGGCCGGAGACGATGACCATGCTTTCCATCTCGTGCTCATGCGTGTGCCTGCCAATGGTCACGCCCGGTGCCAGCGTGTGGCGCACATAGGCGCGGCCCTTGCCCAGCATTTCGGCAGGCGCATCCAGCAGGCGTTCCATCATCACGGTGCCCTCGCCGCCCATGCAATGGGGGATCGGAGTGGGTTTCATCTCAGAAGCTTTCTTATACAACATCCCATGTTCCACCTTTCAAGTCATCTGCAGCAGCATACGGCAGAGTGTTTTTAAACATCCTACCTTTCAAGTCAAGTCCATTATACATGAGCGCAAGCGGAATAGCAAGATTTTTTCCTGAAAAGCTGTTCAATTTTGTGCAATGCGTTTTGTGCAATCTGGCTGATATCCCGCCGTTCCTGCCCCGCAGGAATACAAAAAAGCTTCCCCGCCGCAGGCACGCAGCCCACGGAAAGGGAAGCTTTTGTCTGATTCAATTTCGGGTGCATCTGACAGAAGTAGTACACCGCAGCATAACACTCCGCTTTCCCTTTTTCGGATCCCGAAATAAATTGGAACTCTGCACATGTTCAAGCTGCAGTTTTTGTGTTTTTTTCAGAGAATCCGTTTTTTGTTGCCGGAGCAGCGTTTCTTTTGTATAATGGCAGTGATGGAAGGCCGATGCCTTTTGCAGATTTTTAATCACGACGTTTCAAAAGCGAGGTGTACTGATTATGGAATGGGCAAAATTGCTGTCAACTGAAAAGCTTTCTTCTGAACCTCCTGAGCCCGATTCGTTCAAGGAGTATCCCATCAATGCATTTGAAAAGGACTACAGCCGGATCGTTTCCAGCGCTGCATTCCGCAGGCTGCAGGATAAAACGCAGGTGTTTCCTCTGGACAAGAGTGATTTCATACGAACCCGCTTGACGCACTCGATCGAAGTCTCCACGATCGCCCGGCAGCTTGGCATCATGATCTCCAAAAACACAACACAGTACAAGCCAACTGATATTGCTGTGCCGGAGGATGCCGAAGCCATCGCATCGGTCCTGCTCTGCGCCGGCCTTTTGCACGACCTCGGCAATCCGCCCTTCGGGCATTTCGGCGAGACCGTGATCGGCGACTGGTTCAAAGAGAACCTCGACCATGTAAAATACAAAGGACAGCCCCTTCGCAGCTGGTTATCCGCGCAGATGATCGCTGATCTGGAAAATTTTGAGGGCAATGCACAGGCGCTGCGGATCCTGCTGAAAGCAAAACACGGTTCCAGCCTCAATCTGTCCAAAGCGATCATCAGCACGCTGGTAAAATATCCCACCGACTCCTGCTCCGTTGATAAAGGCAGTGCGGATATCCGAAAGCACAAACTCGGCTTCTTCGCTGCAGAACAGAAGACTTTTGAGCAGATCTCGGAAGCGGTTGGGACCACCACTCCCGACAAAGGCATCGTGCGCCATCCGCTGACCTACCTGCTGGAAGCAGCCGACGACATTGCATATTCTACTGCCGATCTGGAAGATGCCTTTAAAAAGGGCCTGTTCACCCTTGACCAGTTCATTGAATATTACACAAATTCTTATGACCATTCAAAGATCGTTCCCCACAGAAGCCCTGAGTACTTCTCCGATGAGCGGATCCAAGAACTTTCCGCGCTGCGCGGTGCAGACCACACCCCAGAAAACGACAGCGCTGCATTTAAAAAATGGCTCACCCAAACGCGTCAGTGGCTGATGTATGTAGCCATCTACCGTTTTTCCTGCAAATATAAAGAGATCATGGCCGGAACCTACTGCGGTGATTTGTTTGAAGGAACCAATCACGCCATCACCATTGACATTCTGAAAGGGGCCATGCGGAAATTCGCCTTCGATACGCCCGGCATCCTGAAACTGGAGCTGTCCGGACAGGTCATTCTCGATTTTCTGCTGGATCATTTTGTTCCCGCCGTGCTGTACTATGACTCTGCATACTGCACCGACGGGCAGGCACCTTCCAAGGCCGACAAAAAGCTTCTCGCCATTTTCTCCGGCAATTACAAGCAGGATTACCAAAACACCCGAACCGGCACGGAATCTTTTGACTTGTACCTCCGGCTGCTGATGGTCACCGACTATATCAGCGGCATGACAGATTCCTATGCCCGCACGCTGTACCGCGAGCTTAGCGGTATTGAATAACGCTGCCCTGTTCAGATCCCACGTGCCCGGTTCGTCTGCCGCTTATGGGCTACGGCATGATCGTTCAAAAACTGCTGATACATCACTCTGGAAGCCTCGCACAACTTCAAATCAGGTGCCAGCTTTTTTACGAAGACACTGCTTGCGAATGCGAACGCCTTTTGAATTGCAAAATGATTTTTCAGTTGCTATACTGGGCTTATCGAAAATTTTCGGGAGGACGTCGCAGTGACCGCACAGACAATGCAAATCGGGAACAGACCTTGCCGCATTTACGGCGAGCCCCATGCAGAATACCTGCTACTCCAAATGACAGGCGAGCATGAGCTGCAAAGCATGGAAAGCGAGATTGCCGCTATCGCACAAAGCGGCCAGAACTTTCTGTTTGCGGCCATCCCGGTGGAAAGCTGGAACGATGCACTTTCCCCGTGGGAAGCCCCTGCCGTGTGGGGAAAACAAGGCTTCGGCGGTAAGGCCGCGGACGCCCTGTGCTTTCTGACAGAACAGGTCATTCCCACACTGAAGCAGCAGTATCCTCTCCCGGAAAATGTCAAAATCATTCTGGGCGGCTACTCGCTGGCGGGATTGTTTGCATTGTGGGCATCCACCCAGACTGATCTGTTCTATGGTATCGCTGCCGCCTCGCCCTCGGTGTGGTTTCCGGGCTGGATGGAGTTTGAACAGCGGCACCCGATACAGACACAGCACATTTATCTGAGCCTTGGCGACAAGGAAGAGCATACGAAAAACGCTGTCATGGCTGCGGTAGGTGATAACATCCGCACCCTGCACAGCCGACTTATAGAGCGTGGCGCAGACTGCGCCCTTGAATGGAACAGCGGCGGGCATTTCAAAGATGCTGCTCTGCGCACGGCAAAGGCATTTCGGTGGGCGATGGAGGAAAACCGATAAATATTTTGATTGATGCAGACGGCTGCCCTGTGGTGGATCTGACGTTGCAAATCGCAAAGCAATTCAGCGTTCCAGTCATCATCCTGTGCGACGCCTCTCACCAAATCGAGCGGAACGGTGCGCAGACGCTTGTTTTTGACAAAGGGTCTGACAGCGTGGACTTTGCGCTAGTCAACCGTGTCAAACCGGGGGATGTTGTCGTAACACAGGACTACGGGCTGGCGAGTATGTGCCTTGCCAAATGCGCCCGGGTACTGAATCAAAATGGTCTGGAATACACCGCCGACAATATAGACGCTCTTATGCTGCGGCGTTATGAAAACAAAAAACTCCTTCGTGCCGGAAAGCACCCCAAGGGGAGCCCAAAACGGACGAAGGAGCAGGATGCCAGGTTTGCGGATACGCTCGAGAAGATCCTGAATTACAATCATTGATACATACTATTGGAAGTCTGGAGAAATCCAGTCTTCTTTTTTCATGAGAAAATTGTAACATTTTTTGCAATTTGGTTGCGTTTTGAGGGGGAGTGAATCGGCCCCGTCGTTCTTTCGGCTCGTTTTCTTGCATCTGCTTTCCCGAATCTGCTATACTGAAGCCACTTTTTTAATCGGAGGCTTTCATGACAACCCTTCTTCTCCTGCGCCATTCCATCCCGGAGCGCGGCGGTTCCAGCCCCGACCCCGGCCTTTCTGCCGAAGGTCTTCAGCGGGCCGCCGCAGTCTTTCAAAATGACGCTTTCCGCACGGTCTCGCTCGTCTGGTCGTCCCCTTCGCTGCGTGCGCTCCAGACCGCACAGCTGCTGGGGCTTCCCGTCCGGCAGGACACCCGCCTTGCCGAGCGCCGCACCGGCGACACGACCGGGCAGGACGCTTCGTTCTGGAAACGCCAATACGAAGACCCGGACTTCAAAAATCCGGACGGCGAGTCCTTCCGTGAGGTCAGCGCCCGGATGGCAGACTGCATCCACGAACTGCTGGATTCGCTCCCGGAGGGGCAGAACGCCCTTGTCGTCTCCCACGCCGCCGCTATTTGCAGCTACTTGCAGCGCTTTTGCACCGTTGAGGTGACCGACGCCGCACAGAAGCTCCGCCGGATTACATTTCAGGGCGAGGTTCTGTTGGATGGGCACTTTTGGGAGGCTGATGGATTTGTGCTGCACATCGAAAATCGCCGCCCTGTTCTCATCCGCACCATCTAGCCGCAAAAAAGGCACCAGCCTGAGCTGATGCCTTTTGTTGGCGGAGATGGTGGGATTCGAACCCACGTGCCCGATTAAGGACAAAACGATTTCGAGTCGTTCTCGTTACGACCGCTTCGATACATCTCCATATATTAGCCTTTACAGTATAGCAAAAAAGTGGTTTTCCGTCAACACTTTTCTCCCGTTACGGCACGGCTGCAAGCCATACGCAGCCGGGCCGTTTTGCGTTTTTGGGGCAGAAAGCGCGGTTTCTTTGCAAAAAAGGCTGTTCTTTTGGGCGGGAGCCGAGTATAATAGGAACGATATTTTTCAAATTTGAAGTACAGAGGAGAGCATTCCAATGGCACAGGCAAAACAAGATATGGGCACCGGCAACATCAAAAAGCTGATGCTGCAGCTCATGATCCCCGCCGTGGTAGCGCAGGTCGTGAACCTGTTGTATAACATCGTGGACCGCATTTACATCGGCCACATTGCGGGCATTGGCGCGGCAGCGCTGACCGGCGTGGGGCTGTTCACACCCATTCTGATGCTGCTGAACGCTTTTGCCATGCTGGTGGGCGCGGGCGGCGCGCCGCGCACCGCCATTGCTCTGGGGCAGGGGGACAGGCAGCAGGCCGAAAAGATCGTCTCCAACAGCTTTACCGTGCTGATGTTCTTTGCCGTGGTGCTGACCATCGGCTTCTATGCCGGGGCACCGGTGCTGCTGCGGCTGTTCGGTGCCAGCGATGCCACCCTGCCGTACGCCCTGAGCTACAGCCGCATCTACATTGCAGGCTCGGTGTTCGTGCTGGTAGTGCTGGGCATGAACCCTTTTATCACCACGCAGGGCTTTGCCAAGACCAGTATGCTTACCACCGTGATCGGCGCGGTGATCAACATTATCCTCGACCCCATCCTGATCTTCGGGTTCGGGCTGGGCGTGCGGGGCGCGGCCATTGCCACGGTGCTCAGTCAGGCCGTGGGCGCGGCATGGATCATCCGCTTTCTCACCGGCAAAAAGACCATCCTGCGCCTGCGCAGAGACTACCTGCGCCCGGAAAAGCAGATCATTCTGCCGGTGCTGGCGCTGGGCATCTCCTCGTTTGTGATGCTCTCCACCGAAAGCCTGCTTTCCATCAGCTTCAGCTCCAGTCTGGCGCGGTACGGCGGCGATGTGGCTGTGGGTGCCATGACCGTCATCACCAGCGCATCCCAGCTGTGCACGCTGCCCATTCAGGGCATCTGTCAGGGCGGACAGCCGGTGATGAGCTTCAACTTCGGCGCAGGCAAGAAGGCCCGCGTCAAGGAAGCCTTCCGTTTTCAGCTGACGCTGTGCGGGTCCTACACCTGCTTGTTCTGGCTGTTGATGATGCTGTTTCCCGGCGCGGTGGCGGGCATTTTCACCTCGGACACCGCACTGATCCAGTACACCACGTGGGCCATGCGCATTTACATGGCGGGCATTTTTGCCATGGGCTTCCAGATCGCCTGCCAGCAAAGCTTTATGGCGCTGGGGCAGGCTAAGGTCAGCCTGCTGCTGGCCTGCCTGCGCAAGATCATTCTGTTGATCCCCCTCATCTTCATTCTGCCGCATGTTCTGCCGGATGCAGTGTTCGGCGTGTTTCTGGCCGAGCCGGTCAGCGACATTCTGGCCGCCACCATCACCACCATCACCTTCTTTGCCCGGTTCGATAAGATCCTCGACCGCGGCGCGGCAAGAATCTGACAAAGAGCTTTTTCTGCACAGTTATCAACCCCATCAAAATCCTTTTAGCTTGTATCTGATATCAGCCCACCTATCATAAACCTTGCATCATTCTGTAACACTATGTAATCTTTTGTTTTTTCGCAATTATCCAGCTGACGAAACATGTTCCATGTGATATACTATTTTCAAGTAATTCGCATTTACATCAAAAGGGAGGCTCCGATATCATGGCCCTGCAAAACTATGCAATTGAACCCATGAAAACCTTTTTGGATGGTCAATATTCCATTCCAAATTATCAGCGGGAATATTCCTGGGAGGAAAATGAAATTCAGGATTTTCTGAATGATCTGGAGGATACCTGTGCCAATCCGAGCACCATTCACTTTTTCGGGCAGATCGTAGTTCACAATGATGAGGACTCCCAAACAAAATTCATTATTGATGGGCAGCAGCGCACAATTACATCCATGATTTTTGTGCACTCTCTTCAGCTTTTGTACGAAAATCTATATTTTACCACTCAATATCATCCTGCATCAAAAAAGGAAGTTCTATTGTCCAATTATGTAGGAGAATACTCTGATGAGGAAAAAAGCCTTCATCTCATCCTTAGTGAAGCGGATAATCCTTACTTTATTCAAACCATAACTGCTAGACAGCCGTCTGATTCCAAAGAAACGAAAAAGTCCTGGGAAAGAATCCGAAAAGCATTCAAGACTATTTATGAATATCTTGATTCGCACTGCCAGGACGCTTCCGATACTTCCAAGAAAATGGATTGCCTTAACCGATACTTCGAGGCCTTCTTCGAGCGGTTCAAAGTCATGTATATTGAGGCCACCAAGCTGGAAGAAGCTTTTATCATTTTTGAAACATTGAATGCTCGCGGAAAAGACCTTGAAACAGCAGATTTACTCAAAAATTTTGTTTTCAGCAAGTCAAAAGATGTGGATGACACTCAGAAAAAATGGAATTCCATTGTAGACAACCTGGATAAAATTGATACAACCAATTATATCCGACATTATTGGAACTCTTCTCATAAATTCATTCGCAAAAACGACTTATACCGGGAAATCGTAGAATTCATCAAGACCCCTGCTGATGTGTCAGCTTTTCTCGATAGTCTTGAAAATTGTTCTCAATTCTACCATGACATTGCATTTCCGGAGGAAAACGTTGATTTTACAGACGATAAATTGATCTCTTGTCTAAAGAATCTCAAAATCCTCAAGGCCAAAACTTTTTACCCGATTTTGCTTGCAATGAAACAGGCGAAAGAATCCTATTCTGAAAAAGACCTCTTGACCGTCGCCGAAACCATTGAAGTCTATGTTTTTCGTAATTTTACAATCTGCGGAAAGGTTGCCAACACCGGTGAACGATTCTTTTCTGAGATCGCTCTCCGGATTTACGGTGATCTAAATTCCGTTACCGCCATCTGTAAAGAAATCCGAAAATCAATTGTCCCAGACGATGAGTTCACTGCTGCTTTCAATACCTGGTCAGGTTCCAACCGTGAAATTATTCGCTATATCCTGAGAAAAATCAACAAACAATTATCTCCAACAGATGAATTGAATCTCAACAACAGCGATGTTCACATCGAACATGTAATGCCAATTGAAAACAGTAAATGGAAAATCCCAGAAGATACTCACAATGAGTATCTTTGGCGGTTGGGAAACCTCACGCTTTTAAGCGGAAAGCTGAATATCCAGATTTCCAATGAGGTTTTTCCAATTAAAGTGTCAGAATATGCCAAATCAAAAATTGACCTTAATAAATCGCTGTGCACCTGCAGCGATGGTACTCCGCGCACAAAATGGATCGTTCCCGATGATATTGATATCCGTCAAAAATATTTTTCGGATTATGCACTCATAATCTGGCACATCCATTAAACAACTTTTCTATTCAATCAATAAAACAACGCGGCCCCCATACATGAAAAGGGAGCCGCGTTGTTTTTTATTCCGGTTTTATTTCCCCGCCAGAAGAATGGCCAGCACGGCTTTCTGCACGTGCAGGCGGTTCTCGGCTTCATCGAAGATCTCCGGTGCGTGCTGCTCGAACACCGCCGAGGAGATCTCCTCACCCCGGTGGGCGGGCAGGCAGTGCAGCACCATGACATCGGGCTTTGCGCTTTCCAGCAGCTTTCCGGTGAGCTGGAAGCCCACAAAATCCCGCAGGCGCTGCTCGCTTTCCGACGTGCCGGGCTGGGCGGTGTTCCACACGGCCGTTGCCACCACGTCGGCGTCCTGAATACCCTCGGCAGGGTCTGCGGTCAGGTGGAAAGCGCTGCCGTACTTGTGGGCAAGCATCAGTACGTCGGCGGCGGGGCGGTAGCCCTTCGGGCAGGCAATCGTCACCGTCATGCCCACGGCCAGACAGCCCACAATGACGCTGTTTGCCATGTTGTAGCCGTCACCGACAAACCCGGCCTTCAGCCCGGCCAGCGTGCCCTTGCGCTCGCGCACGGTCATCAGGTCTGTCAGCACCTGCAGGGGGTGCGCATAGTCGGTCATGCCGGAAACCACCGGTATACCGCTGTATTTTGCCAGCATGTCCAGCGTCGTCTGCTTGTAGGTGCGGCAGACGATGGCGTCATAGTACCGCCCCAGCACGCGGGCCGTGTCCTGCACAGGCTCACCGCGGGCGGTCTGCAGGTCGCCGGCGCTCAGGTAGGTGCCCAGGCCGCCCATCTGGTAGATGCCGACCTCCAGGCTTGTGCGGGTGCGGGTGGAGTTTTTG
>OHPC01001216.1_pt1 | contig 11702 bp, 7 predicted proteins | sample 1577631 | NCBI WGS metagenome assembly OHPC01 (sample SAMEA3879560, study PRJEB24766) | human gut metagenome | biome: human-associated habitat; feature: feces | place: USA | collected 1985/1987 | reverse complement strand
AAAAAAATAATTTTCTAAAAATTTCCCCGAAAGAATATCATATCTTTCGGGGAAAGGAAATGGATTTTTATTCTTCCGTTTCTGGAATCCTGGTGGTACATATATCAGATTATTCAGGGAAACTATGCCTATCAGCCGGATTGGAAAGAGAAAAATGATTTACCGTCTTCTTATAAAAAATTTTATATTGCTGTCCGTATTGATTTTTCTTTCTCTTTCCCTGAATCTACTCTGTGTTCACTTGATGTTTCGTGGTGGGAAATACAATCCATCTGAAATTTCTGCTTTAAATGTTTTTACAATGTTTTGGACTAACCATCGTGCATATTCTGATCACATGTATTATCTATGGCATTATGGGTATGTTTTGTTGTGCAACATCCTTTTATTTCCGCAACCGAAAAACGGTATATTTTGTAAGTATATTTTTCTGGCTGATTGAAATTTTAAAACCTGGCTCCCTGCTTCGCACCAACTCTATTGCTTTTTTATGCAAATATGCTATTGTAAAATTAAATATATATTCTGGAAAATATTATGTTGCCAATTAACTATTTACACGAAAGGAAAACCATGATTAAGAGTAAAAAAATACTATAGGAATTGTGAAAGATACAATTTGTAAAATCGCCCTGAAAAAAGCAAATACAAACTGTCTTAGCCTTATGTATGAACCCCCAAAACCAAAGTGCACTTGGTATCAACCTCAAGATCAACATTATTTACATTCAAATAAGAACGATGGAAATTAATTATAAAAAAAATATTAAGTATAATTTTAGTTATGGTATTCATGATTACTTTCAATAACAACGTATATGCTGCAGAATTAGATAATATGCAACATAACGACCAAGCATATGTGTTAAATTCATTTTCAGGAAATAACTTGGAAAGTATTTCAGTGAGATTTTAAAATCACAGAAAATCAAATTGAATTTGAACAGTTTGGAAGAAATTTTTTATTTTCTATACACAAATTAAATATGGATACAAGTGACGGGAAAAACATTCCAGATGCCAATTTTTATACAGGTATATCTTCTGCTATCTTAAAAACAAATATTTTATTTGCCTACAAATACAATTTTATTGTCCTGCCAGAAATTAATATCGTATTCCAGTTCAATATGCTTGGAGCGCCGCATTCTCCTTTGAGGAAACACAAACGCTCTTAAAACAAACCGGATATCCCCACGGAATAAGAGGTTTGCGATGTTCACTATGCTTCCATTCCTTTAAATAATCCATTATTTTTCTATACATCACTGCACCTCCATGAAATGTTTACTTTTGGCATATCAATTATTCATGTAAAAATCAACGTATTTTTCATTTGTTTTTACACTAAATTGCATGAATTATTTCTAAAATTATACATTATTTAACACGATTCCCCGTATTACGATCAAATAATTAAAAAAGAAACCGGGCATCCACGTTGTAAACATGAACTCCCGGTTCCACTTTTTTAGTTAAAATTTAAATACTGCTACTCCGTAAGGCGGCAGCTTATATCCGATCGAATAATCCCGTCCATCACAAGGCTTCTTTTCTGCCTTGTAAGACAGCGGACGCTTCGTATCTTCTGTGTCGCTTCCGCCAAACTGCGGATCTGCACTGTTCAATACCAGTTTATAGGTATGTCTGCCCGGCACACCTACCCGATAATCGTCACGCTCTACTGGTGTGAAACTGATCACGAAGAGCAGGTTATTCTTTCCATCCTTACTCTTTCGCACAAAGCTGAAAATACTGCGTTCATAGTCGTTGGCATTCATCCACTCAAATCCTGCCCAGGTCGTATCCTGCTCGTACAGGCATGGATTCTTACGGTACAAATGAAGCAATGCCTTTACCCAATCCTGCATATGTTTGTGTTTCGGATCATCCAGCAGGAACCAGTCCAGTTCGCGCTTCTCGCTCCACTCACGCTCCTGCGCGAATTCCTGTCCCATAAACAGAAGTTTTTTGCCGGAATGTCCCATCATGAATGCATAGCCAGCCATAAGGTTTTTAAACTTATCCCCTTCAAGTCCGGGCATCTTGTTGAGCATGGAACATTTCAGATGTACCACTTCGTCATGGGAAAGCACAAGAATGTATTTCTCACTCTCGTTATAACTCATGGCAAAAGTCATTTTGTGGTGATTATCCTTGCGGAAATACGGATCAAGTTTCATATAATCCAGGAAATCATGCATCCATCCCATATTCCATTTATAACTGAAATTCAGTCCGTCATCTTCCACACGGCCGGTGACTTTCGGCCATGCCGTAGATTCCTCAGCGATCATGACTGCTCCCGGGTTTCTTCCAAGGATCAGTGTATTGACATGCTTAAAAAACTCCACTGCCTCAAGATTCTTATTATCACCGTATTTATTCGGAACCCACTGTCCCGGCTGCTTTCCATAATCCAGATATAACATAGATGCCACTGCATCCACACGCAGCCCGTCAATATGATAATGCTCGATCCACATCAATGCACTGCCGATCAGGAAATTCTTTACTTCATTCTTGCCGTAATCAAATATCTTTGTACCCCAGTCCGGATGTTCTCCTTTTCTTGGATCCGCATATTCATACAGACATGTTCCATCAAACTCAGCCAGTCCATGTGCATCTTTCGGGAAATGCGCCGGCACCCAGTCTAGGATCACACTGATCTTGTGCTTGTGACATTCATTGATAAAATATGCAAAATCCTGCGGCGTTCCATAACGGGAAGTCGGTGCATAATAACCGGTTACCTGATATCCCCAGGAACCGTCAAACGGATACTCAGAAATACCCATCAGCTCAATATGTGTATATCCCATCTCCTTCACATACGGGATCAGATACTTCACAAGATCCCTATAACTGTAAAATCCGTCATCCTCTCTGCCCGGATGGCGCATCCAGGATCCCGGATGTACCTCGTAGATCGCCATAGGTTTCGCATAGATATCTTTGGTCTTTGCACGCTCTTCCATCCATTTTTCATCGGTCCACTTAAAATGCTCTATATCCGTGACGGCAGATGCCGTTCCCGGACGAAGCTCTGCATAATTTGCATATGGATCCGCCTTATAGAGCCGTTTTCCATCTTTCGTCTCTATCAGGTATTTATACAGTGCACCTTCCTCGATCCCCGGAATAAACAATTCGAATATTCCCATGGTATCCGGCTCTAACCTTGTCATTTCATCTGCCGTTTCATCCCATCCGTTAAAAGAACCAATCACCCATATTCTTGCGGCATTCGGAGCCCACACATCAAAACATACTCCACGAATTCCATATTGATCCGTAAAATGAGCCCCCAGTTTCCGGTAAATCTCGTAATGCGTCGCCTGTCCAAATAAATAGCGATCCAACTCTGAAAAATTAGCCATACCCTTACACCCCTTTATTTTTATGTCATGATTATAGCCTGTATATTTTAGATTCCAAAATCTTTTTCGCGAAGAATCACATAATCTTCATCATCATATCTTCTGGACGTAATAATGCTAAATGCTTTTCGTAAACCGCCCTTCTCAGATTTATGAATCGCATCGTCCACAATCTCTTTTACCTCTGTAAGCGTTGTTGCCTTATCATATTTCTGAATATTGCTGATACTGTTGTAAAGTGCCAGAATACCCATCTCATCTATTGTATAGCCAAGTTCGTTTGCATACGCTTTCGCAAATGAAACAAGCTCATCACTGGTAAATATCGGAATATTGATCTTCTCAGAGAAACGGGAAGCAAATCCTTCATCTCTGCCGAGTGCCTTCTCAATTCCACGGTGTGTATCTTCCATAATGACAAATAATCCGCTTGTATCACTTTTCAGAAGAAGTGCCAGCCGGACTGCCGTTTCTTTGGAAATATCTCCGGCTTTCTCTATGATCAGACAGCCCCCGGAAATTTTCTTTAACAGTGATGCTACATCCTTTTTATTCAGTGCGGAAGCTTCAATCTTTCCAACCTTTCCTTTTGGTTTTCCGGTTTCTTTCTGAAGTGCTTTCACCATAGCCGTTGCAAGGACTGTTTTGACACTTCCGCTGCCACCCTGGATCACCATATTTCCGGTAGAAGCATCCTTTCCTGTTATCAGATGTCTTGCCGCACCTGTAAGTGCCTGACAAATCTGTTCTTCCATTCCCTTGATCGAAACAAAATAGGTAAATATCCCCCGAAGTTCTTCACCCAGTGATGTAACTGCCTCAAAACCGGTCTCATCCTCAGGCTCTGTGATCTCCGGAAGGACTCTTTCCACCCGGTCCTCTTTCTTAAGAACCTCTTTCGTTACCTCAACTGCCGTGTTGTCAGCCGTCGCGCTTTCCGTATCGGTAATATGCTCTACCGCTTCGGCTAATGCCTGTTCCGTTACCACTTTGCCAAGATCGATCGTGTCTGCGGTAACTATATCAAAATCATCTGCTTCAGATGTTTTCTCTTCACTAATATCTGAAACTTCTTCTGCCGCCTTCTCCTCTGTACTGAGATCTACAGTTTCCTCATCCGTTTCTTCTGCGGAGAGATCTGCGATTTCCTCATCCGGCTGAGATCCCGGTATCTGCTCCTGTCCGGATATTTCCACATCTTCTGTCTCCTGCATCATCCCGGATACTTCTTCTGCAAGCTCCGCTGCATTCACTCCTTGCCCAGATATCTCTCCCATTGACGCTGCCGGCTCCGGTTCCATTGCGGACGCTGCTGTTCCGGCTGCCTCTGCCAGCTGTTTATCGATATCCGCCGTCTCTGTCGATATCCGGTCAATCTCTTCCTGTAAGATCTGATTCATGTTTGCAACCATAGCTGCTGCCCTGTCATTTTCTAACGGCTTGCCTTCTATGTACTGATCCTGCAGTATATCTTTTGGAGCAACACCTGCATCAAGCTTTGGAATAATGTCTGCAAGACGTCCCATAATTTCTTCTGCTTCCTGCAGCGCACGCGCCTTTGCAGATTCAAGTCTGCGCTGCTTTGCATCTTCTAATGCAACTTCTGCGGCATATTTCGTCTTTTCCCACTCAGCAAGCACTTCTTCAATGCTCATCTGACCTGTGATCTGGTGCTCTAATGCCGTTTTCTCCGGCATATACATCCCAATCTGTCCATCATGTTCTTCTGCAAGCAGCTCTTTGAAATTGATCTTTAACGAATCATCGATCTCGTGATCCGTCTCTATATGTTCCAGCGTATCTTCCTCTTCCTCAGATGGATCATATTCTTCTTTCGGAAGCTGCAAATATGGAATCTCCTCCACAAGCTTTTTGATGTTGTCCATACTGTCTGTAACAGTTTCTTTTTCCGTCGCCTGCATGATCTGCTGCATGCTCTTTTGCAGCTCTTCCTGCAGATTCTGTGTATTAAACCGTTCCGGTGAAAGCTTCACATCCGGTATCTGTACGGTTTCATTCACGATCTCACCGGAGTCAAGCTCCTCCTCCGGTCTGACCTCAACAACACCTTCGCGTTTCTGACAAAATCTGCGATACTTTTCTTCCTGCTGTTTATTTAACGGCTGATAGATCATCTTCAGTTCTAAGGCACGCTCTACATATGGACCGTCACCAAACCACAGTACCAGTTCATCACATGCCTCCACACACTTATCTGCCATACCTGCTTTATGATACAGACATGCAAGTTCAAATGCCCATTCTTCGGTATATTCCTGCTCTTTTAACTCCTCTAAAATTCCGATCAGAGTTTCTATATTTGCACCCTGGGCTTTGCAGATCTCGTATTTCAACACATATTTCAAATTATCATGTGGTGCGATCTCCACAAATTCCTGATAATAATCTTTCGCCTCATCAAAATTTTTCATTTTAATGGCAACTTTTGCCAGGCGATAAATGATCATTCTTCCAATTGGAGACCGGTCATATGCCATAAGCAAAACCTCACGGCTGTCTTCTAAACGACCGGTATTCTCATAAATCTCTCCAACTTTTACAAGTGCATTTACATTTTTTATTTTATTCCAGTTAATCGTATCAGCTATCTCTGCTGCCTTTTCATAATTATGTTCGGCCGTCAGAGATTTCATCTGATCCAGCTTTAATTTATATTCATATTTATCCAAATTATGCCACCTCAGAACGCGCTATTCTTTTGCTGCTTCTTTTGTTCTTAGTTTATCATACGCACATATAGATGTCAAAATTTAATCTTAGAAAAAAAAGCCATGATACAGGCAAAAAAAGAGGGTTTGCAGTCTGCCATACCCTCTTTTCTGTCATTGATCTTATTCTTCTTTTTTACTCTCTTCTATGGATTCCTCGATATGTTTTCCATGATGTTTTTTCAACTCTTTTTTTGACGGATTTTTATCATAAACAGGCTGATTACTCTCCTTGTCAACTTTAGTCAGATATACATATGCCAGTGTATCTGTTGTAAGTCCACGCTTCTTTAAGAAATAAGATACCGTTTTCTGTGCAACATAATAGATCACTGCCATAAGCGGCACACCGAGCAGCATTCCCGGGAATCCCCATAATCCGCCAAATACCAGAATTGCAAATACAACCCAGAATGCCGATAATCCGGTAGAACTTCCAAGGATCTTCGGTCCAATGATATTTCCGTCGATCTGCTGTAACACAACGATAAAGATCAGGAAATATAATCCCTGTATCGGATTCTGAAGCACGATAATGATAAAGGACGGCACCGCGCCGATAAATGGGCCGAAAAACGGTATAACATTGGTGACACCGATGATCACGGCGACTAACACCGTATCCGGCATCTTCATGATTGCAAGCACGATATAGGCGAGCACACCAATGATCGCCGAATCTAATATTTTACCACTGATAAATCCACTGAAAATCTCATTGCTCTTACGGACAGTATCAACGATAACATTTGCCCGCACCGGTTTAAACATCGCATATACGATCTTTTTCGCCTGTCCTGCAAAATGTTCCTGGTCTGCCATCACATAGACTGAAATGATCAGACCGACGATCACATTTAAAACGAATTTGACACCATAGATCACACCGCTTGTGATCGATGTAAGATAAGTCTGTACCTTTGAAAAAATATCATCTTCAAAAAAGGTCTCAACCGTATCCGTTATTTTGTCCACGCCCTGCTGTATCATGGACGCAAGTTCCGTATCACCGTTTGTCACCTCGTCTACCCATTTCGTCAGATCCTTTGCTTCCTGTGGAAACGATGTGATCATGCTCTGGATACTCGCAGAGATAGATGGAACGATCGCCGCCACTAAAAGCACACAGATTCCCACTAAAAATACCAGTGATCCGGTAATTGCTATTCCCCGTGATGTCTTTTTCGCTTTGCGTTTGCTTTTCATCCGCGGCTCTAAAAACTTAAGCAGGTGTCCCTCTAAAAATTTCATGATTGGATTTAACAGATATGCGATCACTACACCGATAATGATCGGCTGTAAGATCAAAGACAGCTTCTTCCAGAAGTCTGTGAATCCATTGTAACGGTAGATCATAAAGAAAAACAGTATGCAGCAGCAGAAAGTCACAAATACGACCAGTGCGATGATGACATACTGTGGTTTTAATTCCCATTCTGTTTCCTGGGATGTTTTTTTTATCTTTTCCTGTTCGTCCAAATTGCCATCCTCCGTCTTATCTAATATTTTCATTATAACCTTCGCAGACAGGCAACGCAATCAGATTTTGCTGAAATTTTTGTTAATTACTGGATTTTGCAAAAAGGGACACCGGTGCTCATGCGCCGATGCCCCAAAATATCAGTCTGCGGTTTTACCCTCTGTAATAATTGATCAGACAGCCCTTTAAGATGATCTCTCTCTCATCATCAGTCATCGCACCAAGTCCAAGTTTAAACTCTTCTGCCTTTCCATCTTTGATCACATACGCTGTAATCTCGGACTGTTTGTCCTCGACTGCTTTACGGATATTCGGGATGTATAAGTAGTCAAGATTCTTGAACGGCAGTTCGCCCTCCGGGATGATGAACGGAAGCATACCCCAGTTGATCAGGTTCGAGCGGTAACGCTTGGTTGCATACTCATTTGCAATGTTTGCCCAGCCTCCAAGTACTTTCTGGCAGGAAGCAGCCTGCTCACGTGCGGAACCATCGCCCGGTTTTACTGCAAAGATCGTACTTCCAAAACCGATCTCACCATTGGAATGGTTATCCTCAAATTTTGTTTCCGGGAATACTTTATCGATGACATCCATAACCGGTTTTAACTCTTCTACTGCCTCTAACGGACAGTTTCCGGCTTCTAACGCTTTCTGCGCTTTCTGGATCTCTTTTGCCCGGCCCACGTACTGCGGATCTTTTCTGGAAAGTGCAAACTCTGCAAGTCCAAGCGGGTTGGAACGGAAGGAGGATGTCTCTCCGGACGGGATCAGCTCGTCTGTGGTCGTGACCGGATCGTGGATCTCGGATACCACTTTTAATACCATATTTTCCGGCAATGCACTCATTGCCGGCCAGTCTTTGATGTTTGGTCCAAACTGGATTTCAACGGAAGGATCTGCTACACCCTTGCTGTCAAAGACACGGTTTGCGTAAATATTTTTATCGAAGAAGTACTTCGGTTTGCTAAAGTTCACATCCACATCGGTTGCGGCTGTCAAAAATCCCTTGTTTGCGGCTGTTGCTGCGATCGAACGTGCATCCATCAGCGCAACGGAGGCAACCTGTCCCTTCTGTACCTTGGAGCCTTCACGGTTCGGGAAGTTTCTGGTGGAGTGGCGGATGGAAAATGCGTTGTTTGCCGGTGTATCGCCAGCGCCAAAGCACGGTCCGCAGAATGCCGTCTTAACGATCGCCCCTGTCTCCATCAGGGATGCAACTGCACCATTCTTTACTAACTCCATATAGATCGGCGTACTTGCCGGATATACGCTTAACGTAAACTCATCCGGTCCGATGCTCGCACCCTTTAAGATGTCTGCTGCATCGCAGATATTCTGCGCGTTTCTCGCAGTCGTCTAAGATATCCATCAGGTTTGCATTTAACTCTTCGATCGTGTAAGTGTTGCTCGGATGGAATGGCATTGCGATCATCGGTTTGATCTTTGAAAGGTCGATCTCGATCATTCCGTCATAATATGCCACGCTGCCCGGATTCAACTCTTTGTAATCCTGTGGTCTGCCGTGGATCGCATAAAACTCTTTTACTTTGTCATCTGTTTTCCAGATGGAAGAAAGACATGTCGTCTCTGTGGTCATAACGTCCACGCCGATTCTGAAATCAACGCTTAAATTTGCAACACCTGGTCCGACAAACTCCATGACTTTATTCTTTACATAACCTTTATCAAACACTTCTCCGATAATGGCAAGTGCAATATCCTGCGGTCCAACACCTTTCATCGGTGTACCTGTCAGATAAACGCCGATCACGCCCGGCATATCGATATCATAAGTTTTATTTAAAAGCTGTTTTACAAGCTCCGGTCCACCCTCACCGACTGCCATGGTGCCAAGTGCGCCATAACGTGTGTGGGAATCAGAACCAAGGATCATCGCTCCGCCAGCCGCAAGCATCTCGCGTGCAAACTGATGAATGACTGCCTGATGAGGCGGTACATAAACCCCGCCGTATTTCTTTGCACAGGTTAAACCAAACATGTGATCATCCTCGTTGATCGTACCTCCGACTGCACAGAGGCTGTTGTGGCAGTTCGTCAGCACATATGGGATCGGGAACTTCTCTAATCCTGATGCTCTTGCTGTCTGGATGATTCCGACGAATGTGATATCGTGGGATGTCAGCTTGTCAAACTTGATCTGAAGTTTGTCCATATTGCCAGATGTATTATGATTTTTTAAGATACCATAAGCAATCGTATTTTCTGCCGCCTGCTCTTTGGTCACTGCTGCCCCGGTCTTTTTTACGACCTCTTCGATGGCATTTACACCGTCCGGTACCAGTTCATTTCCATTTACGAGATATACACCGCTATCGTATAATTTCATGGTTTCCTCCATTCTTTTGCCCATTTTCTATTAGATCCATTGTTTAAAATTATATAGACAGCATCAGCAAAAATCAAGTACTTTTACACGTTAAACCGAAAGCATTGGAAAGCGCATGCCCTATCTGCTGAAAACAGCCGTAAATTTACTCTCTTATTCATCCGTATCTATTGTTTCCCTGTACATCGGGAATGTGATCGAAGCCTTAAACAGATCTCCGTCCACCCCGATGAAAAAGATGCCGCCCATAAGCTGTGTCAGACTCTTTGCAATGGAAAGCCCCAGTCCGCTTCCCTCGGTCGTTCTTGAGGCATCCCCACGGATAAAACGCTCTGTCAGATCTCCCGCATTACTGTTTTCCAACGCAAGGGAACGCTCCGAAACATTTTTGATGGAAAATGTCACTTTTTCCTCCAGTACATGCACATCCACATAAACTCTTGTTTTTTCCAGCGCATATTTTGCAACATTATTATAAAGGTTTTCGATGACACGGTAGAGCTGTCTGCCGTCCGCAAGGATCATCACTTCCGTTTTCGGGAGTTTGGTGACGATTGTAAGCTCTTTCGCCTCAAATTTTTCATTAAACTCGCCTGCCGTCTGATAGATCAGCTCCACTAAGTCAATCTTTTGCATATCCAGTTTGACATTTCCGGATGTAATACGCGATGTCTCAACCAGATCCTCCGTCAGCTGCTTTAACCGCTGTGACTTGGCATCCAGGATTCGGATATAACCATTCACCCGTTCATTATCAATATGTTCCAGTTTGATCAGATTGACATAATTAATGATCGAGGTCAGCGGTGTTTTGATGTCATGTGAAACATTCGTGATCAGGTCTGCCTTCATGCGCTCATTTTTCGTACTGTCATCCACCGCATGCAAAAGACCGCTGCCAATATTATTGATCGCTTCGGCAAGTTTTTTATCCTCACCATGCAGTCCTTCTGTGTCGATCTTGTTGCTTAGCACACCTTCCGTAATTTTTTCCACGCCTTCATATACCTGATAATGTTCCACTGCCGAACGCAGCAGGAAATATGCCTCCATGCCGCTGAAGATTAAAAGCAGTACCAGACAGATTACCCGGTGGTAATAAAAAGCTCCCATCGCAAGCACGAAACAGACGATCATGTGGACTGCAAAGACAACCAGCACGCTCACCGTCACCGTCCGTTTTTCAAAAAACTTGTCCATCCCTTTTACAAACCAGCAGGCAAGGCTGTTTTCCCACATCACTTCCGCCTTCATCCGGCGCACCATGCTCAGATAAAAAATGAGAAACAGTACATCAATCAATAGACTGACCGTTCCCGATGCGACCAACAGTCCCGACACGTTCCACGTTTTATTATTTACATGGGACAAAAGCATGATGAGCTCACTGGTTGCTGCAATAAATACGGCGGTCACGATCTCTGTTTTTATCCGGTCCACAAAATTAAGATGAACTCCTTCTTCCCCATCTCTGTGTCCGGTTGCAAGTGTCAGATATACAAGACTTAATACCCATCCCATCAGACTGACCAGCGCAGCAACAATACTGACTTTGATCCACGGATGCAGTCTTACATACTCCATCTCGGCATCATACAGATCGTCTTTTGCCGTCAGATCCGTATCCACTCCGATCACAAGCACCACATTTTCCAGTGGCAGATACATCTGGTTATTATAACTGTCAAAAAAGTAATTCTCCATGCCGCGGATATCCGTTCCAAATTCCTTTTTCTCCATATCATAGATCAGATAATCCCCCA
>OHPC01001215.1_pt1 | contig 11702 bp, 7 predicted proteins | sample 1577631 | NCBI WGS metagenome assembly OHPC01 (sample SAMEA3879560, study PRJEB24766) | human gut metagenome | biome: human-associated habitat; feature: feces | place: USA | collected 1985/1987 | reverse complement strand
GATCTGTCCGATGAAATATGACGGAATTCTGCGGAGAAACCCGTTCCGGCAGTGCGGGAAATAAATTGTTCACCAAATAAAATGTAAATTTCAGCCGAAAAAGCTGGACAATTCCATCAGAAAATTGTATAATAAAGATGGAATAGGAAAAGATAGAAGGAATATCTGGGAGAGGGAATGCATATGGCAGTAAATGTAGCGATTGGAGTACAGGATTTTTCCACAATCATTGAAAATCAATATTTTTATGTAGATAAAACCGCTTTTTTAAAAGAATGGTGGGATAGTGGAGACAGTGTGACATTGATCACAAGACCCAGACGTTTTGGAAAAACGCTGACAATGAGTATGACAGAACAGTTCTTTTCTCTCGACTATGCAGACAGGTCAGATTTGTTTGCAAACTTGGAAATCTGGAAAGATGAGAAGTATCGCAAACTGCAGGGAACGTATCCAGTCATTAGTTTGTCATTTGCACGGATTAAAGAGCGTGATTATGAGAAAACCAAACAGAAGATGTGCGAAATTTTAAGGAATATCTATATAAAGTTTTCTTATGTGAAAGATTATGAAAAAATGACAGAGGCAGACCGGGCATATTATGATCGCATGATGTCTGATAATATAAGAGAAACGGATGCAACTTCATCATTATACCAGTTGTCAGATTTCCTCTATAGATATTATGGCAAAAAAGTAATCATTCTACTGGACGAATATGACACACCTATGCAGGAAGCCTTTGTGGATGGCTATTGGGATGAGTTGGTATCATTTACCAGAAGCCTGTTTAATTCAACATTTAAAACGAATCCGGCACTGGAACGTGGAATCATGACAGGAATTACCAGAGTGAGTAAAGAGTCCATATTTTCCGATTTGAATAATTTAAAAGTGGTTACCACCACATCGGATGAATATGCAACGACATTTGGATTTACCGAACCGGAAGTGTTTGAGGCTTTAGAAAAATGTGGACTGGGCGGTGAAAAGAAAGAGGTAAAAAGATGGTACGACGGATTTATATTTGGAACACATAAGGATATCTATAATCCATGGTCCATCCTGAATTATCTGGATTCACAGCAATACACAACCTATTGGGCGAATACGAGTGCAAACAGTCTGGTTGGCAAATTGGTCCGCGAAGGAAACCGGGATATCAAGGAAAAATTTGAAAAGCTGTTATGCGGGGAATGTATCTGGACGGAAATCGATGAACAGATTGTATATAATCAGTTGAACGGAAGTGAGGAGGCCGTCTGGAGTCTGCTGCTTGCAAGTGGTTATTTAAAAGTTCTGTCCTATGAAAGCTATCTGGATATTGGAGAGCGTTTTGCACCAAGATATCAGCTTGCGCTTACCAATCTGGAAGTGAAGATCATGTTTCAAAGAATGATCCATGACTGGTTTGTACCCGTGAAGTCAGAGTACAATGATTTTGTAAAGGCAATGTTTCTGGGGGATGTGGATGCGATGAATGAATACATGAACCGTGTCGCATTGCAGACATTCAGCTATTTTGATACCGGAGAAAGGGCTTCCGGAGCCGAACCGGAGCGTTTTTATCATGGATTTGTACTTGGACTGCTGGTGGATTTACAGGGCAGCTATTATGTAAAATCTAACCGGGAGAGCGGATTTGGAAGATATGATGTCATGCTGGAACCGAAAAAACCGGGAAAAGACCCTGCAGTGATTCTGGAATTTAAGGTGCGGAGCACAAGAAAAGAAAACAGTCTGGAGGAAACCGCGCAGTCGGCACTTGCACAGATTAAGGATAGAAAATACAGCGAAGAACTGAAGGAAAAAGGAATTGCAGGAGAGCAGATCAAAGAGTATGGATTTGCATTTGAAGGAAAGAATGTGCTGATCGTGAATTGAAGTATAAGATTGTGGCAAGCGGGATTGATCGAAAAACAGTGGAGCTTGCGCAGACTATTAAAAAAGATTACAGGAAAGAGGCGGTTGTGATGTTGGCGTTACAGGGATATTTTTTTTGATGGATAATTGGTCATTGACAACTCCTCACTGATGTAGTACTATTTAGGCGTTTGCGAAACGCCACAGACCGCATAAATACGGCATTTTTTGTTACCAAATTAAAATAACTCCTCACCGGATATGGTATAATAGAGTTGACTAAAAACTACAAACCATGTACCCAAGAAAGGAGTTATTCTGATACATATGATACCATATAAACAGCTTTCTTTGGCAGATATTTTTCAAGATTGCCAAAATAAATTTAATAATGACAAGCCTGCATTTCTTTCTCTATTAGAAACCCATATCGATATTGATGAGTTTATTCCGATTTCTTTTAGAAATCATTTCTATGCATCAACGGGAAGATCCCGTAAATACCCTTTACGTGCTTTCCTGTGGGCTTTGATTATCCAGCGTATCTTCTCAATCCCTACAGACCAGCTTCTTTTAACTTTTCTGGTTTACTCGAAACCGCTTCGTGATTTCTGCGGTTTTACCAAAGTCCCTGATGCCTCTAAGATTACACGCTTCAAACAGGACTTTTTAGATGATCTGCAGCTTGTTTTTGATAAACTTGTTGATATCACCGAACCAATCTGTCAGGCTGTTGATTCCGCAAAAGCCGATATGACCATCTTTGATTCTTCTGGCATTGAAGCTTTTGTTACTGAGAATAATCCCAAGTATGCTAACCGCATTATCAGACACCTTAAGGCTTATGCAAAAGCTAACAGCTTCGACAAGAATTATGATCCTTATAAAGCCGCTTATGGTTCTATGCCTTCGCACGCGTCTGCTAATCCTGAAATTAAACAGTTATACATCAATGGGCATTTCTGTTATGTCTTCAAATTTGGCATCATTACCAACGGTCTTGGAATCATCAGGCATATCGCTTTTTATAACAAAAACTTTATAGCTTCCCATCCTGACATTACCGTTGAAAAGAAATCTGATTCACCTGATGAAGACAAGTCTGTCCATGATTCCAGGCTTTTAATTCCAACCCTGAAAGATTTCTTTTTAAAGCATCCATTGATTAATCCCAAAACTTTTCTTGGCGATGCTGCTTTTGATACTGCGGCACTCTATCCCAAACTTCTTACCGGTAATACGTTCGGAGATCATAAACACTTTGATAAAGCTTATATCCCTCTGAATTCCAGGGCTGGTCTTGAAAAACAGGACTACACGATTAATGAAAATGGGATTCCCTGCTGTCCTCATGATGATTCACTTCCCATGAAATATGAAGGAATATCAAAACTCAGAAGCGGTGTTACCAGATATAAGTTTGTCTGTCCTAAAATCAAGTGGATCAAAAATGCATCTACTGGCAGATCCCAGCGTCACTGTACATGTGATGATCCATGTACAGCTTCTTCTTGTGGCAGAATGGTGTATATTTATCCTGAAAAGGATCTCCGTGCCTATCCTGGCGCTATCCGTGGTACAGAAGAATGGAATAACACTTACAAAATCAGAACCACCGTAGAAAGAGATATTAACCACATCAAGGATAATCTTTGTCTGGCCGGAAGAAGAACTCAGAATGAGAAAACACTTCTCGCCGATCTGATCCTTGCAGGAATTACCCAACTGATAACAGTTGTACTTTCGGATAAAATCAATCATCACGAATTTATTCGCAGCTTAAAACCTCTTATTGCTTAGGACTTACCAACTCAATAAAGTCTACGGCTTATTTAAGTGCGCCTAAAACAGCTCAATATCCGTTTTCGTCATTAAAATCATGCTATGCTCAATTCTGTTTCTATTTTGATTCAAGTTTGCGAACGAGCATCGCGAGTTTCGCAATTACCTAGTAGTACTATTCTACTATGGATGCTTATTTGAATGGAACTCATATGTACAAAATGCACAAAAAAATAGACGAAAAGGCAACAAAATTAACAAAAAGGTAAATCATAGATAAAGGTAGTATATTTGCGTCCTTGCAAACATAAATATATTACGAGGAGATGTAGGAGATGTTTTGATGGCCATTATAGAATCAATTTTATTATCATATTCAAATAAAAATAGACTGGAGTATCAAAAATATGCAGAATTTTTTCGCATGCTTGGAATCTATGTTTGTGAAGACTTGAAAGATGATGAAGAATTGACTCTATTGATAAAGGAAAAAGACTACTCTCTACGATATGATATTGACCATTCAGTAAATGAGGGTATTATTTTAAAATCATTTTTTCCGCTGCACTTTTTTTTCGGAGACGATATTATTATAAAAAAAATATGGCAGATATTTCAAACACGAGAATTATTGCAAGCGTCTGTTACCTTGCAATATTTTTATATGAAAGCGTCTGAGGTTTCAAAAGCAGGAGAACAGTTTAAATGTGCTGCTGACGAATTAAAACATTATATTAAAGAGAACGAAACAGAATGTGAAAATAATCAATATATTCGATATGCAAAATTATATTGTAGGCAAAAGGCGAATCTTGCGAGATATGTTTGTGGAGAAAAAATAGCATATTCTATTGAAAAATTAGCCGATGAGGGCTTTTTAATTTTATCTAAATTTCCGCAATTTTCGAATGTTTGGATGTTGATTGGATTAATTTTTGAAATTGAACCACGGTATACCAGAAATACAATTGATGCTTTTCAAAATGCAATACAAAATATTCCAGGCGAACCATATGCATCTAGTATATATTATAGATTGGGAAAAAAATGTGAGACTGTGCAGGAACTAAAGAATCTGGAAAATCAGGCTTATCAGAATGCTTATCAGTTGATGCCAAAATATCGAAATATTTATAAAGTAGCAAGAAAATATATGGATTTAGAAAAATGGGAAGAAGCAAAAAGATATTTTAGAGAATGTTTAAATAAATTGACTTTAAAAAAGGATTACATGGATCCATTAGAACAAGAATATTATTATAAGATAAAATCCCATCTAAGTTATATTTCTATAATGGAAAGAGAATACGAGGAGGCGATAGAATATGCAATGGAAGCATTGGATTTTAGAGATGCGATATATGAGGGAGCAAGTAATGCGGAAAAAATATATACGCATATATATTTTCGGATATATGGAGAGAATGCAAATAGCATGATTTCTCTTGAATTAAGACGTATGGGATCCAGGCAACTTTATCAATATCTCGCCATTGCGTATCAGAATCTGGGAAACGAAAGAATTGCGGATCAATATTGGGATATAGTAAATATGAAATGGTAATGGAAAACTGCGTACAATATTTTGTATCGCAGTTTTTCTGTTATAACAAGGAAAAATAAAAATGAAGAATACAAAAGAACTAAGAATTAAACGTGAAAATATAAAATTGGACTGTGAAATTGGAGAACATCAGATTTGGCATCCATTATATATGGAGTGCTATATAAGTGGGTTGCAAAATATTTTTGATGCGGCTTCTGAACAAAAAGAAGTGGATAAACGGATGCAGGAGAGTGTTATTATTAACGAAAAAAGTAATGTCCTGACTTTCATAGGGAAAAGAGGGGCGGGAAAGACAACTGCCATGGATGAGTTTTGCAGAATTTTAAAATCACTGGAAACAGAAAAAGAAAAGAAGTGGTGGATGAAGGTAGTAAGCAAATCGTTAAATTATGATGATGACAAATATTTCGAGAATATTGCCTATACAGATTTTAAATTTCATGTTTTGGATCCGATTGATGCGTCTTTGTTTGGAATGAATGAAGATTTATTTGAACAAATTGTTGTAAATATTTATCGACAGTTTGAATCAAAGATTAAATTAAATGAGTCAAACAAGAATACTGTAAAATATACAAATCAAATTATGCAACAGTTTGCCGATATCATGAAAATGTATTACAGTACGATAAGAGGGGATGGAGAATATAGAACAAGTGATTCTATGGCAGAGATGATGCAGTTTTTGTCATCGACACAAAATATACAAAAGGCAATTACGGAATTAGTGGATAGTTTGTTGAAAATTTCGGATGTCGCAGATATGGAATATATTGTTATTCCGATTGATGATCTGGATTTAAATATAAAGCAGGGCTACCAGATGCTTGAAAAACTGCAAAAATATTTTACATATCATAAAATTTTGATTCTGCTTACAGTTGATTATGATCAAATGAGATTTGTCTGTGAAGAACATTTCGGAAATGAACTTGTAAAAATCAATGATATGAATGGACATGATATTGCTGAAGCACATAAAAGAGAATTGGCGAGAGATTTTATGACTAAAATGTTTCATTTATCACAGCGATTATGCATGCCAAATTTAGAAAAGGATTTGAAGAGAACATATATCATCTGTGGAGATGAAGAGGTAGTTGTAAAAAAATATATTTTTAAAAAGATTGCTCACTATATGGGAATTTGGTATGACATTAAAGGTCTTAAGAAACATTTTGCAGAACCTAAAACAGTTAGAGAATTAGTGGTTTATAATGATTTTCTGAATTCCCTGAATGAATGTGACTTTGCTAGTCTTTCATATTTAAAAAATAAGAATTGTAACGAAAACATAGATATTGAAAAGAAGAATGAAGATATATTAAAAAAATATGATCAGAATCATGAGAGGTTTAATGAAGATATTCGAATGCGTATGGCTCAGAATCTTTTACGTCCAGAACAAAGAGACGCATTTGAGAGGTTATGTGACAGAGATTTGGAGAGAAGAGCCAGATATTTTGTTTGTTCAAAAAGAGTTGAGGACAAGATCATTATGCATACAATTGATGCCTCGGAATATTCGTATGGAGATCTTTTACAAAAAATTTATGAATGGGGTAGAGATGGGGAACAGGATAGCTTTATAGATAAACCGTATATTAGCTGCATTCTTGCTTCATTCACAAGTGAAATGGTAAGGGAATATCTGCATTATTTATATGCTCAAAGTAACAAAGAAGAGATTAGCAAGCACCAAAAACGACTTATGGGTATTTTGGGAGAATCTTTTGGGAACCGATGGACAGGCGATGCATTTCCCAAAATTTTTTTGGAGTGGACAAAGAATGAAAAGGTTAAATCTGATACGAAAAGGATTACAGATTGTTTTGGATATAAAAACAATACTTTTCCAGGGGATCAGGGGAAGATATCATTCGAATTCGATGATAGTGAGCCAGTTAATGAGAATAGAATTTTTACTTGGATAAAAGACAAAAAGATTATTCCAATCTTGGAACTGGTAGATATGTTTGTTATTGGAAAAAATAGAAATGGCATTGAAGGTTTTTCGTATACGTTAAAAACAAGTCAGACTGATTTGACAACGGAGTTTAAAGAGAGGCTTAGTAAGATAGAAAAGGATGCTTTGGAATCTTCAAAGGGAAATTCCGAAAATAAAGAGAATCAAATGAAAACTATTGATATATATATAAATCCCGGAGCAACAAAATTGCACATTGATGCAATGGCATTTGTTATTAAAAGTATGTTTTATGATCAAGAGAAAGATCGTATACAATCAAACTTGCTTAATTTGATTAAAGAAGTTTTTGAACAACTTGGAAAAGGAAATGCGTATGTAGAGGATAAGTGCAGGGAGTTAATTAGACAGGAGTCCGTGATTTTTCGAAATGATGATGACAGTATCCATCAGGTGGCGTTTCCTTTTTATAATCTTGATTTGAGTTATAATGTTTATAAAAGAGTGTGGGGGAAGTTTCATAATAGTAAGCCGGTAGCAAATTTGGAATTAGCGATGAAAGATTTTTTGGGTGAAATTGAAAATCAGTTAAACGAAGAATGGAAAGAATATAATGGCGAAGAACAACAAAATAAAGTAGAAAAAGATATAGAACAGTTCCGCACAGATGAGTTTAATTATGCAAGATTTTTCAAAAATAACAATTATGTAAAAGCGGTTCTTGATTATAGAGGTATTACAAAAAAAGAAACAAAAGAAACAGAAATACTCGAAAAAGATCAAAAGTTGATTTGGAAAAAAGTTCAAGAAGTGTTGGTGAATATGAGTATAGCAAATGATGCGCAAGCCGAATCAATAGAAGGAGATGAAAAACAAAAAACAGAGGAGCCAAATAATGCGAAAAATATAAATAAATGAAGAGCAAAGAGAACTCGAAAAAAAGGGCTCAAAGGTAAAAAAAGAAAGAAATGGAAGCAGCGTAACAATCAACCACATTACAAATGGAAAATGCAACTAAAATATAGGCATATTGTTTATAAAACAAAGGGGTTGATACAATGAACAAACTAAGAGAAATCGTTAAGATATACTTTCAAAAAGTGTCTTCCTATAATATTCTTCAGGGAAATTTGACATATGATAATTTTGACGAAGAACATTTCAAGTTGCTGGCACTCAGAGAATTATTATATATGTCGGAAACAGAAACCGCAGATATGTATCGATATTTACAAAATAGAAAATGTGGAAAATTTCATGATGAAAGTGCTACGAATGTTTTTCGTGCACTCAAAGAATCAGTAAGCGAATATTTACTTATACGAAATGATCAGCCAATTTGTAAATACGATACCATATTAGAATGGAGGGAACTGACAAGAAGTGTGGGAGAGGATGTAGCCATATGCGCATTCCTTGCCAGAGAAACAGAAAACAGCGGAAAAGAGTGGCAGGATTTTGAGTGGAAGCCTGTAATTTGTCATGACAACATGCAGCTTCATCAGATCATGCAAAGAGGAATTTCAGATAATCATTTTCATATGCTGGGTTCAGCACCGACCTCAAAATTGATTTGGATTTATCTCATGAATGATTTGCAAAATAAGAATTATTTGCTGGCATTAAGGCAGGTAGATTGTCGAAGACGACAGACGAGAAATCATTATGGGGTATTTTATAGAGAAGAAACATTGGAAAGAATGCGCTTTCAGGCTGCTTTGATTCGGGTTTATCTGTTTTCCTATTTAAAAAATATGAGGGAATCGAAATGGGATAAAATAGAAGAACTTAAAGAAAGACAGGACGATATACAGAATATATTACAAGGGGAATGGGAGTATAGTCTATATTATAATGAGGTACAAAGTTACATAGACGGGTTATGGTTGACAAATTCTTTGTTACATGATGACGAGGTGAGAGATTATGCAAATCTTGGCTATCAGAGACACAGCATCAACCATGAATTTGAGGGAGAGCGAGCTCTTATGTATCATATGTTTCGAGGAGAAATCTGTGGACATAAGATACCTGTAATATTGCAAAACTGGTTTTATGCATATCTTGTGATTCTAATTAAATGCAGAGAAGAGTTGCAACAGGTCAATGAAAATGTAGGATTTGAAAACTTTAATCAGTATGATGGTCGAAGACGTTTGTTTTTTAAAACTCGATATGAAAATGAAAAAATGATTGTGCATGCAGTGATTGGAACACTGGAGGGAGTTAATATGCAATCATTGGAATTAAGAACGGGACCTTCGCAAACGGCAGTGGAAAATAGAAACTGGATTCGTGAATGTGATTCTTATATTAAGAAAAATCTGCCAGAAGAAGAAAAGAAAAAAATACTTTCAAAAATTTACTATGTATTTCATTTTGCAAAACAAAAAGATCAGGCACAAACGGAAAATTTATGGGGAAATTTGGAATGCAGACATAATGCGTTTCGAAAAAGAGTGGAAAGTTGTGCAAACGAATTAATTATATTTAGAGAGCGGTATCGAGAGGAGGCAGGAAGAGTAAGAGGCATAGATGCATGTGCTCAGGAAATTGATTGCCGTCCTGAAGTTTTTGGAACGGCATTTCGAAGATTAAGTCAGCATGTGGTGCCAATCACTTCATTTGGAGTTGTGCATCAATGGAAGATTACTTATCATGTGGGTGAAGATTGGAAAGATACAGTGGACGGGCTTCGGGCTATTGATGAGGCTATTTTATTCCTGAATATGAAAAATGGTGATCGATTAGGTCATGCTACAGTACTAGGGATAGATATAAAAAAGTGGTATCGAAGGAAAAAGAATACCATTTGGATATCAAGTCAAGAATATTTGGATAATATTGTTTGGCTATATCATAAACTAATTGAATTTCAAGTGACGGGATGTGAAGCGTTAAAGGGAAAATTATTGGAACAGTTTGATTTGTACTTCAAGAAAATATATCAGCCATATTTAGAAGAAGATAATTATATTTATACAATAGACACTTATTATCAGAGCTGGAAATTGCGTGGGGATAAACCGGAATTATACAAAACAGGAGAGTATGTGGAACCATGGTATTATATGGATCGCTATTGGGTAAATGAAGAAATTCCTGACGGTGAAGAAATTCGTTCGGGCCGGGAAATTGCAAACCTTGTCTATTACTATCATTATTCCAGAAAGGTGAGAAAAATGGGGGAACAGATTATTACAAAAGAAATTTCCGATGCATATATAAAGAGCGTAGAATTGGTTCAAAAAGGAATGCAAGGAATGGTTGCAGAAAAGGGAATTTGTGTGGAAACAAATCCAAGTTCAAATTATATGATTAGCACGATACAGACATACGAAGAACATCCAATTTCAAAATTTTATAATATCGGATTGACACAGGAGGAAGAATTATTGCAGAACTGTCCGCAAATACATGAGTCTATTAATACGGATGATCAGGGAGTGTTTCATACCTCTTTGGAAAATGAATATGCACTGGTTGGATGTGCGATGGAAATGGCAAAAGATGAAGATGGCAATAAAAAGTATAAGAAACAAATGGTTTATGATTGGCTAGATCGTATTCGGGAACATGGCAATCAACAAAGTTTCTTGAATCAGTAACAAAAGAATAACATGTGCATAGTAAAAAAGGAGAGAGACACATATGGAAGTGTTGCAGAAAATTACAATATATGATTTGCTGGGATATACAGTTCCGGGAAGTATTCTGATTGGCATTATGGCAATTTGTTTTTATAAACCAGACATTCAATTTCTATTAGGAACATATGAAAAACAGTGGGGGTATATCTTTGCGGTGATTATATTGTTAGGATATGTTACGGGGTTGGTTTTAGCACAATTTGGAAAAATATTTTTTTGCCCATTTAATTTTTTTATGTATAAATGGAGAGGAATGGATAAATATAATGAGGCAGTGAGACTTGGAAAAGATAGGATTAAGGAAGCATTAATAAAGTCTGGAGTGGATGGAAAACAATTGAAAAGCTTAAATGAAAAGCAAATGGTTCAACGGTATTCTGGTTATATGTTTGCCGATTTACAGACAGATTCTAAGTATTCTAGAATACATAATTATGCATCTTCGGAATTAGTTTGTGGAAATTTGACACTTGCACTGCTTATTGGGGGGATTTTGCTTTGGAGGTATGAAGTTTGCGGGAAAGATCTTGTAAAAACTATATTATATTTTGCGGCGATTGCGTTACTTATAGCAAGGTATGAATTACAAAGGATGAGGAAAGAAGACTATGCATTGGATTGGTTTGTACAGAAATACAATGGAAAGAAACACAAAAGAGAAAATTAAAATGAACCGTCCAATGTCATTATTCAGGTACCATTATGAAATACCAATGGAATCAATTGAATTTCATTGTGTAATTTTAAAACAATTGACACAATTAATATTAAAATGACCTTTTTACCCTCGAATCATATAAATAGATGGTTAAATAAAATATGAAGAAAAAATATAAAAATTTTATCGGCCTGTTGTGCATAACCGGAGCAATGTTTTTTTGCGTGGCCTGTGGCAGAGATGTGCAGACCTCTG
>OHPC01001214.1_pt1 | contig 11705 bp, 7 predicted proteins | sample 1577631 | NCBI WGS metagenome assembly OHPC01 (sample SAMEA3879560, study PRJEB24766) | human gut metagenome | biome: human-associated habitat; feature: feces | place: USA | collected 1985/1987 | reverse complement strand
GTAGTACCAGGTGCCGCCGTCGAGGACCCATCCGGTCGCCATCGCGCCGGAGGCGCTGAACCAGTACGCTGAGCCGTTGCACGCGTGGAGGCCCGTCACCATGGCGCCGCCCGCGTCGGGGTCGAGCCAGTACCAGGAACCGCCGGTGTAAAGCCAGCCGGTCGAGGCGATACCGTCAGCGAACCAGTACCAGGAGCCGTCGACGAAGCCCCAGCCGTTAAGAGGGCCGCAGCTGCCGAAGTAGCGGCGGACGCCCTGCGCATCAGTCTGGTAACCCGTCAGCATGGCCCCCGTCCGGGCGTCGAAGCAGTAGGGCACGCCGCCGACGGAAACGGGGCCGCGCGCCAGCGCGCCGGAGCCAGTCGCGTAGTACCAGGTGCCGCCGTCGAGGACCCATCCGGTCGCCATCGCGCCGGAGGCGTTGAACCAGTACATGGAGCCGTTGCACTCGTAGAGCCCGGTGGCCATTACACCGCCCGCGTCGGGGTCGAGCCAATACCAGGCTCCGCCCTGGCGCAACCATCCGGTATACGCTTTGCCGTCAGAGGTTGCGTAATACCAAGTGCCCTCTTTTAACTGCCAGTAATAAAGAGAGACATCAACATACGCGTAATTCATATCAACATTTCCGCTAATACCAGAAACTTTTCCGCGGCTTGTATACTGCCAAAAGCTGTAACTGGCGGTATAGTGACATTGGGAGTTGTATTGAGCAATCCAATGATCCCAAGAACCGCTCTTAAATACAGGGTCGGTCAATATATTGTTAAACCAATTTAGGTTTGCATAAATGCCTGGCTTATATCCAGCACTAGAAATCTTATTACAGAATGTCTGAGCTCTAGATGCAATTCCGGATTGACGACCATCTGCAATAATTGTCTTGTCCTCAAGATCGTAATACACCGGTAGCCTAGGATTGTGCCCCGATAGGCAGTCAATCACCATGGACGCCTCATCGGCTGCCTGTTGATTATCAAAAGCATATGAATAGACATAGACGCCGTAGGGAATTCCGAGTCGCTCGCACTCAGAAATATTTCGATTAAATTGATAGTCAACTCGACCGCCGAAAGACGGAGCGCCAAACCCAACGCGCAGAATAGCGAAATCGATGCCAGAAGCTTTAACTGCGTCCCAATCAATACGCCCTTGGTGCTCGCTGACGTCAATGCCCTGAGCTGTAACCCCATCGGGAAGAGCGTCCATAGACAATAAAGCTATTCCGTCTTCTTCGGAAGAAGCATCATCTGAAACTAATTGTCCACCCTCATAACGCCAAGAATTCTCAACCAGAGTCTGAGCAGCCTCTGCATCCGCAGGGCATACAAACATAGAAACGGGCGCAAAGAGCATCAGCACCAACAATGCCGAAAACAACTTAAGATGTTTGTTCATGTAAACCTCGTCATTCGCTCTTGATTGCGTCTAGCTTACAGCATAGCTATGAAAGATTCCCGAACATCTAACAGGACAAGATGCCATCTAGGACAATAAATAGTTGGGCGCAATGCTGCAAAGAAAAGAAGAACTTACCGGCAGGGTTGAACCCGCAGGCTCATTGCCCCCTCCTCTTGCCCCCAAGAATACCGACTTCAAATAAACTTTCAAACCAGATGTCAAAAAGGTAGGGGGCCCAGAGAGTCCCCTACAACTCGGAATTCTAACGAATCAGTATTACTTTCGATGGGCCCAAAGCGGTCAAACCGGAGATGCGATTTCCATAACCATCACTATGCCAGAACAAATTTTCGCTCGGCGAATTGCCCCAGAAAAAGCCAATGTGGCTATCGTCCGCATATGGGTTGTAAGGATTGAAGAACACAATGTCCCCCTTACGAGCCAAACCACTACGTAACAACTCATCAATAGAGTTGAAATAAGTCACGTTCGCACACGTATCGATAGCGTAGCCGTACCAACGATAAGCGTTTACGCAGCCGCCCCTTCCGGGACCTCCACTCCAAGGGGAATGGCTCTGCTCGGCGGCAATGGGAGCTAAATTCCCGCCCGCCTTCATATATGCATGCGATACAAATCCACCACAATTCATGCCCGTATAACCGTCCCAACGCGGATCACCCTTTGGGTACATGCACGTTTCCTGGCTGAGATGCGTGTCGTAGCGTGTTCCACGGTAATAGCCGTCGTTTTCGTGGCTCATAAGCCAATTGACCAAGCTGGACCTATTGACCCCCAAAACAGAACCAGACGTATTCAACCATGCACCACTTGCATTGAAGTAATAGTCAACGCCATCGATTTTCAGCCACCCGTTAGCAAACATGGCACCCGAAGGCTGGAGCCAGTACCACGTACCGCCGTCATTAAGCCATCCAGTTTTCATCTTGAATGTGGAAGGGTCCATCCAATACCACGCACCGTTGACATATTGCCAACCAGACTTAAGGACACCATTGGAAGATGCGTAGTACCAAGTATTGCCACTTTCGTCAGAAGCGTCTTTCGACATAATCCAACCAGACGCCACGTTAACGACACCATTCGCATCCGCATAGAAAACCGCATCTCCAATATGAATCACACCTGGCAATGAAGACGAGTCAGTACGATCAGCGACTACAGGAGATCCATCAGATGAAGTAGGCAACGGCTCGCTCAGTGCTCCAGACGAATTCGCCCATGCCATACCATCGTTCAAGTTGATCCAGCACGAAGATGCCATTGCACCGGAATCATAAGAAAAATAGCGCTTGCTTCCTACCGCAAATTCACCAGTACGCATTGCGCCGGATACATCATCAAGGTAATACCAGGCGCTTCCGGACTTTATCCATCGCCCTCGTTGAATAGCTCCGTTTGATGCGGCGTAATACCAAGTACCATCAGCAAGTGCCCAGCCTGTTGCCATGGCACCTGAGCTCGTAAGGAAATAGGTGGACGAGCCCACTTGCACAAAGCCCGTGAGCATAATATGGCTTCCTGGATCCAGGTAATACCAAGAATTCCCTAGAAGTAACCAACCTCCATGCAGTAAGCCGTTGGAGTCAGCGTAATACCAGTTGTTGTCAATAAGTGCCCACTGGGAGGATAGCATGGCCCCTGAACTGTTAAAGATATAAGAGGTGCCATTGCATTCATTCAACCCGGTGGCCATAGAACCGTCTGCAGGATCAAGCCAGTACCAACGACCCCCATCCGAGAGCCAGCCCTTTACCAGAGCGCCAGAGCCGGAAAATAATGCCAGACAGAAGCATCAAGATGCCATCCGATAAGCATTGCACCAGAAGAAGAGAATCCATACGTGGCTCCCCCAATCTGCAGCATCGCATCGTGGACCATCTTGCCCTCATCATCCAGCCAATACCAGTTGCTGCCGTCTGAAAGCCAGCCTTTTACCATGGCGCCAGAACCGGAGAAATAACGCCAAGCAGAAGTGGAGCCCGTAGAATCTAGGTACCAGCCGACACGCATTGCGCCCGAAGAGGAGAAGGCATACGTCGCACCCCCGACTTGAACCAACCCATCCTGAGCCATTCGACCTTCGTCGTCGAACCAGTACCAGCTACCGTCTATATGTCTCCAAGAAGAAACAGCGATTGTTCCGTCGGACAAGCCCCAACGCCAAAAACCAGCCCCTTCTTCGGGTGATATCCACCCCTGATGCCAAATAATTTGATTCGAAACCTCGGAAGGGGTCTCATTATCCACCTGAGAGTTCTGCTCGACAGCGAAGGTCGATTCGCGCTGAGCATCAACGCCTGACTCGACAGAAGCAATAGCAACGTTAGATGCGGGACCTTCGTCAGTGTTATTCGAATCAAGGGCGTATAACATCGAGGGCGAACCCAAAAGGAGCCCAAAAGAAATGAGGCCCGAAAAAGCCAGCACTCCGAATGACCATTTCTTCATAACAGCACGGTATCCAATCACGCAGCGGCCCCGTCGCTTCAGGGCAACGGGGCCTCAATCAAAACTAGCTCAGTAATGTGCTAGCCAATTTGCTGGCAGTTTTTGCACTCTCGTGAAGCGCCACGCCTCTGGGCCTCCTGAATAGAGATCTGCGAATAGCCCTTTGCGTCCTTACCAACGGTACGGCACTTATGCGTATGGTAAACATCGCTACCGTTCTTATACCAAACTAAACCGTAGCCCGGAATCCACTTGCCGTCCTCGCCGACATAGTAGGAGCCAACCCAGGCATTCGTAGCCATGGCACCGGAAGACTGGAGGTAGTAGTCGCCGACCCAGGCGTCGTGAGCCATAGCGCCGGAACCGCTAAAGTAGTACCAGGCGCCGCCGACCTGACGCCAGCCGGTGGCCATCGCGCCGGAATCGTCGAACCAGTACCAGGAGCCGCCGAGGCTGCGCCAGCTGTTAGCGACCATGGCGCCCGAGCCGTCGAGGTAGAACCACGTACCGCCGATGTTGAGCCAGCCAGTGACCATCGCACCGGAGGCATTAGTGTAGTACCAGGTACCCGAATCGTTGATCCAGCCAGTCAGCATGACCCCAGATTCGTTGAAATAGTACCAAGCCCCGCCGAGATTATGCCAACCGGTCAATAGCTCACCGTCGGAGGTCGCATAGGACCACTTTCCGTAGATGGAGTCGTAGAACCAGCCACTATGCTGCATGCGGCCATCGGCGTTGGCACCAGGGGTGTTCAGGAAGTAGTTCTTGCCGTCAATCTGAACTCGGCCGTATGCCATATCATGGTTTTCGGGATAGAAGTAATACTTGTCCCCACCGATAGACTGCCAGCCCGACACCGCGGTCCCGTCAGCGCCAAAATAGTACCAGACAGCTTCGTATTCGTTATGCCACTGGTTCGTGACCATGGCGCCAGTTTCGGGATCGAAATAGCGAAGGTTGCCGTCCTCGCACCGAACGAGTCCAGTCTTCGGACGACCGTCGGAACACCATTCCGTAATCGGTCCACCGCCTCCGCCACCGCCAGCAATATCAGCAAATGAGGGCGCCGGGGCAACCGTCATGCAGGCAGCAGCAAATGCAACAACTCCCAGCACTGTTAGTCCGTGCCATCTTTCTCGAAGGTTTTTCATACGACATCCTTTTTCCGAGATTTAAGGCTCTCTTAAGTTATTTTTAAACTATCAATTCAGTATTTCAACGGGAAATCGATAAAAGGTGTCTTTGTGACTGCAATTTAAATATGAGTCGCCACACCTCAACCGTTACGCTAAATAGCTTCTAAGGCAAACTTAGCGCATGAGCGAACTGATTAAACGAGTGAACTGAATAATAAAGCAACAAAATACAAACCTTGGTCATCAATCACATCTACCGCGGGCCGATAACGCCCGCCTCATGTGCTGCGATATAATCAATCTCACTAGATGCCAAATCAGCAAGCCGAAGGAGCTGACGTGCTAACAATTCACTATGGTGATATGGAAAACGTTATCTACAACACGTCCGTTTACTTCGATAACGTATATTCGCCCCAGTGGTTTCAAGACTCCTTTGCCCAAAGGGTCATAAAATCCATCGACAAAGGCACCGTGGTAGGCCCCAATGCAATCGATACCAAGATTCTAGGCATCATTCCTCCCGAGAAACTATCCAGCGGCACCAAAACGCTACTGCTTATGTACTTTATGCCGCAGAATATATATAACGCCTCAAATTGCGGTGATAATTGCGCCTACTGGATTCTGAGGATCGCCGCGCAAAAGGATCTAACAATCAATCTCTACCACATAATGGATTTTGGAAACGGCAAATTCACGGTAACCATTGCAAATACGGGCGATATAGTCCACACAATGTTTGACCTTGTCCCCATAGCTGGAAAATGCCTAAGGGAGAACTCCTGATGCGCGGATCATACAAGGTAATTATTCAAAATAACCGGGTTCAGTTTAAACTGACCATCAATAGAAATCTGACCATCATCCAAGGTAACAGTGCTACAGGCAAGACAACTCTGCTTGATATGGTGGCAGCTCACGAAGAGCTTGGGGCACAAAGCGGCGTAACAGTAAGTTGCAAAGTGCCCTGTAAAACAATATCTGGAAAATATTGGCGTAGAGATCTCCAAGAGATTTCCAGCAGTATTGTTTTTATTGATGAGGGCAATACTTTTGTTCGATCAAGAGAATTTGCCCATGAAGCAAAGCGTAGCTCAAACTACTACGTAATTGTCGCCAGAGAGTCACTGCGCCAACTGCCCTATAGCGTTGATGAAATCTACGGTCTTAAGAACACCAACCGAACCACAACGAAGTATCCCGTTTACTCTCGTGTCTACACCTCTACATATCGTATTTACGGTGATACTGATTTTAGAGGCGAGAGGCCCGAGCTTGTCATTGTCGAGGACACAAATTCGGGCTACGAATTCTTCAGTTTGCTATGCAAAAAGAGCAGCATTAAATGCATCAGCGCGGGAGGCAAATCAAATATTTGCAACTGCATTATGGACGCACCGGAAAACGACATCCTCGTGATTGCCGACGGTGCCGCCTTTGGACCAGAAATTGCGGAAGCAGCTGCTCTATTGCGCCGAAAGAACATCAAGCTATTCCTACCGGAATCGTTTGAATGGCTCGTGTTGAAGTCGGGATTATTCAACAGCAAACACATTAAGGACATGCTGCTTAACCCCGCTGAACATATCGAAAGCTCAAAGTTCTTTAGCTGGGAGAAGTTCTTTACTGCAGAACTCATCGAATGCTCACGAGACACACGTTTTCGATATGACAAGAGCTGCTTGAACGAGGAGTACCTGAACCCCACCGCTCTTGCAGCTCTGGAGGATACTTTGCCGGACCTTGGCATTACTTCGCACTAAAACGAGAAGTACTCACTGTCGGAGGATAGGTTTGGTCCGAGCCACGGGTCGCCATCGAGGAAGAACTCAGGCCAGTGCTGCATGAACAGCGCCTGCTCACGCTTCCAGCGGCGCAGCTTTTCCTCGTTGGCCTCTTCCCTGCCGCGCGAGGTGAACTCGTAGTGGTACAGCTCGGCATAGGGCGTAAAGATGGTGCGGTAACCCGCCTCCCACACGCGCAGGCAAAAGTCTGCGTCGTTAAAACCGACGGCGAATTCCTCGTTGTAGCCGCCGACGCGCTCAAATACGTCGCGTCGCACCATCTGGCAGGCACCCGTCACGGCGCTAAAGTTGCCCGGGCGCACGGCACGGGCAAGATAGCCCTCGCGCTTTGCCGAGAAGTCCTGGTTGGCATGGGCAAGTGCGCCACGCACGCCAATCAAAATGCCGGCATGCTGCACCAGATGATCGGCAAAGTAGAGTTTGGCGCCCACCACGCCCGCATCGGGACGCTGCAGATAGCCCATCATCTCTTCGATAAAGTCCGGGCTTATGACCTCGGTATCGTTGTTCAGCAGCAGCAGGTAGTCACCCTTGGCGTACTTCACACCAAAATTGATGATCTGAGAGTAATTGAACTCGCCCGGCCAGTACACAACGCGCGCGATGCCCTTGCCTTCGGATGCTGCAGCCACGCGCTCTGGCAGGGTTTCGTAATACGCAAACGTCTCCGGGGCTTCACTGTTGTTCTCCACCAAGACGATCTCGTAATTGGTATACGTGGCCTTCTGGGCGATCGACATCACACAGGCATCGAGCGTCTCAATGTGATCCTTGGTGGGGATCACAATGCTCACCAGCGGCGCAGGCTCCGGCAGCGCATGGCGCATGCGGTAGACAAACGGCGTCTCGGTCTCCTCGACCGTTCCGTGAACGCCCAGCGCGTTAAAGTGGCGCTGCAGCGCAAGACGACCCGCTTCAATGGCATACGGCTTGCTATCGGCAGAGCCATCGGCGGTCGATCCCGGATGCACGCGCCAGTGATACAGCACATGCGCAACGTGCTCAAAGCGCGCGCCGGCTGCAAGGCAGCGAAGCGTCAAGTCGTAGTCCTGGGCGCCCGCAACGTCTTCTGGGGACATACCAATGTGATCGATGAGCGCCTTCTCCACCATCAGGAAATGCGTCACGCAGTTATGGCTATAGAGCAGGTCGACGTTGAGTACGGTCTTAAAGACCGGCTGGCCCCACTCCCCCGTTTTCTGGAACATGTCCTCATCACAGAACAGGACCTGGGGACGCTCGCCCTCGGCCGCCTTGTTCAGCGCGGAAACATACTGGAATAACGCGTCCGGTTCCAGAATGTCATCGTGGTCCAAGAAAGCGATGTAGTCGCCTGTCGCTTGCTCGATACCTGCGTTGGTGTTGACCACAATGCCGCCGTTGCCGGGAAGCTCGATGCGACGGATGCGCTCGTCGTTGGCACCTGCCGCAAGGGTGGCCACCGCGTCCCATTCGGGCGAGGCGTCCATAAGCAGCAATTCCCAGTTGTCATAGCTCTGGGCTTGCACCGATTCCAGCAGCTCGCGCAGGTAGACCCGATCAGTCTTGTAGCACGGCACCACAATGCTCACGAGCGGTCTATAGGCAAAGGCCGCCGAAGCGACACGCTGGCACGCCAAATCGCCCGGCTTTGCGCGATGCTGCTCAAACCAACGTCGATAAGCTGCGTCGTCTGCACGCGCGTCCTTCATACGGTTCCAGCTGTCGTCGACCATGCCGTTGTACAGGCGACCATCCATGGCGCAAAACCCGCTTTGGATCCGCTCTGTGGGATCGCTCACGATCGCGACAAAATCTCGTATATCCTGAGGCATCTCAACACTCAGATACGATTTATTGATGCGGCATCCGTTCTGCTGCGGAACATCGACCTGCGATTCAAACACATGCACGGTAACATCGATGGCATTCATATGCGTATCGAAGATCTGGAGCTCAGGCGCGCACTGGGGGTCTCCCGCCCAGGTAACCTCATAGCGCCACACCGCGCCGACGTCTGCCGGCAAATAGCGAATGGCATCGATCTCGTAGCGGCCGCAGTGTTCGCCACGCTGCGCATCGCGGATAAGCGCGCACAGCGCAGGCTTTGCTTTGTAGTTAATCTTGGATTCCAATTTGGCCACGCGGCTATCGAGACGAATAGAGCCCAACCTTTGGCCACCGGATGCAAAAACGGCATCCATCGACGAGCCATCCAAAAACGGAAGCACCAAAACGGCGAGCTCGCGCTCGTAATCGGAAACAGAAGGGCATAGCGCCAGCACACGGCCATGATCGACCGGGAGCACCAGTGACGGCAAACAAGAACCGCTCGTAGTCGCATGGGCAAACGCCTGAGAGGCCTCCCGCTCAATAAGCGCGGCGACATCCTGACCGGCAAAACGAAGCAGCACAAAAAGACGGCCCTGGCTGCGGCAAAGTGCCAAACGCTTGATACTCATCTACACTTCTCGCTTTCCCAGGGCGTTCGCTGCCACGCGCTTGCAGGCACCCAGGCGCCCAAACCTCAAGACATCGTAATCGAACATGAGCTTTTTGCACGCACGGACATTGGGGGCCTTGCTGGTAAGCGCCGCACGCACCATAGCAGCAACAGAAGGAGCGCATTGTGCGAGCGCAGCATCGCTGCCCACGGCAGAACCGGCAAGCGCCGTGGCAACGGCAGCAAACACCTTGCCGCAATCCGTACTCAACAGCCTGAGCGCATCGTACAGCACCAGATCGCAGAGGAAGTACGCCAGGTCATCGGCATGCTGAGCATCGAGACCGTCGCGCTGCCAGTCAGCCAGCACCGCAGAGTAAATCTTCACGTGCTCCAGCAGACGCGTCTCGTCGTCGTAGCGCATGGTGTCCATGAGCGAACCCTTGCGCGCCACGCGGTAATCATACAGCTTGTTCGAGATAAGCGCGGTCTTGTGCGAACGACCGTACACGGCAAAATCGAAGACCTGGTCCTCGCCATACTTAACGGTTTCGTCGAACACGATCCCGTTGCCCAGCAAAAACTCACGCTTGCAGGCGGTGCGCCATGCAAACGGGCGAGATGCTTCCTTAAACAGTAGGTCGGAGCTATAGCCTTCAAACGACACATCGCGCGGGCTCAGCACATAGTTAAGCCACGGATACCCCGCCTCAAGCGGATACGGATTCGCGCCAAAGGTCAAAACGTCGCAGTCCTCGCGCTCAAAGGCATCGACGATCACGCGGCATGCATCGGGCGTAAATCGGTCGTCGGAATCCAAAAACGCAACGATAGGCGCCGTGGACGCGGCGATGCCTGCATTACGCGCACTCGACAGGCCGCCGTTCTCCTTATCGACCAGCGTAAAGCGCGCATCCTTTTCGCAGTAGGCAGCAGCGATATCGCGCGACCCATCCGGTGAGCCATCGTTGATCAGCACGCCTTCCCAATCGGGCATGTCCTGCGCAAGCAGAGCGTCCAGGCACCAGGCCAGGCACAGCTCTACCTTATAGATGGGAACGACGACGGAAATCTTAGGTGTAGCCATAGTCACGCGCTCCTACTGTGGGGCCGGCACGTCATCGGGATGCGGGTTGTCGCCGTAGGCGCGCTGATACGTCAGCACGCGCCAAACCAGCGGCAGGCCGCCGATCTTAAAGTAGTGCTTAAACGTATTGAGCTTGCCCGGCTTCTTAAAATCAAAGCGTGAATCGATATAGGCACGGGGCGACTTGACCATCAGGCGCAAGTCGGTCTCGCCACGCGGATCAAACAGCGACAGGTCAAAGCGACCGGCATCCCAGTCGGCCTTGAGCTCGGGCGATGCCTTCTCCCAAAATTGCTCGCGCAGTTCATCGACCAGGCGTTCATCATTCCAACGGTACGTATCCACCTTCATGCGCATTAAAATGCCCTGTAGTTGAGCCTTGAGCTCGGGTCGCTCATCCAAAAAGCGCTGCATCTCGGCATATTCGTCGCACACACAAAACACCTTGTTGGGCGAATTAACGGAGCTCTTCTCGTTGTCCTGTCGATAGCACAAAATGGGATCCGAAATAAACGCGGCACGCTCGGCACACGCCCAGACCTTAAAGTTAAAGCCCGCATCCTGATACGATGCCCCCGGCGTGGGAAGGAAACGAATCTGATTGTCTTTAAGGAACGCACGACGATAGATGGCCGACCATATAGAAGGCTTGCGGTAAAAAATGCCGGGACGATCGGCAGGACGATACGCGGCGCCAGTCATGTACTCATCGATGATTCCAAAGAGCTCGCGGCGCTCGCCGGGCGTGGACCAATACAGGTAGAAATCGCCCTTTACGACATCGGCATGCTCGGCATCGGCCTTGGCGACCAGCTTTTGGAGCGAATCCTCAAACATAAAGTCATCGGACTCCAGAATGCCCACGTACTCGCCGCGAGCCATCTCCAGGCCACGGTTCATCGAGTCCCCATAGCCACTATTGGCTTTGTCGATCATCTTCACACGAGAATCGCGCTCCATGCACTCGCGAATGATATCCGGCGAGCTATCGGTAGAGCCGTCGTTGATGCAAATGATCTCGATGTCCTCGAGCGTCTGTGCCACGGCGGAATCGAGGCACTCGCGCAGGTAGCGTTCGACATTGCAAATAGGGACAAGCAGCGAAACTTTAGGGGTATCAGAGTTCTGCAAGAGAACCTCCTGTTGAATAGCGTGTAACAGGGTTATTTTAGCAGCCGAGTTGCGGCGGGCGACAACGCTTGGAATTAGATAAAGCGCTCCAGGCAGGCTTTGAGACCGCGAGTCGAAAGATAGAACAGCGTGGCGTCTGCCATCGAAACGCCCGAGGTCGCCACAACGAGCTTGTGGGCAACACGGCGAACGGCGCCCTTAGCAGGCATATCCGCCCACGCCGTTCCCAAAAACGTCGCGAGGTC
>OHPC01001213.1_pt1 | contig 11709 bp, 12 predicted proteins | sample 1577631 | NCBI WGS metagenome assembly OHPC01 (sample SAMEA3879560, study PRJEB24766) | human gut metagenome | biome: human-associated habitat; feature: feces | place: USA | collected 1985/1987 | reverse complement strand
AAAGAGTGGAAAATTTTATTTTATGGAAATGAACACACGAATTCAGGTGGAACATCCGATTACCGAGTTTATTACTGGAGTAGATCTCGTTCGGGGCCAACTGAGAATTGCTGCAGGAATGGCGCTGGGAATTAGTCAGGAGAAAGTTACCTTAAACGGGTATGCCCTTGAGTGTCGGATTACCGCAACCGTTCCGGGAACCATTAAGGGGCTTCACTTACCGGGTGGCAATGGTGTTCGGGTTGATACGGCACTATATCAAGGCTATCAAGTACCGGCAAACTATGATGCACTGCTCGCAAAAATTATTACCTATGCACCGACCAGAGAGATTGCGGTAAAAAAGATGCAAGTTGCGATCGATGAAACCGTAATTGAAGGGGTTGGTACCAACTTAGATTTCTTATACCGGTTACTTAACAACCAGGATGTTTTAGATAATAAGTTTGATATTGAATTTATTGATCGATTAATAAAGGAGGATGCCCATGACTGAATTCATCACGCCAAAACAGATTCGACAACAATCACGAACTGGTGCCTTCACGGGACAAACAAGTGGCATGTGCCCGGAGTACACACAAGCTAACTTAGTTATTTTACCGAAAAAAGAAGCATACGACTTTTTGTTATTTGCACAACGAAATCCCAAACCCTGTCCGATTTTGGAAGTTGCGGATGCGGGATCTAAACGACTCCAAACGTTCGCACAGGATGTTGATCTGGCAACGGATTTTCCAAAGTATCGCGTTTACCAAAATGGTGAATTAGTGTCTGAGCCTACTGATGTCACCGATATTTGGCGTGGTGATCTTGTTAGTTTCCTGATTGGATGCAGTTTTTCGTTCGAAGCAGCACTCATTGCAGCTGGAATTGAAATGCGGCATATTACTATGAAGCGAAATGTACCAATGTATAAAACTAACATTAAGGCTAAATCTGCTGGTCAACTTCATGGTAATTATGTTGTCAGTATGCGACCAATTCCCGAAGAACAGGTTGTTAAAGCGATCACGATTACAGAGCGGCTGCCGCAAGTCCATGGGACCCCAATTCAAATTGGTGATCCCGAACGAATCGGGATTCAAAATCTTGATCAACCAGATTTTGGGGATGCTGTTGAAATTTACCCCGGGGAAGTGCCAGTATTTTGGGCCTGCGGGGTGACACCTCAAGCGGTGGTGATGGAGAGTAAGCCTGAATTTGTGATTACACATGCACCAGGACATATGTTAGTAACGGATATTCGTGATAATCAATTGGCAGATATTTTGTAGGGAGGTAATCAGATGGCAAAAATCGACTTGAATTGTGATCTTGGTGAAAGTTTTGGACGTTACAAGCTGGGATTGGATGAGGACGTATTACCGTACATTACTTCAGCTAATATCGCTTGCGGATTCCATGCTGGCGATCCTGAAGTGATGGCACAAACAGTCACATTGGCAACCAAGGATCACGTTGCGTTGGGGGCGCATCCTGGATTACATGATTTGGAGGGCTTCGGTCGCCGAAGAATGCAAATTAGCGCGCTGGCTGCAAAAGCTGATGTTCAATATCAAGTGGGTGCATTACAGGCTTTCACCCCAGATGGAAAACTCCATCATGTGAAGCCACATGGTGCATTGTACAACATGGCAGCGGCTAACCACGAGCTGGCACGAGCCATTTGTGAAGGCATTTATGCCGTTGATCCGACTTTGATTTTGGTTGGACTAGCAAATAGTGAGTTAATAAGTGCCGCTCAAGAAATTGGGTTGCCATACGCGCAAGAAGTGTTTGCCGATCGCCAATATGAACCAGATGGTAGCTTAGTTTCACGAACGAAACCTAATGCGGTGATTACTGACGAGGACGTGGCTGTTAAACGTGTTATTCAAATGGTAGAAGAACATCAAATTAAAGCAATTAACCCGGATACGGTATGTGTTCACGGGGATGGCATTAAGGCGGTGGCCTTTGTCAAAAAAATCCATTCGGCATTAGATCAAGAAGGAATAGAAGTGAAATCGATGTAGGCTTGAGGAGGCATTTGAGAGATGGAAAAGAAAACAAAAAAACGATCACCGTTTAACGTAGCGATGGGTGCCGCATTTATGATGGCGATGGCCGCGGTTGGTCCAGGATTTTTGACCCAAACAGCAACCTTCACCAGTAAGATGGGGGCAGATTTTGGATTTGCAATTTTAATTTGTATCTTAGTTGATATCGTGGTTCAGTTGAATATTTGGAGAATTATTATTGTTTCAGGGCGTCACGCACAGGTTTTGGCAAATGAAGTTGTGCCGGGGTTGGGTTATGTTTTATCCGCTTTGATCGTGATCGGTGGCTTTTTCTTCAATATTGGTAATATTGGGGGTGCTGGATTAGGATTGAATGTACTCTTTGGTATCTCACCAGAGAACGGTGCGTTAATTGCAGCAGCCGTTACAATCGTGCTATTTTTAGTACGCAATGCTATGTTGGTTGTTGATCGGACGGTTCAACTTTTAGCCGTTGTTAAAGTGCTGATTTTGATTTATATTTTGGCAGTCACGACCGTTCCTCTTCAGAGTGCGGTTCACCATACCTTTATGCCCACATCCATCGATTTCTACTCGATTGTCACGATTGTTGGCGGTACGGTCGGCGGCTACATTTCATTTTCTGGTGGTCACCGACTACTTGAAGGCGGCGTCCGTGGCATTAATAACATTAAGTATGTAAATGAAGGTGCTTTAACTGGAATTGGTGTGGCGTCAGTAATTCGAGTAATGTTGTTCTTAGCTAGTTTAGCCGTTGTTTTGGCTGGACACCAGTTGGATCCAACTAACCCGGCTGCTACGATCTTTAAAGTGGCTGCTGGCAATTTTGGGTATAAATTCTTCGGGCTATTGCTGTTTGCTGCAGGTATGACCTCAACGCTTGGATCTACGTTTACGTCGATTTCATTTTTGGATTACAATGTGAACAAGGAAGGCCACGAAAGCTGGCGTCCGTGGATTATTGTCGGATTCATCGCACTTTCAACAATTATTTTCTACTTTATCGGTAGTCCCGCTAAGGTCTTAGTCATTGTTGGTGCGTTGAACGGTCTGATTTTGCCAATCGCTCTTGCCATCTTGCTAATTGCAGCTACACGTCATAAAATCATGGGGGCGCAATACCGGCACCCTCGTTGGCTGTTAGTGACAGGCTGGATTGTTGTTTTATTTATGGCCTACGCTGGTATTCGAACATTATTAACAATTCAATTTTAAATAAAATGGCTCTTTGTCAAATCCTGTTGATAGATAGCTTTTACAGAGTTGAAAGTCATGCGACTTTCAACTCTGTTTTTTTATCTGGTTTAGTCTTCATTTGGCGCAGTTTAATGCGTGAAATCATATGATGATAGTTACGGAATCCGAACGCAGTTCGTTGAATTTGCTTAATCATTCTGTTCATGCCTTCCACCGGACCATTTGAATAGCCTGTTTCACTCGCATTCAAAATTACTTCCAGATTTTTTTTGAAGGCACGAAAAATTTCTTTCATCTGTCGACTTAAGTTTTGAGTGTTGTACAAATAATCAACGATGCCATCTTTATCGTGATCTTTGAGACTTTTCATGATTTTTTGCATTGATTCGTATGATGCCTTTAACTCAGGGCTAACCGCCAGCTCTTCTTCCACTCGTTCTAATTGTGTGAGTTGTTTTCGAAGATGGCGATCATAAAATAATTGTTTTTCGTCTAAATTTTCAGCGGATTTCAAATAAAGCCGCCATGAGAATTTTAACGTTCGATATTCGGCAGATTGTTTATTGTATTTTTTCATAGTTTGAACACGACTTTGATTGAATGCACGGGTTATCATAGCGATAATATGAAAGCGATCAATAACTATTTTGGCATTGGGAAACATTAATTTGGCAATGTCTTGATAATAACTATTCAGATCCACTGTAACTGTCTTCACCCGTGCTCGTACGCTTTCTGGAAATTGCTTGAAATACTCAATGATACTATTCTTGTATCGATCTGGAAGGATTTGTTGACTCTCATGCACGCCATTACCGTTAATACAAATGAAATGAAGTTTGCCGCCAACACCTCTAAATTCATCCATCGCAAGATGAACGGGTAGATAATTGAGATTACGACGAAACAAATCATCATAGTTATCTAAATAGCGACAGATAGTGCTGAATGAAACTCCAGCGTCAATTGCGATACTAGTCTGAGTTCGATCATCCTGTAAATTCATCAATATCTTCTGTCGGGTCGCCTTAGAGATACAACAGTTTTTATCGACGATATCGGAAGTCGCCATAAATGACCGGCCACAATTTTTACAGATCAGCCGTTCTTTATGGAGTTCCAAGTAAACTGGTTCACTGGTATTAGCCGTTAAATAAGTTACTCGGGACACGTAGTGTCCGTTGTGACTAAAACTGGAGAAGCCACAGTAATCGCAGCGTTCCTGATGAATTTTAACGATTGCCGAGAACACTTTTGCACGTCTTGATTTAATTGAGAGCGTAAAATATCTTGTGTAAATGCATAAAAGATTTCTGAATTGTATAGAAATAGGGAATGCCTTCCCTTATGATATTTAGTAACCACAGAAAACATCACAGGAGGCATTCCCCATGAATGAACTTACCACAGAAATTATCGCTGCACTAGCCCAAAAGCAAGATTTGGACGAAGTTTTTCGTCACCACCTCGAAATTGCGATTAACCAGCTGCTTCAAACCGAATTGGCAGAGTTTTTGGGTTACGAACGCTACTCATACGCTGGGATTAACACTGGTAATAACCGCAACGGCAGTTATGAGCGCTCGTTTGATACGAAGTACGGCCAACTTAACTTAACCATTCCCCGAGATCGCAACGGCCGGTTTGAAAATCATACCTTGCCAGCCTACGGTCGGCACAGTGATAATTTAGAAACAACGGTCATTCAGTTGTATACCAAGGGCATTGCCACTGCTGAAATTGCCGAACTCATTGAGAAAATGTACGGTGCTCACTACTCCAAAGCCACGGTTTCCAACATGACTAAAGCCGTCAATGAACAGGTTCAAGCTTTCCGGCAACGTCGACTGGCTTCACAATATGCGGCCATCTTCTTAGATGCTACTTACTTGCCGTTAAAGCGGGATACCGTTCAAAAAGAAGCTGTTCATATTGCGATTGGCATTCGTCCAGATGGTACGAAAGAAGTGCTGAACTACCAAGTGGCGCCAACGGAATCGACCGGAATCTGGACTGAACTGCTGGGAACCTTGATCAAGCAGGGCGTTAAAGATGTGCTGTTGTTTGTGGCCGATGGGTTAGTTGGTTTGGATGAAGGCTTGAATCGGCATTTCCCTAAAGCCAAACGACAACGTTGCCTGGTTCATGTTGGGCGGAATCTGATGAACAAAGTTCGCGTAAAAGACCGCAAGGCCGTGATCAGTGACTTTAAACAAGTTCATCGGGCCGCCAACCGTGAAGCAGCCGAACTGAAACTGAATGAGTTCGCCAATAACTGGCATCAGACCTATCCCAAATTAATCAAAGATCTGCTTAAAATGCCGAATTTACTCACTTTCATGGACTTTCCACCAGCTATCCGGCAATCACTATACTCCACTAACCTGATTGAGAACTTTAATAAGCATCTCAAGCGCACCACCCACCACAAAGAACAATTTCCAACCGAAGATTCACTGGATCGCTTCCTGGTTTCTCAGTTTAATGTTTATAACGAGAAGTCTCTGAAGCGGATCCACCGAGGGTTCAAAGGACTCCAGGACACCTTGGAAGCATCATTTATTTAAGTTAGATACATATTATATGTACGAAGGCATTTCATTTACACAAGATTCTTGACGCTACCTGAATAAGCCCTTAGTCACTCATTGAGCTATTTATTCTCTCTGTTTTAACTTCACATTATAAAGGACTGATACGATTGATAATGGATAAACTAAATGATGTGACAAATTCCTATAAAAAAAATTCAACTTTCTATATATTGAGTTTATTTTTTCAAGAACATATTCATGAGATTCCTTATATTACAATGGATGAGGTTGCTATTAGAACGTTTGTATCAAAAAGTCAAATTTCTAAATATGTCAGATATTTAGACTATAAAACGTACATTGACTTTAAAGACGCCTGCTTAGAATACCTTGAATCCTTAGAGAGACGCCGTCACGATTTTAAAGTATATGATAATATGAAAGATAATATTTTAAATTTTACAAATACTATGATTTATTTTCTTAACTCTCTAACAAATTCTTTAGATTATAATCGCCTGGAGTTATTAATTAAACAGCTTACCTCAGCAAATACTATATATGTGTTTGCTCAAGGTGATGCTCGTTACCTCTGCCATCAGATCCAAACAGAACTACAAGTGATCAACAAGAATGTTATTATTTGCGATGTTGATTTTAATCATTCCTACGATATTAACGACAATGATTTATTATTAGTACTCAGTATAGACGGCAATACTTTCAAGTACAACAAACGCGTAGTGAAGAGAATTGAGGAAACAAATGGAACAAAATGGCTCATAAGTTGTCAAAGTAATATAAGATTCAAAGGGAAACAGTTACATGTTCCCATACAATATGAAAAATTCAATGCCTACTTTTTTAAATATGTTATTGACTTATTAATCCTCAATTTAAAGCAAACCTATTAAACTTGTTCGTCAAGGAAGTTTCCATTAAAGAAACTTCCTTTTTGATTAGCAATATACCCCTTATACTTAGTGATAAGAACAAGGAGGAATATATATGTCATTTCCAAACAATTTTTTATGGGGCGGAGCAACTGCTGCGAATCAAACAGAAGGAGCTTACAACATTGATGGACGAGGCCTTTCAAATTTAGATTATATGCCTTACGGGGAATTACGTTTCCAAATAGGTACAGGAAATTTGGATCCTAAATCTCTACCAGAGGATACTTTTTTCCCATCAAGAGTCGCCATTGACCATTATCACCATTACAAAGAGGATATTGCACTGATGGCCCAAATGGGATTCAAAGTCTATCGTTTATCACTCTCTTGGTCAAGAATTTATCCTAAGGGAAATGAATCCAAACCTAACCAGTTAGGCCTGAATTACTATCTGAATGTCTTTAAAGAGTGTCGAAAATATAATATTGAACCCTTAGTAACCATCAATCATTTTGATATCCCTATATATTTGGTTGACGAATATGGTGGATGGAAGAATCGTAAAACTATTGATTTTTATTTAAAATTCACTGAAACAGTGTTTCATCAGTATAAAGATTATGTCAAATATTGGCTTACTTTTAATGAAATCAATATGGTCTCACATTTCCCTTTTGTAGCAACAGGCTTAACTTTTAAACCAGAGGATAATAGAGAGCAGATTACAACTGATGTGATCCATCATCAATTAGTCGCCAGCTCTAAAGCAACTCAGCTTGCTAAAAAAATAAACCCTGATTTTCAAATTGGATGTATGTTGGCTGCTGGAAGTTATTATGCTCAGACGCCGCGTCCAGAAGATGTATGGAAATCTATCCAAGATTCACGTGAAAGCTATATGTTTTCAGATGTCCAAGTAAGAGGAAGCTACCCTAATTATTATTTAAAACAAATCGAACAACAAAACCTCACTCTTCCTATTAAAGACGGTGATATCGAAGTTTTAAGAGACCACACTGTAGATTTTATTAGCTTTTCTTACTATTCTTCAAGAGTAAGCAGCGCCCAACCTGATGCTGCGAATCAAACCGAAAGCAATATTTTCGCTTCAGAAATCAATCCTTATTTAGAAACTAGCGAATGGGGTTGGCAAATTGATCCATTAGGATTTCGAATTACAATCAATGAAATTTATGATCGTTACAACAAACCTATGTTTGTTGTAGAGAATGGTTTAGGGGCTGTCGATAATTTGACAGAAACTGGTGAGATTCATGATGATTATAGAATTGAATACCATAAAGAACATATCAAAGCCATGTCTGACGCAATCACTCTGGATGGTGTCGAATTAATCGGCTATACATCATGGGCATGTATTGATTCTATTTCTAATGGAACTGGTGAAATGGCTAAGCGCTATGGTTTTATTTATGTTGACCGAGATAATTTCGGTAAGGGAACATTCAGACGTATTCCGAAAAAATCTTTTTATTGGTATCAAGAAGTAATTAAAAGTAACGGTGAAAATTTAAATGAAAAATAAATTTAAACTAACCTCATTATTTCGTTTCTTTCTTCTTTTATTCGGATCTTTAGTCATGGGCTTTGGAGTTTCATTATCCATATCAACAGGTTATGGGAGCGATTCTCTTTCTTGGGTCTGGCAAGGGATTTCACTTCATACTAATTTAACTTTAAATCAATCCAATATGATCATCACTTTACTAATGCTGATTTCACCTTTACTTTATGACCGCGCTCAATTAGGTATTGGGAGTATTCTCCAACCGTATATTGTTGGAGCAACTGCCGAATATACATTAAACCGAGGACTCAGTAATCCGGGCAACTTTCTTTTCTTAATTATGGGTATTTTATTACTTGGGATTGGAGCCGGTATATATACTAGTGCAAATCTAGGGAAAGTGCCTTATGATGCATGTGTTTTTTGGATTAGTAAGGTCACTAAGAACTCAATTGGGTTGATTAGAAGTTTAGGAGATCTGTGTCTCTTTATTATTGCTTGGTTGCTTAATCAGCATCTTATTATTGGTCCTTTAATCTCCGTATTTCTGATTGGTTACATTCTAAACACTACGTATAATTTAATTAATGGTAGATTGCAAATTTAATCCGAATTTTTGGACAAATTTGTCAGCATGACCTGATAAGGTGTTTGCCAGTCAAGTATTTTAAGTGGTCTCTGATTAATTTCGAGTAAGGTGGTTTTCAAGCCTTGAGCACTAATGTGCTCAAAATAAGTCCCCTTAGGATAAAAATAGCGTAAGTTCCGATTAAATCGTTCATTACTGCCGCGCTCAGCTGGCGTATAAGCATGGCAGTAATAGGTCTTAATACCGTATTGTGCTTCAAGTGATACTAGCCCACTAAACTCAGTGCCACGGTCCACCGTAAAACTATGCACCGGGCCATTAAAAGTTGCTAGAAACTTATTTAGGGCTTCATTAACAGTTACTGCTGTCCGGTTTTTTAATCGGTAGGCCCAAAGGAACCGTGATTTGCGATCGATTAAGGTTAATAAAACTGCCTTACTATGCCCACGGGGGCCAACAATTGTATCTAATTCAAAATCACCGATGCGATTACGTCGATTAACCACGATGGGTCGCTGTTCAATTGACCGTCCTAATGATTGATTATATTTAGAACGTTGGTCAAGGTTACGCCGTTGGCGCACGCCATGTTCAGGCAAATCATTTAAAGAAAACTCAATTTTCCCTTGATTTAACCAATTATAAATTGATTTAGTCGCTAGTTTAAATTCGTGAGCAATCATTCCTGGTGACCAGCTTAGACGTAAATGGTTGAGAATTTTTTGCTTTAACTCATCGCTCAGCTTAGTTTTCCGACCACATCGTGATCGCTTGTATTCGGCATCTGTTTGTGCTAATTCAGCCTGATAAGGTTGACATCGAGATAATTCATAAGAAATTGTTGACGGTGATCGGTTCAGCCGAACGCCCATTTGGATATTGGACAGCCCTAGTTCACAAAAGGTTTCGATTTTAATTCGTTCGGAATAGGTTATACTAGACAAAAGATCAGCTCCTAAAAGATGGGTTTGTGGTAAACACCATTTTAAAGGAAGCTGATCTTTTTTGTCCGAACAGCGTTCGGATTAATTTTACAATCTACCTTAAAACTAAAACTCTCCACGATAGAATTATATCATATGTTGAGAGACGTGTTCTAAGCCCTCGTTCAGTGTTGAAATGGTATAATCTATCATAGTGAACATTCAAAAACGTTAGGAGAACGATTCATGAACAACAATGAACGATTATATAAAATATCTGAAATAGCTGATATTGCAAAGGTTAACAAAACTAAAGTGTGGCGGTACATTCGTGATAATAACATTTCAGAACGTTCAATGAAAGGAAACGCGAAACTATATTCCGAACACACTAAAGACGTTATTATAAAGGCGTTTTCAAGTGAATCCGTTCACCTTGCAACTGAAACGAAAGCAGATACGTCACGAATATTGCTTGAACAAATAGACATTTTGAAGGGCGAACTTGAACGAAAGAACGATCAATTAGATAAAATGCAGTCATTACTTGACCAGCAACAACAACTCAATTTGTCTACTAACCGTCAAAATGAGAAGCTACTCGATACCACTACGAACAACGTCCCCTCACAGGACGATAACCCCCTAAAAAACGACCATACAGACGTTTCAGAGCCTACCGAGGGTAATTACAAGGGGGTAGAGAATAAGACGCCTAAAAAGGGCTTATTCAGCTGGTTAAGACGATAAAAATACCCCTTTGTCATATTATCGGCAAAGGGGTATAATACTGTTTGTAACTAAATTGAATAGACAAAAAAATTCCCTCGGAGCCTAACCCGGGGGAACACAGTAACTTCATCAAAGTTTATGTGTTCATTCTACCTACTATTGTAAGATTTTTCAAGTAGGTAGAGTTGAATTTTTCTGGATCACGGGGGAGCCAAGCCCCGTTACTAGAGTGGCAACATTCTAGGCAAGCCAACTAATTTTACCTTTCGAGGACTGACAGCCGGTTAGCGGAGCTAATGAAACAAGTCGACAGGTCAAGTGAGAGCCGCCGCTATAAACTCCCACTAGGAATTAACCTATACTTGTATTTAGGTTGGTTCCGAACGGTGGCCCCACGCACGGGGCGGGCGGTAAAGCAGTACGAAAGTACAGGGCTATTACGCAAGGCCAGTGATCCAAACAACTAAAAATAAATGATTGCTGGCACCTATAAAGGGTGCTTTTTTTATAGGCTAAATTAGTTAGGCTAATCTACAAGCGCAATAGTAACAATACAAGTGTTTTTACGTGACGGTGATTCGTGACGAACAACAAAAAGTTTTCTTCTTCGCAAAACAAGGGGAAAACTATATCCCGCTCAGGTTCAAGCGCTCTGAACAGCAAAGGTCGAGACCAAAGTCAAGTTAGTTTTAAATATTTTATAGGTTTTATGAGGATTAGGGTGAGCTATTTTTGAGTAAGTTTGCGATTAAAAATCATTGGATAGAAGTTGTCTTGGTTGTTTTACTAGTTGGGGTTACAATTTTAAGTATTGGGTGGCATATTTATCGGTATGGTGGTGATTATTACTACATGCGAGTTAATGGTAGTAGTGGATCATTTCCTGTAACAGTTCCAGTTGGGATTACACAGAACGGCTATATTTATCGTGGTATTGCTAAAGATAAGTATGGGAATCGGCAACGGTTAGAGGTTCAAACTGTTGCTGATGATTTAGGGCTATTTCATAAGGGACAGATCATTAGAATTACATATAATCCTAAATTTGGTGTGACTAATTATAAGAAAGTTAGCCGTGATCAGGTTCCACCATTGGCTAGACTTCACTAACTTTCCTAAAATAAGAATGCTGTTAAATTAGGGTTTCATCTGATCGTTTTACCTAGACCAATTTGAATTCACAAAGTTAAAAATAGGTAACCCCGCTAACACAGTGTTAGTGGGGTTACTGTGATTAATTGACATTATGTTAACTAGTAGAAATTGAGTGGTTGCGTCTATTTCTG
>OHPC01001197.1_pt1 | contig 11873 bp, 8 predicted proteins | sample 1577631 | NCBI WGS metagenome assembly OHPC01 (sample SAMEA3879560, study PRJEB24766) | human gut metagenome | biome: human-associated habitat; feature: feces | place: USA | collected 1985/1987 | reverse complement strand
AAATCTTCGAGACCGCCCTTCATCATCATGCGTCTGCCTTGATCCTTGTCCATAACCATCCGTCCGGGGACCCAATGCCCAGTCGTCCCGATATCCGTCTGACAGAGCGCCTGGCTCAAGTGGGGGGCTTGATGGACATTCCGCTGGCGGACCATATCATTATTGGTGATGGAATCTACTACAGTTTTAAAGATGCGGATCAGTTATAAAGAAAGAGGGATCATGCGTGTTTGATTTGTTCGGCTCCCTGTCTTCCACCATGGGCGTGGACCTGGGAACAGCCAATACTTTGATTTATACAAAAGAAAATGGCATCATTGTCCGGGAACCCTCCTTGGTAGCGCGCCATAAAAAAACGGGCAGGATACTGGCTGTTGGCAGCGAAGCCAAACAGATGGAAGGCCGGACACCGGATTTTCTTGAAACCCTCCATCCCTTGCGTGATGGGGTCATTGCTGATTTCGATGTAACTGCCGCGATGCTGCGCATCTTTCTCAAAAAAGCACTTCGTGGGCGTAAATTTGTTCAGCCCACGCTTGTTGTCAGCGTTCCCTGCGGTGTCACAGCCGTGGAACGCAGGGCTGTCATCGACGCGGCAACTCAAGCCGGCGCGCGGGACGCTTATCTTATTGAGGAACCCCTTGCTGCTGCATTGGGGGCTGATATGCCCGTCCGGGAAGCGGCGGGAAACATGGTGGTGGACCTGGGCGGCGGTACAACGGAAGTGGCGGTCATCTCCATGGGAAAGATTGTCCTTTCCCGGACGCTCCGATTGGGCGGCGATGCCCTTGATGAATCTCTGGTTCAGTATATCAGGAGACAGTACAATCTCATGATCAGTCCCGCAATGGCTGAGCGGATGAAGATGGAAATTGGTTCCCTTGCTGAAAGTACACAGCCCCAGGCCATGGAAATCCGGGGCAGGGATCTGCTTACAGGCCTTCCCAAGCCGCTTGCAATAAACCAGAATCAACTTCTGCCGGCACTTTACGAGCCCCTTCGTGAAATCATCGATGTGGTGAAGACCACCCTTGAAATGACCCCGCCGGAACTTGCCAGCGATATCATGGACCGGGGCATTGTCCTGACGGGCGGCGGAGCTCTTTTGCGCAATCTCGACCGGGTCATGGCCCGTGATACGGGCATGCCCGTACGGATTGCGCCCGATGCACCTCTTTGTGTTGTCCTCGGTACGGGTAGGGCCGCACGCAACTTTAATTCATTCCGGCGGAAGAACCATCCTGCCAAGAGTCATAAATAAGGAAGAGTAGAAGCATGATGCAGGAAAGAAAAATTAGGCTGGCCATTTTTGTGGTCATTGGCCTTCTCGTGGGCGGAATCATCCTTGATGCCCTCTCACGTTTTACTGTGGTCAATTCGGCCATTGCCACCCTTGTAAGACCCATCAATTTCATAGTCGGTGGGGCCGCTTCTGGCGCCCGCAGTGTATCGGATTTTTTTACGTCGAAAGGGACGCTGCAGAAAGAAAATGCGGCACTCAAGACGGAGAACGACGACCTGCGTCAGAACAATGTGGAACTCATTGCCATGAAGGCAGAGAACGAACGGCTCAGCAAACTTCTGAAGTTCAAGGAGCTCCATCCCAAATACGAACTCATGCCGGCCAAGGTCATCAGCCGGGACATGGGGGATTTTAAGGATGTTATCCTCATTGATAAAGGCAGTGATGAGGGGCTGCGACTTAATATGCCTGTCGTCAATGCTTCCGGGATCATTGGCATCATCGATGCGGTCTATCCCCATATGTCCAAGGTTCTTTTGATTACGAGTTCGCGGAGCAGCTTGGGAGGGCTTAACTTGCGCGGTGATTCCAGGGCCGCCGGGATTGTAAATGGTGTTGCCGGCCCCGATCTTTCCCTTGAAATGCGCAACCTTGCCCGGAACGCGGATGTGCTCCCTGGTGATACAATTGTTTCAAGCGGATATACTGGCTATCATCCAGAGGGGCTTGTCATTGGCACCGTGGAAGATGTTCAGATGGATCCGGGAGGTCTGACCAAAACGGCTTCAATCATTCCCTCTGTGGACTATACCCATCTGGAAGAAGCCCTTGTCATTACGAACTATGCCGGTTTTGCTGACTTTCTCCGCGAAGAGGGAAAAGATCCTAATAAGAACATTAAAGGGGGAGCTGGCCGATGAACACCTTCTTGTGGCTCTTCCTTAATCTCTTCCTCTTTTCCTTGAAAACCCATTGGTTCCTCCTTTTTACCACGTATGATTCTCCTGATTTTCTTCTTCTTTTGCTTATCCTCTATGCCCTTGATCAAGGAGGCCGCAAAGGGGCCCTGTATGGAATTGGTATGGGGCTTTTCCTCGATGTGGTCTCTTTTGGCTATTTTGGCTATCATTTGGTGACACGCGCTTTGGTGGGTGCTTTTATTGGCAGCAACCGTATGAACGTCTTTGCTGATCGGATGCCTACTTATATGATTCTAACCGCACTCGTGACGCTCCTTCTGGGTGTGGTGCGGGGCCTGTTTCTCTGCGTCATGCTCCATCGCTGGATGCCTTTTGTCCCCTTTGCGCTTTGGACACTGCGTTCCATTGGCTGGAACCTCATTATGGCCCCTCTTGTTTGGGTCATCTACCAAAAGGTCAAGGAGCGCTTCTTGCGCCGCCATTCCTATTATTATCATCTGTAACGAGTGAGGAAGGATACCATCGTGCTGAATAAAAAATATGCGTATCGCTTGGAATTCATGCTCGTCGCTTCTGCCCTCATCGTCTTTTTCTTGATTGGCCGCATGTTCTATCTGCAAATCATCAAGGGCAGTTACTACAGCCGTCAAGCCGAGGGTAATCGGACGCGCTACACGCGGATCCTTGCGCCGCGGGGCATCATCTATGACTGTAATGGGGAGGAACTGGCCAATAATCAGCCCGGTTTCATGGTTTCCTTGGCACACCGCAACACGGGCTACAGGGATGAAACAATCGAGCGCCTATCGGAACTGGTCCATATTCCTGTGGACAAGATCAAGGAAACCATCAATCTCCATGGCGGTTCGGCAGAACCTATCCGTATTGTGCGCAACGCACCGCCCGACGTGGTCGCCAAAGTAGAAGAAAACCTGCGCTACCTGCCTGATGTCATGATTGAGGTCCAGCCTGTCCGAACTTATCCCAATAAGGAACTGGCTGTCCACGCCTTGGGGTATGTGGGCGAAGTCAGTGAATATGAAATCGAACAGGGTGTTTATGAAAACCTCAAAGCAGGTGACATCATCGGTAAATTTGGCCTGGAAAGCTATTATGATAAGTACCTGCGCGGTACGGACGGCAGTTACCGAGAGGAAGTCGACGTCAATGGCCGCGTTATCCAGGTCATGGACAAGGTGGAACCAAAGTCTGGTCAAGGGCTGGTGCTTACTATTGACGCTAAGCTCCAGCGTATCACTGAAGCCGCCGTCGACCGGCAGCTCAAAGCCATTGGAGCCCGCGGTGCCGCCGTCGTGGTCCTTGATCCCAATAACGGGGAAATCAAGGCCCTTGTTTCCCGACCTGGTTTTGATCCCAACTGGTTCGTAAACGGTATCAGTGAAAAGAACTGGAACTACATCAATACGGATCCATTTCATCCTATGACGGATAAAGCCATTGCCGGCGAATATCCGCCGGGATCGACTTTTAAGATTGTTACGGGTTCGGCAGCCCTTGAAGAAAAGAAAGTTACTCCCGATGAACTCATCTTTGACTCTGGCCGACACTGGCTCGTCGATATGCGCAATGCTGGCGGTGAAGCCTTAGGATGGATCAATTTCAAACGGGCCCTATCCGCTTCGGATAACGTCTATTTCTATGAAATGGGCAATCGCCTCGGCATCGATTTGCTTGACCAATATGCCGAAAAGTTCGGTTTTGGGAAGAAAACTGGGATTGACCTTCATGGGGAGGCCTCAGGCCTTATTGCAACCCCGGCTTACAAGAAAAAGGTCTTTGAAGACGAATGGTACTTGGGCGATACGTTCAATACAGCCATTGGTCAGGGCTTTACCTTGGCAACACCCATGCAGGTTGCGGAAATGCTTGCGGCTGTGGCGACCGATGGAAAGCGCTACAAGCCCCATCTTGTGAGCAAGATCATCAACGACGACGGCAGTGTAGCCGAACGCTTTGAACCGCAGGAAGAAGGTAGTCTGCCGGTTTCCCAGAAAACCTTGGACCTTATCCAGGACGGTCTCCGAGCGGTGACGGAAGAAGGTGGGACAGCATCGGCCCTAAAATCCCTGCCTGTTGATGTGGCCGGTAAGACCGGTACGGCAGAAAACCCCCATGGCAGGGACCATGGCTGGTTCATTGCTTATGCTCCGGCCAAGAATCCCAGCCTTGTTGTGGTCTGCGTTGTGGAGCAGGGCAGTTATGGGTCGGTTTCAGCCGCGCCTATTGTTCAGTCTATCTTGGAATATGCCTTTACGACACCGGGTGTCAAAAAGCCCGGCAGCGGGTCTTCGAAAGATAAAACGACCCCGAAGAAGAAAGGGTAAGTGAGGAGAAAGCATGCGTCATTCCTTTAAAAAGTATTTTCGGAACGTGGATAAGGTCCTTTTTTTGAGCGTCATGCTGCTCATTGCTATCGGCCTTGTTTTGATTGCCAGTGCTACCCATGCCAATATTCCCGGTCCCCATCGCTACCGCTTTGTTTTTCGGCAGGCTCTTTTTGTTATCGTGAACCTCATTTTGGGCGGTTACCTGATGCGTTTTGATTACCGCATCTTAAAACATGTTGCCAAACCTCTGTATATTTTCAATCTGGTTATGCTGGTTGCCGTCATGGTTGTCGGGAAAAGTGCTTTAGGTGCGCAGCGCTGGCTCCAATTGGGCCCCATCAGCATTCAGCCCAGTGAGTTTTCCAAAGCTATCATGATTGTCTGTCTGTCCTCTTTTGTGGAATCGCGGCTGCCGACGTTAACGGACTTTCGCAGTTGGATCCCTGTTTTTCTCTATGTCTTTGTTCCTTTTCTCCTGGTTATGCGTCAGCCTGACCTAGGAACAAGCCTCGTCTTTATGGCGATTCTCTTAGGTACAATGATCATCTGCGGCTTCAGGATCCGTTATTTTCTCATCATGGGCGGTTTGGGTCTTGCTTCAGCACCTCTTATCTGGCACATGCTTCATGAGTACCAGAAAAACCGGATCCGCGTCTTCCTCAATCCCGGACTTGAACCGTACGGGAGTGGTTACCATGTCATTCAGTCCATGATTGCTATTGGTTCCGGTCTTTTTTTTGGCCGTGGTCTTTTTAATGGAACCCAGAGCCAGCTTAACTTTCTTCCTGAAAATCACACGGACTTTATTTTCGCCGTGGCCGGCGAAGAGTTTGGGTTTGTTGGGGTGACACTGATCCTGATTCTCTACTTGATTGTCATCGTCAGGGGCATCACGATTGCCCTTCATGCAAGCGATGATTTTGGAACCCTGCTTGCTGTTGGGATTGTTTCTATGTTTACCTTTCATATCCTGGTCAATGTGGGCATGACGAGCAATGTTATGCCCGTAACAGGGGTTCCGCTGCCCTTTATGAGCTATGGTGTCAGTTCCCTTACGACCAATATGCTCATGGTGGCTCTTTTAATGAATATCCATGCTCATCCCAAGACCTTGAGATTTTAGTAAGGAGGCCCTATGCACAAGGATTTACCGATTGATATCCTCAGTGCTGTCGAAAAACCAGCCCGTTATACGGGAATGGAATTTGGCAGCATCGTCAAACCGGAAAGCGAGGTCGAGGTTTCCTTTGCCCTCGCTTTTCCTGATACCTATGAAATTGGCATGAGTTACCTGGGGTTTAAGATCCTTTATGCCATTCTCAATAAACAGCCCTATATCCAAGCTGAACGGGTCTTTGCGCCCTGGGTGGATATGGAAGACAAGATGCGAGAGCGCGGGATTGCTTTGGAAAGCCTTGAAACGAGCCGCCGTCTTGGTAATTTTGATCTTGTAGGATTTACCCTCCTTTATGAAATGAGCTATTCCAATATCCTGAATATGATGGATCTAGGCGGGGTTCCCATTTGGGCCAAGGACCGCGGCCTTGATGATCCCTTTGTCTGTGCTGGCGGTCCCTGTGTCTTTAACAGTGAACCTTTGGCTGATTTCCTGGATTTTTGTATGCTTGGCGATGGGGAACGCATCATTGTGGAAGTCTCCGATGCCTACCGGGCCTGGAAATCAGAAGGAAAACCCGGTGGACGGAAGGAATTCCTGCGCCGTGTGGCTAGGATCCAGGGCGTATATGTACCGAGTTTCTACACCGTGACCTATCATGCTGACGGGACCATCAAGTCTGTGACACCCAATGAACCGGGCGTTCCGGCAACGGTCTATAAGCGGGTGGAACCGGATATCAACGATCTTGATTTTCCGACCCATCCAATTGTTCCTTATGGAGACACGGTTCATGACCGGATCATGCTGGAACTCTTCCGCGGCTGTTCCCGCGGCTGTCGGTTCTGCAATGCAGGCATCATTTACCGTCCGGTTCGGGAACGAACACCGGAGAACGTCAAGAAACTGGCCCGCGAACTGGTACCGGCAACAGGATACAACGAAATGAGCATGTTCTCCCTAAGTACGGCGGACTACTCTCAGTTGGATCCCCTGGTACGGGATCTTTTGGAAGAATTCAAGGATGACAAGGTGAGCGTTTCCCTGCCGAGTCTGCGCATTGACAGTTTTTCTGTAAAACTGGCACAGGAAGTTCAGGCCGTTCGTAAGAGTGGGCTGACCTTTGCTCCTGAAGCCGGCAGCCAGCGCATGCGTGATGTGATCAATAAAGGAGTTACAGAAGAAAATCTCATGGATGCGGTGGGCGCGGCTTTTGAAAATGGCTGGTCCCAGGTAAAACTTTATTTCATGATCGGCCTGCCGACAGAAACCGATGAGGATATCCTTGCGATTGCTCATCTTGCCCGGGCCGTGAAATGGCAGTACAAAAAGATTACGGGCCGCTTTGGGGCCCGCGTTACGGTAAGCGTGTCCAACTTTGTCCCCAAACCCTATACGCCTTTTGCTTGGGTGGGACAGAATACAAAAACAGAATTTGACCGGAAGCATATGCTCCTTAAGGAAGTCTTCGACACGATGAAAAATGTCAATTTCCAGTATCATGATTCCCTCACAAGTCTCATGGAAGGCGTCCTTGCCAGGGGCGACCGCCGTCTTTCCAAAGCCATCTACTTGGCTTTTCGGGACGGGGCCCGTTTTGACAGCTGGTCCGAACATTTTTCCTTTGACCGCTGGAAAAAAGCCATTGAAGGAGCTGGACTTGATATGGCCTTCTACAACAACCGCCCGCGCGGAAAAAATGAGAAGTTTCCTTGGGAGCACACGAGCTGCGGCGTTTCCCGTGGCTTCCTGTGGAAAGAATACGAACGGGCCCAGGAAGCTGCTTTGACCCCGGATTGTCGGCGTGGAGCCTGTACGGGCTGTCAGGTCTGTCAGCAGCTGGGGGTCAAGATCATTGATTGGAAGGGGAAGGAAGCATGAAACTACGGTTGCAGATCACAAAAGAATCCGGAATCCGGTTCATTTCCCATCTGGAATATCTGAAAACCTTGGAAAAAGCCATTCGTCGGGCTCGGATTCCTGTTGCCTATTCCCAAGGCTTTAATCCCCATATGAAGTTTTCCTTGGCTTCTGCCCTGAGTGTAGGGGTGACGAGCAGGGCCGAATTTCTGGAACTATATCTGCGGGAGCCCGTTCCCCTAAAGGACCTCGTTGATGCCCTTTCCTGTAATCTTCCCATGGGCATCCATATCGTACGTGCCGACCTAGCAGATGATAAGGCCCCGAAACTCATGGCTTCGGTTGCAGGAACGACTTATTTGGTGAAGGTCCCCTGTGCGGCAGATCCTTCAGACGGGCTTCAGCGCTATGAAAGGGCGGAAAAGGCTCTTTATACGAAAACACATGGCAAGGGCAAGGGCAGCCCGCGCATCGTGGATGCCAAAGCTTTCGTCCCCTATGTGCAGGCTTCATATGAAGGGGGCATGCTGACGCTCCAATTTGACTGTCTGGTTTCCCAGGAAGGCAGCATGAAGGCCGCCGAGCTCTTGAAGGTCCTTCACGATGACTTCGGTCTCTCCCTTGACCTTGAAAAAGCGGATATTGCCCGTCTTGACCTATACGCAGCAGGCCCTAATGGAGAAAAAAGGCCGCTCCTTCAGGCAGATGGTATGACGCTGGAAAGCGGCGCCCTATGACCGCCATCTTTGTCAGTGTCAAACCGGAAGAAACCCGCATGGGACTGGTATTTGACAGCAAGCTCCGCGACTTTGCCGTTGAGCGCCGTGGGGAGGGAAACCTTGTTGGCAATATTTACCGAGGCCGTGTATCGAATGTTGTGCCTGGCATCCAGGCTGCCTTTATCGATCTTAATGTGGGGAAAAATGGGTTCCTGACACTGCATAAACAGGATCGCCTGACGGAAGGCCAGATGCTTCTTGTCCAGGTTGTCAAGGACTGTCGGGGAACCAAAGGGCCGGGTGTCACGCGAAACGTGACCTTGCCGGGCCGTTACATCGTCCTTGAACCTTTTGGCAATCGTATTTCCCTGTCGCGGAAGATTACCTGCAAATCCCTCCGTACTCGTCTGCGGACGCTCGTCCAAAAGAGTCTTCCTGAGGGGATGGGGGTTGTCATCCGAACCGCAGCGGCTAAGGCCGCCGCCGAGGAAATCGAAAATGATTTGCGTCAGCTCCTTGCCAGTTGGCAGGTCCTTCTGCGCCGAAGCAAAGTGGGGAGGGGCCCGCAGCTGCTTTATCGGGAACTGGATCTGTCCATCCGTATGATCCGGGACTATGTGACAAAAGATGTGCAAAAAATCATTGTCGATGATGAAGCGACCTATCATACGGTGGAAGAACTTCTTCAAGATATGGGCCTTACGGAAATCCGGACCGAATGGTATCAGGAAAAGGAAGATCTCTTTACCCATTATGGACTCAATGAAGAAATTGCCAGCATTTCTGACCGGGTGGTTCCCCTGCCTGGCGGTGGTTCTCTTGTCTTTGACTATACGGAGGCCATGACGGTCATTGATGTCAACAGCGGGCACTATTCAACTGGCAGTGACAGGGAGGAGACGAGCCTTGCCACGAATCGGGAAGCGGCCTTGGAAATTGCCCGTCAGTTACGGCTGCGGGATATCGGCGGCATCATCGTTGCTGATTTCATTGATATGGAGCGCAAGGAGGAACAGGAGGAAATCCTGGACCTCTTGCGCCGGGAATTTGCGATGGACCGCATGAAGCCCCGTGTTATGGGCATGACAGCCTTGAATCTTGTGGAGATGACGCGGATGAAGGCGCGGCGCAATCTCTTTGGTACCGTCTATACGACTTGTCCCATGTGTCAGGGAAGCGGCCGTGTGGAATCGCCAGAAACGGTCTATGTGGAAATCCGGCGCCGGCTGCGCAGCCTTTATCTCGATCATGCCATGGCCCGCAGTTTGGTCCTTTCTGTTCACCCTCTGGTAGAGGAATGGATTCGCATCCATGGGATGAAAGACATGGAACAGGAATTTGGTGCCAAGATTCGCTTGGTTTCCAATCCATCATTGGCCGTGGGTGTCTTTACGCTCCTCAATGCCCCTGATGGGGATTAAGTCATGAAAGGAGGCCCCTTGATGGCGGCCCTATTTCCTTCATATGTCATAACGGTTCTGGAACTGTTCCGAAAACATGGATTTGAAGCCTATGTCGTTGGCGGAGCCGTGCGCGATCTGCTTTGCGGAAAGCATCCCCATGACTACGATATTGTCACGAGCGCCCGACCGGAAGAAACCCGCCGTCTTTGCAAAGGGGCGGGTCTTTCTGTTGTGGAAAACCTGGGCGAAAATTTCGGTGTCCTGGTCCTTCTTGTAGAAGGACGAGCCGTTGAAGTTGCTGCCTACCGCAAGGAAGTTTATGGAACGGATGCGCACCGCCCTAGCGGTGTTGCGTACTGCCAGACCCTGGAAGAAGACCTGGCACGAAGGGACTTTACGGTCAATGCCATGGCGATGGATCTTGCGGGGAACTTGACCGATCCCTATAGCGGACAGCGTGACCTTGAGCATCATGTCCTGCGTGTGGTAGGATCTCCTTCGGACCGTTTTTCTGAAGATGCCCTGCGCATGTTCAGGGCCTGCCGTTTTGTCGCACAGCTCGGCTTTCTTCCCGAGGCTGGTATCCTCCCGGCAATCAAGGCGGAGGCACCGCGTGCAAAGGGCCTCTCTCTTTCCCGTGTCAAGGCGGAGCTGCATAAACTTCTTAGGGCACCCTACGCTGGTCAGGGCATGAATCTCATGGTCCAAAGCGGTCTTGCAGGGATGTCGTGCCGAATCAAAAAAGAGGGAACCTATGAAAGCGTCCCCATTTTGCCGGAGCTTCTCGATCTTGTGGGTGTCCCTCAAAATCCTCGCTTCCATCCCTTTGATGTATGGGGCCATATCTGGCATGCCTTGGACCACAGTGACGGTTCCCTGACTTTGGGATGGGCCATCCTGCTTCACGATGTGGGGAAGGGAAGGAAAGGTGTCAGGGGCATTCGCCCCGATGGCATGCCCAGTGACCATGGACACGACAAGGTGGGAAAAGCCATGGCGGAAAGCATTCTCCACCGTCTGGGGGAAAACGGAGCCCTAGTGAACCGTGTGGCTTTTCTTGTAGGAAACCATATGCATTTTGGACCTGCTCGATTCCTGCCGGATGCGGCACTTTGGCGCTGGCTTCGGAAGGAAGCCCGCAGCGGGGCGTTCCGCTGTACCAAGGACTTGCAGGAAGCATTCCGGGAATTGGGGACCCTTTGCCTTGCCGATATGGCAGCCACAACGGCTTCGGCAGAAAGTCAGGCGCTGGCGCGCCATTTTGCAGATCAGCTTTTTCTGATGGCCGGTACTATGCCCGTCCATACAGCAGACCTTGCCATAAGCGGGCGGGACCTTATTGCTGCGGGAATTCCGCAAAGGGTCCTTAAAAGGCTGCTGCCCCTGCTTCTTTCCCGTGTTCAGGACCGAAATCTTTCCAATACCCCTGAAGCGCTCCAGAGAGCAGCGGACATCTGGTGGAAAAAGGAAAAAGAAAAAGGACCCACGTCTTAACGTTTCCGTTTAAAAATATAACTACATTTTGATTGCATACGGGATACCCCTTGAAAACGGGGTCCCGGTTTTTTTTCATATGTAACATTTTTTTATCTATTTTCGTGGAAAAAAGGAAAAAGCACGATTATTGTTATGGGGCCTATTTAGAAAAAACCTAGGAAAAATGGGCTTTTTTAGTTTTTTAATAAAAAAATTGTCCGAATTCATATAAAATTGTTAAAAAACGCATAAATCCTTGAAATTGAATTTAAAAAAATAGTTATTTGTGTTATAATCGCTTTGTACTATGAAGAGTGATACCAATCGGAACCTGAATCGAGAATGTTCAAAGGGGGATGGATGATTTAGCGGACGATGGTTCCGGAACTTCAGCATGCTTAGCCAAAGTATGGAAATTAAAAGGAGGTTTTTGCTTTGAGTAAAGTAATGACGTTAAAAGACGCTATTGCAAAGTATGTCCACAGTGGTGACCATCTTGCACTGGGTGGTTTTACGACTGACCGTAAACCGTATGCAGCCGTCTATGAAATCCTGAGACAGGGAATCACGGACCTGACCGGACTTTCCGGTGCTGCCGGCGGTGACTGGGATATGCTCATTGGCTGTGGCCGTGTCAAGGCATATATCAACTGCTACACGGCTAACTCTGGTGTAACGAATGTTTCCAGACGCTTCCGTAAATGGTTCGAAGCGGGCAAACTCACCATGGAAGATTATTCCCAGGATGTCATCTATATGATGTGGCATGCCGCTGCCCTTGGCCTTC
>OHPC01001177.1_pt1 | contig 12008 bp, 12 predicted proteins | sample 1577631 | NCBI WGS metagenome assembly OHPC01 (sample SAMEA3879560, study PRJEB24766) | human gut metagenome | biome: human-associated habitat; feature: feces | place: USA | collected 1985/1987 | reverse complement strand
TCTTTTTGTCATAATCGGATAACAGCGGGTACTGCTTATGCTTCGTTATATCAAACTTGTCAGAGAAAAAAGGTCTCACTCCCCTAAGCTGCATGATACACTTGCTGCCATCCATGACTGCAATCTCGTCCTGGCTCATCAGTTCTTTTCCGGTCTTTTGGTAATTCAGACCATAAGACTGGCTCGTACCTCTTGTATCTGAGGTATTGTAAAGATCAATCGTTTCTTTTCCAAGAATTTCTGCCAATTCTTTTAAAGTGGTTTTCTCTTTTCCTCCCAAAAACAGGGTTGTATCACAGTTTCCCTCGATTGTATCTGCATCATCCTTATATAACGCCTTAAGTTGAGATTTTGACTGTAAAATAATTGAAGCTGAGATTTCTCTCGACCTTATGGTCGCTATCAATTTCTGAAATTGGGGAATCTGCCCAATATTACTAAATTCATCCAATAGGCACCGGACGTGAATCGGCAGTCTCCCGTTATATACATCATCTGCCTTGTCACAGAGCAGATTGAATAACTGCGAATACATGATACTTACAATGAAATTGAATGTCGCATCGGTATCGGAGATAATGACAAACAGTGCTGTCTTTTTCTCCCCCAATGTATCAAGCTCCAGTTCATCATAAGCAGTCAGGTCACGCAGCTCCTTGATGTCAAATGGTGCCAACCTTGCACCACAGCTAATCAGAATAGATTTTGCTGTCTTTCCTGCGGCAAGTTTATACTTCTTATACTGCCTTACCGCAAAGTGGTTCGGGTTCTTCTGCTCCAGCTCCTCAAACAGCAGGTCAACCGCATTTTTGAAGTCCTCATCATCTTCCCTTGCTTCACTGGCATCCACCAGATCAATCAGCATGGAAAAATTCTGTTCTTCCTCCGGTGCTTCGTACCAGATATATGCGATTAAAGCTGTATAATAGAGCTTTTCCGCTTATAGTGATAGGTAATCCTTTGAAGTTATCGCCGGATTTTCCCCCACTCCACACCGGACGTGCGACTTTCACCGCATCCGGCGTTCCATCGGTTGTTTTCACAAGCATTTAATCAATCACCAAATGAAATGTTAGTTTTCTATTGCGGACAAACCAGCCTGCTGGCGCAGACTGTTCACTTTTAACATCAGTTCCTTTGTTGCCTTGAGCGTGTCGGCTATCTCTTTTAGCTCATTCTTAGGACACTCTTGCAGGAGTGGAAGAAATCTATTATGGAACAAAATCATATTTCGATAGCGTTCCTTGCCGCCCAATTCTGCCGGTGTTTTCAGCCAGCATACTATGTCAGCCGCATTTTCAAAGAGTTCCCCACTTAGCGCACATTTTCCACGTTGAGCCGAGAATAGTGAAATCCTGCTGTCAGTAAGTTCTGTGCTTCGCCCCATAGACGGTTGATTCCTCAAACCTGATAGAACAGATGAGTTCATACTTAGGTTCGTGTGTATCAATGCCCGTCCCTCTACCGTGTAACTGCAAACCGCCGCTTTCTTTGCCATCGGTATCTTGTTCTTGATGTATGCGATAGGGTAGATAGGTTGGTCGATTCCAGATACATACCGTATCATTGCCGACTTTCCAAACCGTTCTTTTTCGCTCTCGGTCATTGCGCCGCCCTCTCGAACAAGTCTGCACCCGGTTTCTGTATTGAGCCGATTTGTTAAAACTGTCATGACCTGTCTGTGGATTTTCCTGCAATCAATGCTGATGCAGGTGGCAAGTTGAAAATAATTCTGTATTCCCAGAACCATTGAATTGTACAGCCGTATTTCGTCCAAAGGTCTTTTTCCCTCTGAAGGTCGGGCAATTCGTTTCGCCTGTTCCACCAGTTTTTGCCTTTCCAGTTCCAACTTTTTGTCACAGATATGAGATTGCACGATGTACTTCCTGCTTTTCGGTCTGACTCGTATCTTAAACCCAAGAAACTCTGAATAGCGTTTTCTAACATTGACTATCCTTGTTTTCTCTGGCGATACCTCCAACCTCAGCCTCTCGGTTATCCATGCCGTTACAGCCTCTTTCGTTCTCAAAGCGTCCTCTTTATTCCGGCAGAAAATTCTGAAATCATCTGCATATCTCACGATATACATTTCTTTCAACCCTGTTTTCCTCATTTTGAGGAATGCCTTGCTCCGGTCAAAAGTAATCGAGTTTCTGATTTTCCTCTCATACCCGTATTCCTTTACAAGAGGGTGGTTCTGCCATTGGCTCTCAACCCATTTGTCCAGTTCATTCAGCACGATATTGGCAAGCAACGGTGAAATGATACCGCCTTGCGGAGTGCCTTTGTCTGGAATGAGTGTAGTGCCGTCTGGCATTCTAATCGGTGCTTTCAGAATCCGCTTGATAATAAAAATCAACTGTTTGTCGTGTATTCCCATTGCCCATATTTGCCGCATTAGCTTGCTGTGATTTACGTTGTCGAAAAATCCTTTTATATCAAACTCAATCACATAATGCAGGTTCATGCGTTGAAGCATGGTGTAAGTTTTCTGCACGGCGTGTTCCACGGAACGGTTCGGGCGAAAGCCGTAACTGTTGTCGCTGAATTTCGCTTCGCAGATTGGCTCTATGACCTGTTTGATACATTGCTGTACCAGCCTGTCCCAGATACAGGGAATACCTAACGGTCTGGTTTTTCCGTTTGGTTTCGGAATGTCTTTGCGTCTTACCGGCTTTGGGCGGTATCCGTGCTGACTTCCTGTGACAATAAACCTCACTTTCTCTGCAACTGTTTCGGGCGGTAAACACCCGATGTCACTGATGTTTTTGTTGTCTGTTCCTGCTGTGTAGCTTCCTCCGTTTGCTTTGATGTTCCGATATGCCAGAAGAATGTTGTCCCGGCTCAGAATTAAATCCATAAGGTCGGTAAAATTTTCTCCCTCCAAACTTCGATGATAGAGTTCATCAAAAACTGGCTGCATACCGTAATACTCGGCATGACGTAAGTCATCTACACATAGAGTTTTGTTTTTCTTTGGCATAAGGCATCACCTCCTTTTTGCGAAAGTGACCCTTTTGGTCTTACTCGAATCCTTATGTTGGATTGAATAATGCCTGCTTATCTCAACCGACTTGTGGCCATTCCTCCGTAGCTCACATAACGCAAGCACATCATAGGTTCGACCACTACTTTTCAGCAGCAGTTCGTCTGCTTATTGTTTTTCGTCAGACTATTCCTTGCGGAATCTGCTGCCTTTCCTCGTTCCGATAGTTCTATCTGTTCATACATACCCGTAGGTTCCTGCTATAGACCTGTCGGCTTGCCTGTGCCTGTAACACAGCATGGTCGTTCGTAGGATCAATTTCTACTAAACCACACCGACTGCGCATTAACGCACCCACACATTTCTGCGTGGTCTTCTTTTAGACCTGTACATTCGCAGGTTCGTCAGTCCGCCCGCCAAAGCGAACATTCTAACCATAGGTATCTTATAGACTCTCGGCTTATAGGTAACACAGTCTGCCTCCAGACCGCTTTCGACCACTTTAGGCAGTGGTTACGGTTACTCTCAGCCTTTGTCATGGGGCTTCGTACACCAGCCATTACAGCTAATGCACGCCCATCAAGGGTAGGCGTTTCAGGGCGTTACCCCGTCATTCCACCTATCAAACTACCAGTTCTCCGAACAACGGAAAACCGTTGCTCGTGCGCAGACTTTTTACCGTCTGCGAACGAGTCGCACTCACCCAGAAATCCTCAGAGGCTTGCTGTCCTTCCCCTTTGGTATTTACAATGATTGTGTTTACGAGTTTCAGAATGTCCTTTTCGCTCCGGATGTAAGCGAAAGGGTTGTAATGCATTGATTTTGCAAAGTTAATGGTATTAAGCACCTTAATCCGATAATCATTCTTAGACAGCATTTTGCCGCATTCGACCAGCACAGTGCCTTTCGGATCAGTGACCACATAGGAACTGTGCATCTGCATAAGGTTCGGCTTCACAAAAAAGCGTGTCTTACCGGAACCGGAACCACCGATCACAAGAATGTTTTTATTCCTTGCATACTTCGGCTGCTTTGGTCTGCCGGACATCATAAGACGCTCCGTTGCCGTTAAAAGCACGTTGTTTTCAAATACCGGATCGACATAAGGCTCAATGTCTTTGGCAGTTCCCCACCTTGCCGAACCGTATTCTACTCCCTGCCGGAATTTCTTTGCATTTTTCGCTTTATAATATACTACCATACGAAATCCTATCCCGCATCCCACGCCAACCAGTAAATCCCCCGGCATAACACTGGGAAACGGGTTTGCAAACGCACCTCCCATCCCATTGATCGTGTCCAACACCTTCTGTAACGTGTTATCTCCTGCCTGCTGTCCATACAGCCATGAAACCTTATTAAAGACATATCCGAATATCACATAGGGAGCACATTTGAGGGTAAGCTGTTTCCCATTTACCCCTCTGCACTTTTCTTTGACAGTTTTCGGGATTGACTGCAAATCCTTTACAATCCCGTCAATGACCTTGCTTATAGGCTCTGTCCCCTGTCCTTGTTTTTCTCTCTGCTCCGCTCCCTGTTCTTGTTCTGTGCGATCATCTTCTGAAGTCCTTTCAGTTTCTGCCGTAACGACGGACGCTGTTGCTTTTTCTCATTAACTTTTACAAATTCCTTGAACGCCTGTGCAATCACATCGGCATCCTTACCCTTAAAAAATACAAGGTATTTGGGCGGCTCCGTGGTCTTATCCCGCTTCACAGCGAAATCTACATTGTACTTTCTCGCCACACGCTCAAAAGCCTTAATGTTATCATCCGTGACCTCTATGGACTTCGCACCCGCTCCCTGACCGACCAGCTTTTTCACCGGTATTTTCCCGTGGGAAGGCTCTTTATGCTTCTGATGCTCCAGATACATCTTCATCGCCTTCTGGAGAACACTTGCGGTCAGTTTGGATGTCTTGATTGCAAGGGCAATCGTTTTTTGTGTTGTTTCCTCCTGCACAGTGTACCTCCTTCCTGATCTGTCCCTCTCCTGTCAGGGTGGAACCAACAGCCTGTGGAGCTGTATTTTCATTCCCATATCTACAATTCCTCTCCTTCCTCATGTTCCCTGTCCCACCAGTTCAGTTCTTCCTCATAAAAATCATCCAAAGCAGCTTTCAGTGCTTTCTCCTGCTTTTTTGTCCTGATGACATCACGCACTGCCTTTACAATAACTGCCCCTACTGCAACCGCAATCAATAACTTCTTTCCATTTTTTCTACTCATTTTTGTTCCTTTCCACTTCTGGACATTTTGTCCAAAACTTCCATAAATGCAAAAAAGGGCAGCTACAAACCTTTATGATCTATAACTGCCCTTGCGCTGTGTAATGTCTTAATTTTTTAAATATTTTCTTTTCTCAAAATATACTTTTGAATTTCTTCAATAAGATCTTTTACTTTTTCATAAAAACTCTTTATATCATCCAAAGAATATTTTTTTCCAGAATCATGAGATAATTCATTCGCTGTATTAATAAGACTTTGCGGTATCTCAATTTCTTCCTTAATTTTCTTCTTCAGATCTCCCAAATCAATATGACCATACTTCTGCTCAATATCCATTGGAATATTAAATATTACGCAAAAATGTTTTAATGCATATTCCATGATGTTCCTAATAGTATTACCTTTGGAAAACAACTCATCTCTGTCTAAATTTCCTTGCTGTAAAGCATTCCATACTTTTTGTAGTCTTTCATTTATTTCCTTTAATGTATACAATAGTAACAATCTCTTTGAAAAGCCTGTACTTGGTATTCTTTCCTTGGGCTGGATGACACACACATAATATGGTAAATTATTAGCTATACATTCAACTTTAATCAAATTCTCCTTATCACCTTCCCAAAATGTATATCTTGCATATAATTCCTTCGTACAATTTTCTATCTCTATTGTCTCATTTTTTCCTATTACCTTTTTTCGTAGTTCCTTTTCTGTAATCATATTAGCTTGAATCATGACAAAGATATGATTATTTTTCTTGAAAAATTTAATTTTATTTATATCTACAGCAAGATATTCATATGTGCAATAACCACTTACAAACCATATCATAGAATCCATCTCTGATAATTCATGTTTAAGATTAGCTATTCTATATTTATTATTATCCAGCCAATATAACTTAAAAATGCTGTTCTCTTTATCGTACTCAACTTTTATTATTTCATCAAAGTTAATATGCGAATAATGATCTAATACTATCCTATGCTTACTTTCAATAACCAAATCATTTAAAATATTAAATATAACATCTGCATCATCTACCTCATCTGGAAATCCATATTTTTCCCAGATATCAATAAAAAGTTGCTCACTTGTCTCATAATCATACATATATTTCACCCTCATATTACAATTTGCATACGATCATCTTCTATCCAAACTGTAATAAATCATTTAGGATAAAACATATATCGTACATAGCTCCGCATACATCTTTCCATCATCAAATCTCACATCATCAAGTAACAATGCCTGGAATAACACTTCCCGGACACTCTCTAATTTTACCATAGAAAGCTCCACTTCTGAAAGACCATTTAATTCTATATTTTCAAAGGCTGTCGCTTTTCTTGCCAACATACAGTGTGTATATAAAGCCATGATATACTTATCTGACAGCACAAACGCATAGGTGTCTTTCCCTTTATAATTGTATCGGCATTTCTTTAGCTCTTCTTCAGATATTGTAAAATAACACCTTACCGTCTCCAGATACACTTTTCCAGCAAAATCCAGTTTGTATTTCTTTGCCAATCGCTTAATCGTTGCAAAAATATCATTTCTCTCATAAGCAAGTCTAGTTCTCTTGAAAACTACCTTTTTCCATTTTATATCCATATAAACATTGTTACCAATGGTTTTCCCTGCAAATGATTTATATTCCCCAATTCGCAACAAGTAAGAAAGCACCTGCACCAACTTCTCCTGTGAAGAAATTTCATTGTAACTGTAATCTCCAAAATTTAACTTTTCAAACTGTAATGGTGTGCTTCCCTTTTTTATTTCACGTTCCATTACTCTATTCACATCTCTCATTGACTCCATTTCTTTTTGTTCCTTCTTTTCTGATAATAAAAGAGCAGTCATGCCCTGACTGTCCCACCTTTGGACAAAATGTCCAGAAGTTCTATATTTCTTCTTTTGGACTTTTTGTCCAAAAGTTTCCTGATACAATACGGATAACCTCTACTACGATACTGATTATTTTGAAAATCAACACAATACCGCCAATCAAACCACCTGCAATACAGTTCAAAGCCAAAACACCAATGCTTCCACTGATACCGAAATTGTTTGGTATGAGCCAAAGACACATTCTGCGGATACCAAACGGACATCCTGCCAAAATCCAATATAAAAACCAGTCAAAACCTTCTGTTTTATTGCATATCAGATAACAAGTCCACATCCATACTGCAATAAACACCGTTGGAACAATGACTTTAAACAATACCCTTTTCATGCCATCCTCCTCCGTACATATCGTGCTGTACCTCCTGTTGATAGTAATGATTGATTGTGTTTGGCGCATTGTAAAGCGTTGTTACCATATACGCCTTAATATTTGCAATCTTGGTTGTGGTGTTCTTCATGCGGTCAATAACATAATTCAAATGAGAACTATTCAGTTTCAGGTATTTTGCTTTTACCAGTTCATACGGATATTCATCCCCACCAATTCTTACTGTCCTATGCTTAACACAAACCACTTCACAGATGATTTCAAAAAGTTCATCATACAGTTCTCTGTTCTGCTTATCACCATACTTCATATAATGATCGTATTCTATATTCTCTTTGATGATCTCTATGTATGCATTGACATCATCCATCGCATCAACCGTTTTCTCCGTTTCACTGTCAGATTGATTGATAGGATAGGATTCTCCGTCAGAAATATATGCAGAAGTATATGGATATGTATCTTCGTTTTTGGATAGACCTGTATCCCGCTTCGTAGGTATGGTATTGTCCATTTCGTCATGACCTGCTTCCAAATTTGTAGATACCTGTTTCCCTTTTGGGATACCCCTCCCTCCCAAAATTTCCATAGGGCTATCTGATTTTGTAGGAAGGCTCCCTCCCTTTTTGTTATCAGACACATCTGCACATGAATTGTTCGTCCCCTTCATAGCAGGAATTTCCTCTGGAAATGTCAGTTGATAAAGTATATCTGGTTTTAGTTCCACATACATCACATTATTGCATACAAGTCCGTCTCCGTAACTAACTGTACGAAATTCTCTCCTGATTACCTGTAATTTTTCCAATTTGTCCATTGCAATCTTTACTGTTTTCTTAGATTCTCCAAATAAATCTGCATAATACTGATAGCTCTGTCTTAAAATATCCTCCGAAAATTTCTTTTTCCACCCAAGAATCTGTCCCGTTCCCTGATCCCGCACCTCTGAAGGACGATACCAGTAAACAATATCTGCCAAAATTACAATCGCAAGGAGATATGGTTTCCCATTCTCCTTTGTAATTGTTCTGTACCATATAGCAGGAATAATGTTTCCGGAGATATTTATAGCCCCCATTGCGTCAACAATTACATTTCCGCTAGTTAAATATCCCATAATCAAACACCCACTTCCTTTTTCCATTTATCAAGAAGTGAAATAATAATGTTTTCAATCTCCTCATTAGAATAGTTGTCTGAAAAATATTTGCCTATCTTATCAGATTTCATTGTAAATTTTCTTTCCTTGGGTTTCTCTTCTGTCAAGATCAATCTCACCATAGCAAACGTCAATTCTCCATTTTTGCCATATTCCTTTAACTTTCCAGATTGCACTGTGCTGATATTACAACACTTTTCCTCCACAACCATCTCTACCCATTTCTGTGCTTCTTCTGACAGAAAAGAAATATCTACCCCCTGTGAAAAACCTAATTTCTTGTTATCCACCATCTCAAGAAGTCCATCCGACAGCCTTGCCAGCCAAATATAACGCTGCACCTTTTTCGCATTTTCTCCGGCAGTTTCTCCTACTTGATCAAGTGTATTCTTACCTGATTTCTTTCCCTGATGCTTCATGGCTTCGTATTTCATCTTATAGGCTTTTGCCTTTTCACTCGGTAAAATATCCTCTCTTTGGATATTGGAATCTACCATGATAATCGTAGCTTCATCATCAGAATAGTTTCGGACAATAACCGGCATTTCCAATTTTCCAGCTCTCTGTGAACCACGTTTTCTGCGATGTCCGGCAATCAACTCATATCCTCAACCAGTTCTCGGTCTTGCAATTCCCGGTACAAGTACGCCATACTGACGGATACTCTCTGTGGTTTCCTCCATCTTTTCATCATCAACCACACGGAAAGGATGATTTTTGAAATCATGCAATTCGGCTAACGGAGCATTGATAATCTGTTCCGAACCTGCCGTCTGCATCTCACTACTGCCAAATAAATCATCAAAGCTGTTCAACTTTACCTTTGCGGCACTTCCTGTCTTACTCATCGCCAAGCACCTCCTCCGTCAATGACTGGTAGGCACTTGCTACCTTGCCATTCGGATCGTGCTTATAAATGCTCACACCTTCCGCAGAAATCTCCGCAGCTCTTACCGACATTGGAATACTGTTTTCAAATATCCGCACTCTGCTTCCATAATTTTCAATCAGCAGATTGCTGATGTCTCTGGCATAATTGGTACGATTATCAACTATTGTAAGCAAAATTCCCTCAATCTCCAGTTTCGGATTGATCTGTCTCTTTACTTTTCCAATAGTTTTAATCAGCTGTTCCAGACCTTTTACCGGCAGATACGCTGCTTGTACTGGAATCAAGATACTGTCCGCACTGGTAAAAGCATTTATCGTAATCATGCCGAGTGATGGCATACAGTCAATTAGAATGTAATCATAGCGGTCTTTCTGCTGTTCTATGTAGGTACGAAGCACCGCCTCCCTGCTCATAACATTCACAAGCGAGGTTTCCAAACCGGAAAGCTCAATATTTCCCGGCATGAAATCCACACCTTCCTCATGTCTTAAAATGCCGTACTCCGGTTTTATTTCCTCATCATTGATAATGGATGCCATAATGGTTGCAAGTGTAATTTCCAGTCTGTCCGGCTCCCGAATACCAAGACTTGCCGTAAGACTGCCCTGTGCATCTGCATCTATCAGTAAAACTTTCTTTCCCTGTTTTACCAGTCCGATTCCTAAATTGCTTGTTGTGGTGGTCTTTCCAACTCCACCCTTCTGATTTGCGATTGCTATAACTTTACACATGATAAAATTCTCCTTATTCTCTACTATTGATTTTTCACATTGCTTTTCTGTACTTCCGCATAAGCTCTGTAATATTTGTTTGTTCCTTTGTTGCTATAAAGCTCTGATATTTCCAATACCTCAATTTTGGGATGACGCTGTAAAATTTTCTGAAACCATACAATGTCATTCTTTGTTCCCATCAGTCTGACTTTTAACATTAGTCTGCTCCTCCAAATAAGGCATACAGTTCCCGGTTATAAGTCGCATACTCCGGATAGCGGATCTGTATCGCCTGCCAAAAGAAAGGTGCATAGGCACAGCAGAACAAGTCCTCCACTGTATACTGCCTGCACTCGTTTACCTGTTCCTCTGTTTTTGTGTAATCATCTACACTCGGTGTGCCGTTGCAATACAGATTAAATGCCATTCGCACCACCTTCATACTGCCACTGGTCTGCCAGCCTTCATGCAGACACTCTGTTTTTACACATCCTGTTTTAAAATCATAGATGCTATTGATATTTCTTCTTGTATCATCACTGATACCAAGGCAATAGCAAAGTGCCTTGTGGTACACATCCTGATAGCGTACCTCTTTTAATTTTTCATAGTAGAATTTTTCATGTGCTTCGCTGATAAAATTGATTGTCTGTTTCTTATTGTTTTCTGCTCCTAACGCTGTGTTGTTCATAGTGAACCTCCTTTAAAAAATTTTTATTTTGCATATAAAAAAGGACTAAGTCCTTTTTAAGCCATAGCTTTAAGGATTTAGTCCTAATCGAGAGATATAAGAAAGGGAAGCATTGCGCTTCCCTTTCGAGTTATATATAGATTTTGCAAACAATATCTTTAAATCGGTTCGCTTTCGTGTACTCAGCATGATATTTCATGTACTCATTCACATCATCCCTTGTAACAATCAGCGTTGTGAAGTAAAAATATTTACGCTCTTCTACTTTCCTGCATTGGCAATTGCTGCCTGTGCAGCAGCCAATCTCGCGATCGGTACACGGAACGGAGAACAGGATACATAATCCATTCCAACCTTATGGCAGAATGCAACAGAAGAGGGATCGCCGCCATGCTCACCACAGATACCGATCTTTAAGTTCGGACGCTGGGAACGACCTTTTGTGACTGCCATTTCGATCAGCTGTCCTACGCCGTTTTGGTCAAGCTTTGCAAAGGGATCAGATTCATAGATCTTACTCTTATAATAATCCACCAGGAATTTTCCTGCGTCGTCACGGGAGAAGCCAAAGGTCATCTGAGTCAGATCATTGGTACCAAAAGAGAAAAATTCGGCTTCTTCTGCAATTTCGTTTGCCAGAAGTGCTGCTCTTGGAATTTCGATCATCGTTCCAATATGATAAACCAGATTCGAATTTTTTTCTGCCTTAACCTTTTCAGCAGTTTCCACGATTACGTCCTTGACAAATTTCAGCTCCTTTTTATCGCCAACCAGCGGAACCATGATCTCCGGAACGATCTCAAAGCCCTTTTCTTTACTTACTTCAATCGCCGCTTCGATCACCGCTCTTGTCTGCATTCTTGCAATTTCCGGATACGTAACGGACAGCCGGCAGCCTCTGTGACCCATCATCGGGTTGAACTCATGCAACTCACTGCAGGTGCTCTTTACTTCCTCAACAGAAAGATTCATATCCTTTGCCAGTGCTTCGATATCCTTTTCGTCTGTCGGAACAAACTCATGCAGCGGCGGATCCAGGAAACGAATCGTAACAGGTTTCCCCTCCATTACTTCATAAAGCGCCTTGAA
>OHPC01001173.1_pt1 | contig 12042 bp, 9 predicted proteins | sample 1577631 | NCBI WGS metagenome assembly OHPC01 (sample SAMEA3879560, study PRJEB24766) | human gut metagenome | biome: human-associated habitat; feature: feces | place: USA | collected 1985/1987 | reverse complement strand
CACTGTAATTACAATACTCAGTATAATAAATACAATAGTTAAAATCGTATTTAAAACGGTCACGATTTCCACCTCCTAATTCTAAACTCACGACTAATCGAGTATATCATAAAAGGGAAGGCTTTTCAACATTTTTTTATATTTTCCTTTTCATTTGTTACTATGTGTCTGTCTGTTCACTGGCGGATGTTCCCAAAACAAGGATCTGCCCTCTGCCACGCACAACCAGACCCCGGCCACAGAAGCTGCCTCCCATACGGATCACACCCCACAGGTACTTACCCCGCAGGCAGACGGCACCAAAACTTTTACAACAGATACTGCAGTTATTGATATCTCCCACACGCAAGAAGGATATATTATGGCAAAATACACCGGTTCCAATGCAAAACCCAAACTGCAGCTGACCGGGACCACACGGACGCTTCTGCACATCAGTACCATTCTCAATCATTATATGCTTGGATTTATCATTGCCTTTCTGGTATTGCTTATCATCTGTATGATTTTATATCACACCGATCTCGGGCGCGTATTGTTCCTCGGACAGAAACTTGCCATGACGGTTGCCTCAGGACGCGTTGCAAACTGCCTGTATCTGGTTCTCTCCAGCGGACTCGACAGTAATATCGGTCTTACCCTGGCACGCGAACTTGTCAATAATCCGCATATGCAGGCACTTATCGACAAATGTCACGAGAATATCCGCCACGGGGAATCATTCGACAAAGCACTGCTGCTGTCCGGCATCTTTTCCCAGATGTACGCCAGCTGGATTGTAATCGGTTCCCGGACCGGCGAAATGGAAAGCATTGTTTCCCAGCGGGAGATCAATACCGATACCGCAAGCTATCTGACGGCACTTCGTGCTGCATTGCGCCAGATCAACGGTATTATCTACACTTCTGCCGCAGAAAATATGATCGCCATGGACAGTAGCATCTTACAGCTTTATAAAGACGGACGAATCGACAAACACACCGCCATCTCGGAAGCGGTCAATCCGGAGATCATGTCCAAACGTCTGAATCTCTTATAATGTTTCACTGATCCGCAGAAGCTGGTTATACTTGGCAGTGCGCTCTCCTCTGCACGGAGCGCCTGTCTTGATCCAGCCGGCATTTACCGCCACCGCGAGATCTGCAATAAAAGAATCTTCCGTTTCTCCGGAACGATGTGAAATAATTGCCTTATAGCCGTTCTTCTGTGCCAGTTCAATCGCATCCATGGCTTCCGTAAGCGTTCCGATCTGATTGACCTTAATCAGCACACCATTTGCCACCTTAAGATCCATTCCGCACCGGATTCGTTTCACATTCGTGACAAACAGATCATCTCCCACCAGCATCACCTGTTCTTTCATGCGCTTTGTCAATTCCTGCCAGCCTTCCCAGTCGTCTTCATCCAGACCGTCCTCAATAGAAATCAGCGGATATTCCGTGGTAAGTTCTTCATACAGCGAAATCATTTCCTGTGCACTGCGCAGGACTTCTTTTTTTTCGGTGGTTTCCTGCGTTTTCACATGTGCGTCAGATGTATAAGCACCGCCCTGCGTGTCCGGACGCCGCAGATTGACATCCACCTCTGCATGTGTCTGCGCTTCTCCCGGAAAATGATACATTCCGTCTTCCTCACTGTACAGCTCGGATGCTGCCGCATCCATGGCAAATGCAACATCGCTGCCCACCTTATATCCGGCTTCCTCCACGGCACGCTGCAGACATGCAAACACTTCTCCCGCATTGGAAAAATCCGGTGCAAATCCGCCTTCATCCCCCACTGCCGTCAGTTTGCCTTCTTTCTGCAAAATTTTTTTCAGAAAATGATAAATTTCCGCACCCATCCGGAGTGCATCCGGAAACGACTCGGCTCCGACCGGTACAATCATAAATTCCTGAAAATCCAGGTAATTCTTTGCGTGCGCTCCGCCATTTATGACATTCATCATCGGCATCGGCCATTTTTTTGCATTCGGTCCTCCCAGATAACGGTACAACGGCATATCCAGTGCTGCCGCTGCGCAGCGCGCACAGGCTAAAGAAACACCAAGTAAAGCATTGGCCCCCAGATTTCCTTTGTTGTCTGTCCCATCCAGTTCCACAAGTTTGCGGTCAATCTGTACCTGTTCCAGCACATTCATTCCCAACAGCTCCTTGCGGATCTTTGTGTTGATGTGATCCACAACGCGCTGTACGCCAAGCCCAAAATAACGTTCCTGTCCATCCCGCAGCTCAATCGCCTCAAATCTTCCGGTACTGGCTCCGGATGGCACAGATTCCCTGCCCGTAGTCTTCTTTCCCGTTGTCTCTGTCTGCGCGGTCACTTCCACCTCAACCGTAGGATTTCCTCTTGAATCCAGAATTTCCCTTCCATGAATTTCAATAATTTTGATCATCAGACCCATTCCTGTTGTCCTCCTTTTTTCATTATTGTGTGAAAAAGAAAGAAATTTATACAAATCCAAAGAAAAAGAAAGACCTCCCATGTTATGGGAGGTCTCAGACCGTAGACAAAGTGCTCCGAGAAACTTCCGTTTCTCGGAGCATTTTTCTTTGTGTTTATGAAATTTATTCCGAAAACAGGAAATTTTCCCTTGGATTATGCCATCCGTAATCCCCATTCCTGCTTGCATTTTGCAAGCTTTTTTAAATTCATGCACGCAAACGTAAGCGCGACTTTCATTGTCATCCGCGCTTTGCCATACAACTGCGTATATCGAAATCCGTGGTTTTCCTTTGCCGTTCCAAAGATTCTTTCAATCGTTTCTTTTCTGTGTGAGTATAGCTCCTTCATTCCTTCTGTATGCCGGATATCCTCACATGTTTCCATATAGTCTTCCCATACATGTCTCGTAACAACTTTTACATGGTTCTTGCTTTCTGTACACTGCGAAAGATACTCGCACTTTTCGCAAATCTGTCCACAGCTTTTATACTCGCGATATCCATCCCGATTTGTCGTGCTGTAATGCAGAAAGTGATTCCCTGGACAAATATAAGCATCATTATACTCATCATATACATACTCAGATTTCCTGAAAAAGCCATCCTTTGTCATGGGACGCTTGTAAGGAAAGACCGGCTTTATTCCATCATCCAAAAGTAGCTTTGCTATTGCAGGAGTTTTATACCCGGCATCAACGATACAGTATTTCATGCCGATATCTGCAAGCTTATCGTAAAGGCCTTTAAAAGTTCGACTGTCATGCTCATTACCAGGGTTTACTGTAAAATCAATAATCCATCCATTTTTATCGCATGCTGTTTCAATCCCATAAGCAAACACATGCTTGTGCTCACCTTTCCGAAACCAGCCGCTCTCAGGATCTGTAGTGCTACACTTAATTGTTTTTTCATCTGACGGAACATCATCCGTATAATCTTCAAACTTGTCGTTGCCACCGGAACCAGGTTTGTTGTTATCGTCTTTATCTTTCAACGGTTTCTTTCCGTGCGCTTCTCTGTCTGCGTTAATGTCCTGACGCAGCATGTCAGCATAAAATAAAGCTTCCTGTTTTGCGATTCGTTTCTGCATCTTTCTGTTGTTCGCCCGCGCTTTCACATGTGTTGCATCAACAAAAATCTCTGTTGAATCAACCAGTTTGAAACGGTAACACTCCTCAAGGATACGCTGGAAAATCTGCTCGAATAAGTCGGTATCTTTAAAACGACGGGTATAGTTTTTCCCGAAAGTAGAAAAATGAGGGACCGGATCATAAAGTTCAAGTCCAAGGAACCAACGGTAAGCCATGTTTACTTCAATCTCTTTGATTGTCTGCCGCATGCTTTTGATTCCATACAGGTATTGAATAAGCGGTATCTTAATAAGCGTAACCGGATCAATACTTGGTCTACCCATTCCGTCGGAATAAGTATCACGGACGAGATCATAGATGAATGTCCAGTCAATAGCTTTGTCAATAAGTCGTAGAAGATGATTCCGCGGAACAAGATCATCAATACATACCATCTGCATTTGCTTTCTTACTTTTTCTGTTTCTTGTGTCATCATAGAACAATACCGCCTTTTTTGATACCTTTATTATACCAAAAAGAGACTGAAAAGTCTTGAAAATACTGACTTTTAGCCTCTTTAATACAGAAAAATCCCCGGCAAAAAGCCGAGGACTTTGTCTACAGTCTGAGACCTCCCATGTTATGGGAGGTCTTTCTTAGCATAACCGACCGGTCTGTTTATAGGTTCATTTATACGTTAATTTCTGCAGTAACGCCGAGTTCCTCTTTGTGTGCATCCAGCACTGGACGAACCACATCACGCAGGAATACTTCCACCTGACGCGGTGCACGACCCACATACAGCTCTGGTTTTAAGTTTGCCTCGATCTGTTCTTTTGTCAGACCAAAAGCCGGATCTGCTGCAATCAGATCTACCAGATTGTTATCCTTACCCTCTTCCTTGACGGTCTTTCCTGCCTGCATGGACAGCTGACGGATTTTCTCGTGCAGTTCCTGACGGTTTCCACCCTCTTTTACGGCATCCATCATAATATTTTCGGTTGCCATGAATGGAATCTCTGCCATAAAGTGCTTGTAAATTACCTTCGGATATACCACCAGGCCATCTACAACATTTAAGCACAGATCCAGGATACCATCGATTGCAAGGAATCCTTCCGGAACCGACAGACGCTTGTTGGCAGAATCATCAAGTGTACGTTCAAACCACTGTGTTGCAGAAGTAATGGCCGGATTTAATGCATCTACCATCACATAGCGGGACAGGGAAGCGATACGCTCACTCCGCATCGGGTTGCGCTTGTATGCCATCGCAGAAGATCCGATCTGGTTCTTTTCAAATGGCTCCTCTACTTCTTTTAAATGCTGCAGAAGACGGATATCGTTAGACATCTTATGCGCACTGGCAGCAATCCCTGCTAAAACATTTAAAACACGGGTATCCACTTTACGGGAATAGGTCTGTCCGGAAACCGGATAGCAGGACTTAAATCCCATTTTCTCTGCGATCATCGGATCAATCTTATCGATCGTCTCCTGATCCCCGTCAAAAAGTTCCAGGAAACTTGCCTGTGTACCGGTCGTTCCTTTCGATCCGAGCAGTTTTAACGTACTCTGTACATACTCCAGATCCTCCAGATCCATCAGAAACTCCTGTGTCCAGAGTGTTGCACGCTTTCCGACTGTTGTCGGCTGTGCCGGCTGGAAATGCGTAAATGCAAGGGTCGGCTGATCCTTATATTTTTCTGCAAAATTGGACAGCTCCGCAATCACGCTGACCAGTTTTTTATGTACGAGCTTTAATGCCTCATTCATAATGATGATGTCTGTATTATCTCCGACATAGCAGGAAGTAGCCCCCAGATGAATGATACCGGCTGCCTTCGGGCACTGCTGTCCATAAGCATACACATGACTCATGACATCATGACGCACCAGTTTTTCACGTGCAACTGCTACATCATAATTAATATCATTGACATGTTCTTTCATCTCATCAATCATATCCTGTGTGATGACCGGCTTTCCATTCTCGGAAAGTCCGAGTTCCATCTCTGTCTCAGCCAGTGCGATCCAGAGTTTTCTCCATGTGGAAAACTTCATATCCTGGGAAAAAATGTACTGCATTTCCTTGCTGGCATAACGCTCGGAAAGAGGGCTTGTATATCTGTCTGTGCTCATGTTCTTCTCCTTTTATTTGAATACATTGGTAACAACTTATCGGCTCATCTTGCGCTCAAGATCAATCTCTTTGTCATAATACTCTCCGCGAATGTCCTGTTTCGGCGGTTCCATCGGGTATTTGCCCGTAAAACAGCCGGTACAGATCGGAAGTCCTTCCGCCATTTCTTTCAGACGGTCGATTCCGAGATAACCAAGGGAATCTGCTCCGATAATCTGGCAGATCTCTTCAATCGTACGGTTGTAGGCAATCAACTGCTCACGCGCCGGAATATCGGTTCCGAAATAACAAGGCCATAAAAATGGCGGAGAACTGATGCGTACGTGCACCTCGGTTGCTCCTGCATCCCTTAACATGCGCACAATACGATCCGATGTCGTACCTCTTACAATCGAATCATCGATCATAATGACACGTTTCCCTGCCACTGCCTCACGCAGCACATTCAGCTTCACCTGTACGCTGGATTCCCTGCTGCTCTGCTTTGGCTTGATAAACGTACGTCCCACATAGCTGTTCTTGACAAAGGCTGTACCATACGGAATCCCGGATGCCAGAGAATAGCCAAGTGCTGCAGCATTTCCGGACTCCGGCACACCTGTCACCAGATCTGCCTCTACCGGGGAATCCTGTGCCAGAAACTTTCCGGCCTTGATCCGGCTTGCATATACACTCACCCCGTCAATATGACTGTCCGGTCTTGCAAAATAGATGTACTCAAAAATACAGCGTGCTTCCTTTTCTTTCGGAAGTGCCATGGTCATATCGGACTCAATACCTTTTTCCGGAGAAATGGTCACAACTTCTCCCGGCAGCACATCACGCACAAATGTTGCACCAATGGTGTCAAGTGCACAGGTTTCCGATGTGATAATATAAGAATTGTCACGCTTTCCGATACAAAGCGGCTTAAAGCCGTATGGGTCACGCGCCCCGATCAATTTACGCGGACTTGTCACAACCAGTGCGTAAGCTCCCTTAAGACGCTGGCACGCACGGCGCACAGCTTCTTCTGCTGACTGGGAATTCAACCGTTCCCTCGCAATATAGTAGGCAATCACCTCAGAATCAATGGTGGTCTGGAAAATTGCTCCCGTATATTCCAGCTCCTTACGAAGCTGCGGTGCATTGATCAGATTGCCATTGTGGGCAAGTGCCAATGTACCTTTGACATAATTTAACACGAGTGGCTGGGCATTTTCACGGGTAGAAGAACCGGCCGTTGAGTAACGTACATGTCCGACTCCGATGTCCCCCTTCATCTGCTCAAGATTTTCCGGTGCGAACACTTCATTTACAAGTCCCATTCCCTTGTAGGAAAGGACCTTGCCCTTAGGACCGCTGGTATCGCTGACTGCAATACCGCAGCTCTCCTGGCCGCGGTGCTGCAGGGCAAACAGTCCATAATATATTGTCGATGCTACATCTGCACCGTCAAAATCATACATTCCGAAGACGCCACACTCCTCATGAAGTGTATCCGCATCATAACTGTTATTCTGAATCATTGTGATCTCCTATATCTATCTTGTAAAAGGCTTACCTGTCAGAAGCTCATATGCTTCTTTGTACTTATCAACGGTCTTTGTAACAACTTCTTCCGGAAGAAGGAAATCATTGTCCGGATTTGCCTTGAGCCAGTCTCTGACATACTGCTTGTCGAAAGAAGGCTGTCCCTGTCCCGGCTTGTACCCTTCCAGTGGCCAGAATCTGGAGCTGTCCGGTGTAAGCATCTCATCACCGAGAACGACTTTACCGTTCTCGTCCAGACCGAACTCAAACTTGGTATCTGCAATGATAATTCCTTTGGAAAGTGCATACTCTGCACATTTCTTGTAGAGAGCGATGGTGCAATCCTTGATCTGTGTTGCGTAATCAAGTCCTTTTCCAGGATAAATTTTCTCCAACACATCTACCGACTGCTCGAAGGAAATATTCTCATCATGATCGCCCAGATCTGCCTTGGTACTCGGTGTATAAATCGGCTCCGGAAGCTTATCAGACTCTACCAGTCCTTCTGGAAGCTTAATGCCGCACACCGTGCCGTTTTCTTTGTAGCTTGCCCAGCCGCTTCCTGTGATATAGCCACGAACGATACACTCGATTGGGAGCATCTCAAGCTTCTTGCACATCATGCTGTTTCCGTCAAAACGCTCCTGTTGGAAAAATTCCGGCATATCCTTTACGTCTACAGAGATCATATGATTCGGAACAACATCCTTTGTAAAATCAAACCAGAACTTTGACATCTGGGTCAGAATTGCGCCCTTGTCCGTAATCCTGTTCTTTAAAATGTTGTCAAATGCGGAAATACGGTCAGTAGCTACAATGATCAGGCTGTCTCCGTTATCATAGACTTCTCTTACTTTTCCTTCTTTGAATGGTTTAAATTCCTTCATTTTCGCTCTCCTTATTCTTTTATTTTTCGATTAACAAACTCTTTCCGGTCATCTCTTTCGGCTGCTCTAATCCCATAATCTGAAGCAGGGTCGGGGCAATATCTGCCAGGCATCCGCCCTCACGCAGTGTATACTTCGGATCCGCATTTACGAGAATAAACGGTACCGGATTGGTTGTATGGGCAGTATGTGGCTCACCTGTTTCGTAGTCAATCATTTTCTCTGCATTTCCATGATCTGCACAGATAAACAGAACACCATCCATATCCTTCACCGCCTGGACTGCATCTCCTACCAGTCCGTCCACACGCTCGACTGCCTTGATGGCTGCCGGAATCACACCTGTATGTCCGACCATATCCGGGTTTGCAAAGTTGATAACGATCACATCATACTTGTCTGACTTAATAGCCTCAACAAGATCCATACCAACCTCCGGAGCACTCATTTCCGGCTTCAGATCATATGTTGCAACATCCTTCGGGGAATTTACCAGCAGACGTGCCTCATCAACGTTTGGCTCTTCCACTCCGCCATTAAAGAAGAATGTAACATGTGCATACTTCTCTGTCTCGGCCAGACGAAGCTGTGTCTTTCCGCACTTTGCCAGGTACTCACCGAATGTATTTACAATATGCTCTTTTTCAAATGCGATCAGCTTGTTCGGGATCGTCTCATCATAGTCCTTAAAGCAGACAAATGTTGTCTTAATGAACGGACGGTCAAATCCGGTAAACTTGTCATCACAGAATGCACGTGTCATTTCACGGGCACGGTCCGGACGGAAGTTAAAGAAGATCACGGAATCATTCTCTTTTACAACAGAGACCGGTTTTCCATTCTCTGTAATTACGGTAGGAAGTACGAACTCGTCTGTTACATCCTTTGCATAGGAATCTTCCATTGCCTTAACCGCATCTTCTGCCTGTACGCCCTCACCCTTTGTCAGGGAATCATAGGCTTTCTGTACACGATCCCAGTTATTGTCACGATCCATTGCATAGTAACGTCCGGATAAAGAAGCAATCTTTCCAACACCGATCTCTTTCATCTTCTTTTCCAGTTCTTCGATAAATTCTTTTCCGGATGCAGGAGGTGTATCACGTCCGTCTAAGAATGCATGAACATATACCTTGCTCAGTCCCTGCTTCTTTGCCATCTCAAGCAGTCCGTAAAGATGTGTAATATGACTGTGCACACCACCATCGGAAAGAAGTCCCCACAGATGCAGGTCCGAATCATTTTTCTTACAATTATCCATGGCTGCAAGCAGTGCCTTATTCTTAAAAAAGTCACCGTCTTCGATTGCCTTGGTAATTCTGGTCAGATCCTGGTAAATAATGCGGCCGGCACCGATATTCATATGTCCAACCTCAGAGTTACCCATCTGTCCGTCCGGAAGTCCTACTGCCAGACCGGAAGCCTGTCCTTTTACAAAAGGACATTCCTTCATTAATTTATCCATCACCGGGGTATTTGCCAGCGCAATGGCATTTCCCTCTGTACGGTCATTCAGACCATAACCGTCAAGAACCATTAAAACAACAGGTTTTTTGCTCATAATTCATCCTCTCTTTCCATTGTAACAATCCTATACTATTGTATTTCATTATTGTTACACAAACACTTATTATATTACATAATTTGGACGGGATTGCAAGTGTTCACTGCAAATTTCCCACGATATCTATCGATTTTAAATCCAGATCCACATCATCAAAATACTGTCCATAACGCCTTCCGGACGTATAGGCATAAGGAGAAACTCCCGGTTTTTCGACATTTTTATACGGATAAAAGAATCCGTCCTCATCAATTCCCACATGATTGGAGATGTCTGCCAGATAATGATAAAATGCTTTGATCTGTTTTTTTTCTGTCAGAATCGAAGTCGTAAGCGAATCCTGTATGCACGGAATCATCCGCAATTTCAGACTGCCGGAATCATCAATCTGAATCTGTGCAATCGTTGTGTAAAGTTTTCCGGTAGAAAACCAGAAATTTCCCACGCTGTATGCCACCGGCACATTTTTTATAAACTCAACGCCCTGCAGACGGTGCGGATGTCCACCAATCACGGCGTCTGCACCAGCTTTTACACAAAGGTCTGCAATCTCTGTCTGATCCTGCCCATAATGGATCTTTCCTTCTGTTCCCCAGTGAACATACGCGATCACATAATCACTGTTCTTCTTCGCACGCTTCAGTTCTTTCTTCCATACCTCTTCCTGCTGGGTCTTTAATACTCCCGGTTTCTCCTTCTGGGCTTTCTGTGTAAAATGATAAAACCTTTCGATTTCCGTTGCAGATACAATCGCAATCTTTCGTCCACCTGTGACCACATAACGCACAGCGCTTGCCTCTGTCAGATTTCTGCCACCACCACTGTACGGAATTCCCGCTGCATGCAATGCATCCAGCGTATCTAAAAATCCCTGCTCACCATAATCAAACACATGATTATTTGCCACAGAGACCATATCTATTCCCAGTGTGCGCAGGAATCCGGCATCTTTGGGATCTGCCCGAAAACAGTATGCTTTGCCAACCTGCCGCTGTCCCCGTGTTGTATAAGCAAACTCATTGTTTGCCATCGTAAAATCTGCCGAAATCAGTTCCTTTTTTGCTTCATCGGAAAAATAATCCGCCATATGATTCTTTGCCGTCTTCCCCGTACACCAATTCTCATCCAGACAGATATCCCCGACAAAATCCAGACGGATGCATGCCGGATCGGATGCTTCTTTCCAGATCACATCCTCATACGAATATGACATATACTGTTGCTGCCTGCAATACATAAGCCACAGAACATGCATGCTGTTTCCGGTAAACCGATACCACAGATCCGGGTCCTGATTTCCATTTTCCAGCTGTGTATACAGACTCTGCAGCACACCGCTCCCATACTTCGTTTCAATCCATCCCATAAAAGCTTCATCCACCGGATATTTCTGAAAAAACTTTCCGGAGGCAGTCCTTAAAATCTGGTTTTCCAGATCCTGTACTTCCGGCTCGGTTTCCTGTGATTTTTCCGTGACCTGGGAGGTTTTTTCCCCATATTCAGTTTGTACTTCCTTAGTCTCTTTCAGCGGCTGTGTATTTTGGATGATGCCATGTGTCAAAGCAAAAATAAACAACAAGAGAACGACACATTCCAGACATTTTTTCTTCATGTGTAAAATTTCAAAGGCTATTCACCTGAAATTCAGATGAATAGCCCTATAACCATACTAAATCAGATTCTAGTAGTTTACAATCTTACCAAAATCAGCTTTCAGGGATGCTCCGCCAACCAGACCACCATCGATGTCCGGCTTTGCGAACAGCTCTGCTGCATTTCCTGCATTTACAGATCCGCCATACTGGATACGAACAGAATCAGCAGTAGCCTGATCATAGATTTCAGCTACACATGCACGGATTGCGCCACAGACTTCCTGTGCCTGATCGGATGTAGCAGTCTTGCCTGTTCCGATTGCCCAGATTGGCTCATAAGCGATTACCATGTTTGCAACGTCTGCTGCAGCAACGCCTGCAAGATCAGATTTGATCTGAAGTCTGATCCAGTCAAGTGTTACACCCATCTCTCTCTGCTCTAAAGTCTCTCCACAGCAAAGGATTGGAGTAAGTCCTGCCTCGATTGCCTTCTTAACCTTCTTATTTAAGAGAACATCATCCTCTTTGAAGTAGTCACGTCTCTCGGAATGTCCGATTACAACGTACTTAACACCAGCGTCTACCAGCATCTCTGCGGAGATCTCACCTGTGTATGCACCCTTCTCTTCGAAGTACATGTTCTCGGCACCAACAGCTACGTTGGTTCCTTTCACAGCCTCTACAACCGGTACGATATCGATTGCAGGTACACAGTAAACAACATCTACGCTGTCAGATACTACTAATGGCTTTAACTCTTCTACTAACTTTACAGCCTGGCTTGGAGTCATGTTCATTTTCCAGTTGCCGGCTACGATTTTCTTTC
>OHPC01001167.1_pt1 | contig 12083 bp, 7 predicted proteins | sample 1577631 | NCBI WGS metagenome assembly OHPC01 (sample SAMEA3879560, study PRJEB24766) | human gut metagenome | biome: human-associated habitat; feature: feces | place: USA | collected 1985/1987 | reverse complement strand
CTATTAACTTTTACACTTATCCAAGATAGCGGGTATGGAATCTTGGATTACAATTGAGGTTATGGTATATTGGAAATAAAATGATGTGATCGTTTATGCATACACAAAACAGAAAGGAGTCCGCCATGGATATAACAGGAGTAGGAAACCTATCATATTTATATAATTATGGAATTTCGGACAGCGATACCAGACATGTCACAGGAAAAGAAAACGGCATCGGAAGCGTAGATGAAAATGGGAAACAGAAGGAATGCCAGACCTGTAAAAACCGCAAATATGTCGACGGATCAGATGAAGCAAATGTATCGTTTAAGAGTGCCGCGCATGTTTCCAAAAAAGATTTAAAGGTAACCGATGGGATAAAGGCGCGGGAGGATCATGTGGATATGCAGGTGTAGGCGATGTATGTAGTTTACATTGACTAACGGGTATAACAGCTGTTGCCCTGTATGCACCAGTCAAAGTTGAAAATTGCATAAATGGCAGAAATATGTTACCATAAACATAGACTATTGACAGAAGGTATATGGAGTGGAAGCGATGGAAAAACAGGAATTTTGCATGGAAAAATCTCAGATATTTCAGGAGATGATCAGTCGTATTTCAAAATTATCTCAGGACAGTTATTTAATGGTTACTGATATGCAGCATAATTTAACATTTGTTCCAGAAAGTACTGCAGAATTTCTGGGGATTCCATCGGGATGGTGTGAAGATGGATATAAAATAGTGCTGGAAAAGAGCGTACACCCATATGACTGCCCGGAATATACGGAAGAGATGAAAAAACGTCTGCGGGGGATCAATCTGGAGAACGATCTGTACATCCGTATGGGAAAAGACAAAAAGTATGTGATGACGCAGATTATAACGGATATGATTTTAGAGCAGGGCAAAAACAGATATTTTATTGTTCTGCTTCGGAATCAGAATGTGATTCCGGAAATTGATCCGTTGACGGATCTTTATGGTCAGGTCAAATTTGAAAAAGATATTGTGGATTATATTCAGCAGGGACGAAAAGTAGCTGTTTTGGAAATTGAAATTGATCATATGAATGATATCAATATATTGTACGGAACAAATTACAGCGACCGGATTCAAAAGGTTCTTGCATACCGGTTTATTTACATGATGGATGCAGATAAAGCAGTTTATCGTATGGGAAATTCCAATTACGCATTTATTTTGAGGGATGCCAGCCGTGAAGAGGCTGCGGCATTTCTGGAGAAGATTCGCGCGCGGCTGGAGGAAAGTGTTGTCTTGGAAAACAACCATTTTGACCTGAAGATATATGCCAGCGGGATAATTCTTGATCATTATGAGGGAGAAATTTCCACGGTACAGAGTAAGCTGGAATATGTTTTAGGAAAAATGCGTACCAGACGGGATCATAAGTTAATGTTCTTTAATGATCTGGTACAGATCAATGGGGACGTGGATCTGGATCTGATGAAGATAATTCATCAGTCTGTGCTGAACCAATGTGACGGATTTTATGTGGAGTATCAGCCTGTCGTACATGCACAGACAGGAGAGATTGCCGGAGCGGAAGCACTGGTCCGCTGGAAAAAAGAGCCATATGGTATTGTGCCACCGGGAATGTTTATTGACTGGCTGGAAAGTAATCCATGTATGTATGATCTGGGAAATTTTGTTTTGAAACAGGCATTGACGGATGCTGTGGAGTTTCGAAAATCAAATCCGGATTTTTTTATTAATGTCAATATGTCCGCAAAACAGCTGGAAAGGAAAACGTTCTGTGGTGTTGTCATGGCATTGTTGAAAGAAACCGGTTTTCCGGCGGGGCAGTTGTGTCTGGAACTGACAGAGCGGTGTAGAAGCATGCCGGTCAGCGTTATGGAAGAAAAACTGTTGTACCTCAAACAACATGGAGTGAGACTTGCAATGGATGATTACGGTACGGGAAGTGCTTCTTCAAGTGTCCTGCTGCAGACCCCGATGGATGAGATAAAGATTGACATGAGTTTTATCCGTGGAATTACGGATAATCAGACCAAACAGGCACTGGTGCGCAGCATGGTTGATTTTGCAAATAAAGCGGATTTAAAGAGCTGCCTGGAAGGGGTAGAGGATGAAAAGCTGCAGAATTATCTGCGTTCCTTTGGAGCCACATGGTTTCAGGGGTATTATTATTCCAGACCGGTTCAGGCAGCTGCAATGCAAAAATTGTTAAACATGGAAAATTGATAATTAGTCGGTGATGAGCAGATCAACGCCGGCTTTTTCATAGATTTCTTTTGTATTTTCGGATAATCCGGAGTCGGTGATTACCAGATTCAGATCATCAATAGAAGCATAGCTGGAGATGGATGAGGTGTCAAATTTGGTGTGGTCAATCAATGCAATTGTTTTAGCAGAAGCCTTGATACACATGCGTTTTAAATCTGCTTCGTAGATACTGAAATCGGTAAGTCCGTTTTCAACGGAGAAGCCGCGTGCAGAGACAAATGCAATGTCCGTATGAATTTTCTGTAGCAGATCCACACCGAGGAGACCTTCAATGGAAGAAGAGGCAGAGGTAACGATTCCGCCGGTCAGGATAACGGTGATCCCGGGGATATCCTTCAGAGCCAGTGCAAGGTCAATGCCGTTTGTAATAACGGTAAGTTCTGTAAAGCCGGTCAGTTTCATGCCAAGTGTATAGGCAGTGGAGCTGGCATCTAAAAAGATGCACATGTGATCTTTTACCATGTGGATGGCATTTGCAGCAATTGCCTCTTTTTCTTTTTTATTTTCCAGTGCACGTTCATGAAAGAAATAGGCTTTTCCGGTAAGTTCTTTATTGTCTGCGGAGTTATCGTGGTAGAGTGCGCCTCCATGTGTTTTGGTCAGAAGTTTTTCTTTATCCATCTGGTTTAAATCGGTACGGATGGTTGTGGTGGAAACTCCAAGCATTTCACTGAGTTCATTTGTGGTTGCTTTTCGGTTTTGTTTCAAATATTCCAATATAAGTTTCTGACGTTCTAATTGCAGCATGATGATTTTTTATACTCCTTTATATTTACGAAAACACAGATTTCGAAAGTTTATATATAGGATACTATACATCGGAATTGCATTTTTTGCCAGTGAAAAGTGAAAACAAAAAAAATGTGAAAAAAAATGGCAAAGACGTGGATGAAAATCAGCAGCTGTGGTATGATAAGAAAAAAGCATAAGGAGGGGTTTTTATGCTAAAAGAGTGGGAAAAATCCGAAAAACCATCGGAGGAGGAAATTAAGGCACGGCTGGAAGCGGTAAAAGAGAAACTGGCACGGCAGCAGCTTTTGATCAAAGAGAAGAAAGTACCGGTTCTTGTTGTGCTTGAAGGCTGGGGAACGGCCGGAAAAGGTTATGCAATCGGCCAGATCATCCAGAATATTGATCCGCGTTTCTTTAAGGTGGTATCGATGCAGAAAAAGACGGAGGATGACAAGAGAAAACCGTTTTTGTACCGGCATTTTGCCAAAATTCCGGAAGCCGGACAGTTTGTATTTCTGGATACGGCATGGATGGATGAGATTACGGAGGAGCGTCTGCACGGAACCATTTCCGAGGATGTATATGCCAACCGGATTGAAAGTGTCCGCCGGTTTGAACGGCAGCTTACAGACAATGGCTATCTGGTCATGAAATTCTTTCTGCATATTTCAAAAAAGGAACAGTCACGGCGTATTGCACAGCTAGAGCATCAGAAGGACACAACATGGCGTGTCAGCAAAAAAGATCTGTGGCAGAATGAACATTATGAGAAATGTATGGATGTATTTTCCGGATATCTGAAAAATACAAATATGCCATCCGCACCTTGGTATATCATTGATGCAAAGTCCAGAAAATGGACAGAAGTACAGATTCTTGAGACGCTTACCCAGGGGATTGAGATTGCTCTGAGCAATCACCAGATGGCGGTTCCGCTTCTGCAGAATGTATTTCCATTGAAAAAAATGCCGCTTCTTTGTGACATTCCGTTGGACAAGTGTATGGAGGAGGATGTCTATAAAAAGGAATTAAAGCAGCTTCAGCAGAGACTTGGAGAACTGCACAATCGTCTGTATCGTAAGAAAGTGCCGGTCATCATTGCCTATGAAGGGTGGGATGCAGCCGGAAAAGGCGGAAATATCAAGCGGATTACGGGAGCACTTGATCCGCGTGGATATGAGGTTCATCCGATTGCAAGTCCCGAGCCGCATGAGAAAGCAAGACATTATCTGTGGCGTTTCTGGACAAGGCTTCCGCGTACCGGGCATATTGCAATCTTTGACCGAACGTGGTATGGGCGTGTGATGGTCGAACGTCTGGAAGGGTTTTGCAGCGAGAATGACTGGATGCGTGCGTACAATGAAATTAATGAGTTTGAGAAGGAACTGCACGACTGGGGAGCTGTGATCATCAAATTCTGGGTGCAGATCGACAAAGATACGCAGCTTGCCCGTTTTACCGATCGGCAGAATACGCCCGAAAAGCAATGGAAGATTACAGAGGAAGACTGGCGCAACCGTGATAAGTGGGATGCGTATGAGGGGGCAGTCAATGAGATGATTCAAAAGACGAGCACTACCTATGCACCGTGGCATATCTTAGAATCCGTAGATAAAAAATATGCACGGATCAAAGCATTAAGGATCGTGATTGCTGAACTGGAAAAAGTGTTAGACTGACTGGAAAAATAAAAAAGGAATACCCCGGCAAACGGAATTTCCGTTGTCGGGGTATTTTTGCGACTTATGATGAAACATCGCAGAATTATGAATTTGCTTTTTTCAGGTTTTTCTGTGCTGTAGAAAGCATCAGCTTGATACGGTTGAGCTGGTTAACTTCCGATGCACCCGGATCATAATCGATTGCAACGATATTTGCGCCCGGATATTCGTGACGAATTTCCTTAATGACACCTTTACCGACGATATGGTTTGGCAGGCAGGCAAATGGCTGCGCACAGACGATGTTGGTTGCTCCCTGTGCAATCAGTTCAAGCATTTCTCCAGTTAAGAACCAGCCTTCGCCGGTCTGGTTACCGCAGGAGACGATATGCTCTGCCTGTTTTGCCAGATCCTGAATATATGCAGTTGGCTCAAAATGTTTACTCTTTGCAAGTTCATCCCTTGCATCCTTGCGCAGCCACTCAAAGAAGCGGATGAGCATATTGTTTATGCGCTTGGATTTTGCGGTAGCTCCAAGATAATCCGCCTTGAAATTCTGATTGTAGCAGCAGTACAGTAAGAAATCGGTCAGATCCGGTACGACTGCCTCCGCACCTTCGGATTCGAGCAGATCCACAATATAGTTGTTGGCAGCCGGAAGGAACTTGACAAGGATCTCTCCAACCACACCGACACGCGGCTTTTTCTCATCCGTCATTGGCAGATTGTCAAAGTCGCGGATGATCTGACGGCACATTTTGCGATATTTACGGTGGGACAGAATCTTGGTGTTGCCAACAAAGTCAATGACACGTTTTTTCCATTTTTCGTGTAATGCGTTGGCAGATCCCGGTACCTTTTCGTATGGGCGCACACGGTAGAGACAGCGCATGAAGATGTCTCCGAATTCCAGAGCGTACAGACCATGCTGGATCAGGCTTGGTGTGAGTTTAAATCCCGGATTTTTCTCCAGACCGACCATGTTGATGGAGATGACCGGAATATCCGGGTGGCCGGCTTTGGTCAGTGCGCGGCGGATAAATCCAATGTAGTTGGTTGCACGACAGCCACCACCGGTCTGTGAGATCAGGATTGCTGTTTTGCTCAGGTCATATTTGCCGGACATTACCGCACTCATAATCTGTCCGATGACAATCAGGGACGGATAACATGCATCGTTATTTACATACTTTAAACCGACATCGACACATTCTCTGGACGGAACATCCGGGATGACCAGATTGTAGCCTGCGGCACGGAATGCCGGAACGAGAAGTTCAAAATGGATCGGTGACATCTGTGGACAGATGATGGTGTAATCTTTACGCATTTCCTCGGTAAAGATAACGCGCTCGTAATTTGCCGGTTTGATTTCGCGTTTTTCATGTTTTTTCTCTTTGACACGAATTGCAGCCAGAAGCGAACGGATACGGATACGGGCAGCACCGAGGTTGTTGACTTCATCAATCTTTAAGCATGTATAAATTTTTCCGGAATTGGTCAGAATATCGCTGACACAGTCGGTTGTTACGGCATCCAGTCCGCAGCCGAAGGAGTTCAGCTGGATGAGGTCCAGATCATCCCTGGTCTTAACGTAGTTTGCGGCGGAGTACAGCCGGCTGTGGTACATCCACTGATCCATGACAATAAGCGGGCGTTCCAGATTCCCCAGATGGGAAATGGAATCTTCTGTCAGTACACACATACCGTAGGAAGTAATCATTTCCGGAATACCGTGATTGATTTCCGGATCAACATGGTATGGACGACCGGCCAGCACGATACCGCGGCGATGGTGTTCTTCCATATATTTCAATACTTCTTCGCCCTTCTTCTGCATCTCCAGACGGGTCATGGCAAGTTCTTTCCAGCCTTCGGATACGGCATCACGTACTTCGGCTTCCGGAATATGGAATTCTTTCTTAAAACAGTCTACGAGCTGTTTGGAAAGGATTTCTTCGTTTGTAAACGCCATGAACGGGTTTAAGAACCGCATCTGTCCACTCGTAATTTCCTCAACATTGTTTTTAATGTTTTCGGAATAAGAAGTTACGATCGGGCAGTTGTAGTGATTGTTTGCATCCGGAAACTCGTTGCGCTCGTAAGGAATCGCCGGATAGAAAATAAAATCTACATTCTGGTGGATCAGCCAGGAAATATGACCGTGCGCCAGTTTCGCCGGGTAGCATTCGGATTCGCTTGGAATAGAATCAATGCCGAGTTCGTAGATTTTTCGTGTGGACTGCGGAGAGAGAACCACACGGAAACCGAGCTTCTTAAAGAACGTTGCCCAGAACGGATAGTTTTCATACATGTTCAGTACACGCGGAAGTCCGACGGTCCCGCGGGTTGCTTCGGCTTCTGACAGAGGTTCATAAGCAAAAATACGTTTGTTCTTATATTCGAAGAGGTTTGGAATATTCTCTTTGTTTTTTTCTTTTCCAAGTCCGCGCTCACAGCGGTTTCCGGTAATATACTGACGGTTGTCTGAAAACTTATTGATCGTCAGCAGACAGTGGTTTGTACATCCCTGGCAGCGTGCAAGCTTGGTAGTGTAGGACAGTTTATTGATCTGTTCAATGGACAGCATCGTCGTCTGATAGCCGGCTTCGTGACGTTCACGGGCAATCAGTGCGGCACCGAAAGCACCCATGATTCCGGCAATGTCCGGACGGGTTGCGTGGACACCGGCAATTTTTTCAAAACTGCGCAGAACGGCGTCATTGTAGAAAGTACCACCCTGAACAACAATATTTTCTCCCAGATCTTTGGCATCGGACAGTTTGATCACCTTAAATAATGCGTTTTTGATTACAGAGTAGGCAAGTCCGGCAGAGATATCGGCAACGGAGGCGCCTTCCTTTTGTGCCTGTTTTACCTTTGAGTTCATAAATACGGTACAGCGGGTACCAAGATCAATCGGATGTTTGGCAAACAGTGCTTCTTTGGCGAAATCCTGCACCGTGAAGTTTAAGGATTTTGCAAAAGTTTCAATGAAAGAACCGCAGCCGGAAGAACATGCTTCGTTTAACTGAACCGAATCTACGGTCTGGTTCTTGATCTTGATGCATTTCATGTCCTGACCGCCGATGTCTAAAATACAGTCAACTTTTGGATCAAAGAAAGCGGCGGCATAGTAATGGGCGACGGTTTCTACCTCGCCGTCATCAAGCATCAATGCAGCTTTCAAAAGAGCTTCCCCGTATCCGGTGGAGCAGGAGTGTACAATGTGCGCCCTCTCCGGAAGCAGACGGTAAATTTCCTGAATGGAACGGATGGCAGTTGCAAGCGGGCTTCCGTTATTGTTGTCATAGAATGAATACAGAAGTTTTCCGTCCTCGCTGACAAGTGCGATCTTTGTTGTCGTGGAACCTGCGTCAATACCGAGATAGCAGTTTCCGGAATAGTTTTTCAGGTCACCGGTTTCTACATGATTGTTTCCGTGCCGGCTGGTAAAAGCATCGTAATCTTCCTGGCTGGCAAACAGCGGGTCCAGACGGGCAACTTCAAACTCCAGCTTAATGCCGGTGGAAAGACGCTGCTGCAGAGATCCTAAAGTGGTCTCTACGTCTTCTTTATAATTTAATGCGGAACCGATCGCTGCAAACAGATGCGAATTTTCCGGTGTAATTGCGTGCTCATCATCGAGATTTAACGTGCGGATAAACGCTGCTTTCAGTTCGGATAAAAAGTGCAGAGGACCACCGAGAAATGCCACATGTCCGCGGATCGGTTTACCACAGGCAAGTCCACTGATCGTCTGATTGACAACCGCCTGGAAAATAGAGGCAGACAGATCTTCGCGAGTTGCACCCTCATTGATGAGCGGCTGGATATCTGTCTTGGCAAATACACCACAGCGCGCTGCAATTGGATAGATTGCTTTATAATTTTTAGCATATTCATTTAATCCGGAAGCATCGGTCTGGATCAGGGATGCCATCTGATCAATGAACGAACCTGTACCGCCGGCACAGATACCGTTCATACGCTGTTCGACATTACCGCCTTCAAAATAGATGATCTTGGCATCTTCTCCGCCGAGCTCGATTGCAACATCGGTCTGTGGCGCATAATGAGTGAGAGCAGTGGATACTGCAATAACCTCCTGCGTAAACGGAACCTCCAGATGCTTTGCAAGGGTCAGTCCGCCTGATCCGGTAATAACAGGAGAAACAGAAAGATCCCCCAATTCGTTGGATGCTTTGGCAATTAAGGACGCCAGTGTCTCCTGAATATTTGCAAAATGACGCTCGTAATCGGAAAACAGGATGTTGTCCTGTGAGTCGAGGATTGCAATTTTGACGGTGGTGGAACCAATATCAATTCCAAGTTTATGTAACTGCTTGTCACTCATAAATGTAACCTCCATGTGTAAGTAACTAAACTTATTATAAATAAGTATGATTTCAAAACAAAACCTAAAACATTATACGACAAGAATTGACAAAAGACAACGACTGAAAACATAAAGATTTTATAAAATGTTGGAAAGAACGTGCCGCTGCGTTGACAAGAGGGATTTGAAAACCGTATAATTGGTTGACAGAAAGGTCAGAAGTGACCGTAACCATACATACACTATTCTATGTAGACAGGAGACAGATTTATGAACTGGATGGATAAACTGGAACGCAAATGGGGACGACATGCGGTCGCCAATCTGAGCAGATATTTTGTACTTGCGCAGGTGATTGGATACGTGGTACAGCTGACGGCACCCGGACTCATGAGTTATATGAATTTTGATATGGGCAGTATTCTGCACGGACAGATCTGGAGAGTTGTGACATGGATTTTTACACCGACGGCATCGCTGGATGTTTTTGGAATCTTATTTCTGTTCTGTGTGCTTATGTGGGGCAGTTCGCTGGAATCCATGCTTGGAACATTCCGCATGAATGTATTTTTGTGGGGAAGTGTGATTTTGTGTGACATTGTGGGCGCGATCGTATATGTTGTTACGCGGATTCTGCTGGGATATGGTTTTTCTCCGTATCTGTCCACGTATTATATTTTGATGTCCATGCTGCTGGCGCTGGCCATGTGCATGCCGGAGGGAGAGGTACGCCTGTATTTTGTCCTTCCGATCAGGATGAAATGGATGTTAATTTTTGAACTGGTATATCTGGGATATCAGGTGGTTCGTATATTCTCGATCGGAATTGCAAGTTATGGAACCGGAATGGGAATTCTCGCGGGTGTTTTAAACTGCGTACAGATTGTGGTTCCGGTACTCAATATGTTCTGGTTTTTCCATGCAATGAAGACCCGTTTGTCCGGAAAACAAAAGAAACGCCAGAAAGAATTCCGGGCACAGTTCAGTCAGCCTCGTCCGGGGTCCGGCATTGCACGTCACAAATGTGCCATCTGTGGAAGAACCGAGCTGACAAATCCGGAATTACAGTTCCGTTATTGCAGCAAATGCGTGGGAAATCGTGAATACTGTCAGGATCATCTGTTTACCCACCAGCATGTAAAATAAAATTTAGTGAGTGGAAAAGAAAAAAATCATGAAGAAAAAGTTTTTAAGTGTTTTGCTTATCGTTGCGGTTCTGATAGGAATGGCAGGTGTCAGCGGAACACAGACAGAATCAGGAGAACAGAAAGCAGACAAAGAACAAAAGCAGCAGGAAAACGAACAGACTGCGGAAACGAAAGTGGAAATTCCACCGGAAAATGAGGAAGAACAAAAGGGATGGATCGGTGTTATCTTAAACGGAGATGAGACAGAAGCCTATACACTGGCACATATTGACGGAATCCGGGCGGCAGCAGAAAATGTCAGTCTTCCGGAGCAGGATATCATCTGGAAAGAGCGTGTCGGTGCGAATGATGGCTGCAAAAGTGCGGTAAAGGATCTTATCAGACAGGGATGTGAGATTATTATTGCAAACAGCGCCATCTATGAAGAAGCAATAAAAAGTGAAGCAGAAAAGAATCCGGAAATTGATTTTGTAGTTATCAACGATTCAAAGACACAGAGTACGGTAACGGAAGACGGAACAGAACTCACAAATCTTTACAATGTACATATGGATACCTACGAAGCTTCTTATGTGGCAGGAGTCACGGCCGGAATGAAAGTAGCAAAGCTGAAGGAAAAGAAAAAGATTCCCGCAAAGAGTTTTGACGAAAAGAAAAATGTAAAACTGGGATATGTGGCGGCAGAGGCAAACGATGATGCACATGCAGATATTAATGCCTATTACCTGGGAGTAAAGGCCGTCTGTAAAAAGGTTGTTTTACAGGTAGAATACATAGATGCCTGGAATAACAGTGATGCGGAGGCAACCGCGGCCGGAGATCTGATCCGGAGCGGGTGTGTGGTTCTTGCATCTAATACCGATCTGGATGCTGTTATGCAGATGGCTGAAAATGCAAAAGAAAGCGGAAAATGTGTATACGCGGTTGGAAGAAACTCTGATATGCGTCAGATGGCAGGAAAGGCCGCGCTGACTTCGGTTGTCAGTGTGTGGTCGGTTTATTATACAGAGCTGTTTGATGCAAAGCTGAATGGCCGCTATATGGAACAGAACTGGAATGGCGGATATGCACAGGGAGCGGTTACAATTTCTACACTGGGAAAAAGTGCATCATCCGGAACCGGTGACAGAGTGAAAAAAACGGAAGAAAAAATAAAAAACGGGAAGAAACAGATTGCATATTTTTCAACACGTGCGCTGGACGGAATTCTGGAATCCGAAAAAGGACAGGAGCAATAGCGTACACAGGCGCGTTCCGGTTGACAAATATCGGGAATATCCTTATAATTATTCTTATTTGAGGAGTGCTGGAGGAATAGACATATGGAAAATGAAGCGGTTTCCAAGAATTTTATTGAACAGATTATTGAAAAGGATCTGGCAGAGGGACATTGTGAGACGGTAAAAACCCGTTTTCCACCGGAGCCAAACGGATATCTGCATATCGGACATGCAAAGTCTATTCTTTTGAACTCAGGACTTGCAAAGAAGTATAATGGAACATTTCATCTGAGATTTGACGATACGAATCCGATGAAAGAAGATATGGAATTCGTAGAGTCTATTAAAGAAGATGTAAAATGGTTAGGCGCTGACTGGGGAGATCATCTCTATTTTGCATCTAACTATTTTGATCAGATGTATGAGTGTGCCGTAAAACTGATTAAGAAGGGAAAAGCATTTGTCTGTGATCTGACGGCAGAAGAGATGCGTGAATACCGTGGAACGCTGACAGAGCCTGGAAAGAACAGTCCGTACCGTGACCGTTCGGTAGAAGAAAACTTAAGACTTTTCGAAGAGATGAAAGACGGCAAGTATCAGGACGGAGAGAAAGTCTTACGTGCAAAGATCGATATGGCATCGCCGAATATTAACATGCGTGATCCGATCATCTACCGTGTGGCTCATATGACACACCATAACACCGGAGATAAATGGTGCATCTATC
>OHPC01001165.1_pt1 | contig 12099 bp, 12 predicted proteins | sample 1577631 | NCBI WGS metagenome assembly OHPC01 (sample SAMEA3879560, study PRJEB24766) | human gut metagenome | biome: human-associated habitat; feature: feces | place: USA | collected 1985/1987 | reverse complement strand
CTTTTTGGCAGATGGACAGCATCTGTCTTTTTGGCATACCTGTTTTTGGCTTTTTTAGTTCAAAATATCGGATATTTGACAACAACTGGGTTATCGAACAAAACTTCGAACAACTGGCTTAATGGCATTGCCTCTTGTATATTCAGTACACTAGAGTAATATATTTTTCTCCAATGTTTCAATGTGGAAGTCATTACATATTGTCTAATCATTATCTACCATTCCAATAACAAGTGGATTCCCCTTATGTTGGCACACTGTTTTTATAACCATTTCCTTTTTTCCAGAAAGTTCAACGTCAAACGCAGGAATGTCCAAAGAATAGCAATTTACTTCGCCAGAATTGTATACCTCCCTGCCATCAATCAAAATAGAAATCACTGCCGTACTAGGACTTCCATCCGTTTCTTTTCCAATAACAAACTTTCCAGCAAAATGCTGATCGTCTTCACTAAGTTTGCTTATTTCATCTGAATTAAGAGCATAATATATTTCTGATGTTATTTCATTTGAAATATTGCTACTATTGCCATCTAAAGCAGAAAACATATCATAAATAGTAATTTTTACCCCTCCATCATATGTTTTTCCCGCAATATCATAGTCCGAATCTTTTTCCCATCCCGAAACATTTACATTTGTAGCTGCTCCAGATGGTTCATGGTTTTCTCCCATAAAAGAAATGCATTCAGCATTACTTTCACCTTCTGTTTCATCATGTTCATCTTTATTTGGTTTTTCATTATTTTCTGAATCAATTTGCTCATTTTCAAATTCATCAGCAATGTTTACTTGATCTTTTGCGTAGTTAAATTGGCTATTTCCCTCGATTTCTTGTTTTGGCGATTTATTACCATCGAAATATTCTACTACATACGGACCAAGAAAAGCTATAACGGCAGCCATAGCACCACAGAAGGCAGCTCTCCCCTTTTTACCACCTGCCAAATAAGTTAGCCAATACACAACTATCGAAATAATAATCAGTACTAATATTCTCATCTTTTGCACCACCCCAAATTTCATTGTGTCAGGCACACCTTGCATCCAAACGTAAGTTCAAAATATCGGATATTTGACAACAACTGAGCTATCGAACAAAACTTCGAACAACTGGCTTAATGGCATTGCCTCTTGTTCGTTGTGCCCGTAATATGACAAAATCGTGCAAATCAATCATGAATTGGACGATTTTATGTATTTATTTTTTCTGAAACACTTTTTTAAACGGACTTTCAGATGCTGCATCTCTTATAGTATCCAACTGTTCGTACAACTTATCCGGAAGATTGACTTTTGTTTCAAGCGCATCCAACTTGTCATAGAGCTTATCTGGAAGCTTAGTTTCCATATGATTCTCTTTTTCATTTTCCATATTATCGAGAATGTCCTCAATTGCCTCGACTATATATTTCTGCCAATGTTCAAGACTCTTATTTTTTCCAATACTCCAATCAAACAAAAAAGCAACAATGAGGACAACAATTGTATATAAGACACATAAAAATATAAATGCTTTATCCACCTTTCCATCCTGTGCAGGCGCCAGTGCATTCCCTATTGTTATTACCAAAGTAACAGTTGATATGATCACCGCAAACAAATTAGTCAACATTGCATATGTATCACTTGCCTTTCCGTCTGTAGCTTCTGCATGCAAGCTCTTTAGCTGATCATAATCCGACCCAACATTTTGCTCCAAATAAGTTTTAGTATATCGAAATTTGTTTCCATCAGTTTTCTGGTAATCCCGGTCAAGAATATCACAAATTTTTAAAAAATCATTCGCTTCTTTTCTCATTTTCATTTTCTCCCATGTTTTTCTCCAACCCATACAATTCGTGATGTTTTTTTAATACTGGTGAAAAAGCATCTACATATTCCAAGAATGAATTATCAAAGCAGAAATACTCCTGATCATCAGGCTTTTTAACCAACCTGTCCGTAAAGAGCTTACAATCTGCGCCATCCATAAGTTTTTCTATGTACTCTTTTGATTCTATATATGAAGAAAAATCCAATTCATTTACAAAATTCTTTGCAACATATTCATAAATTCTTTGTCTCATTTCTTCATTCTTTTTTTCAACTGGTATCTTTATATTCCAAAAAATTCCGTTATACGTCATGTCTTTTTTTATCTTGTTAAGAAAAGCAGAAAATTCTTTGATATTATCTTTTTGTGATTTTACTATATTGGTTTCTATTAAATACTTGGAAAGTTTTTTAGAATTTCTACATATCATTATAAATGGCCTAACCCATAAGTACGCATCTGCTCCAATAAACACGATAAATATTATTCGTAATGTTGAATTATAAATGCATTTATAATACCATATTTCATATCCCAAAACAGGAAATGCTATTATACTTAATAAAATCATCAATAATCTCAATACGGAACACATCGTTTTGCCAAAATCACACAACCATCTTATTATTTTTAAACCTACATATCGTACAGCAATGTTAACAGACTTAATATTATCCATACTGTTTTATCATCCTTTGCATCTTTTATTTCTAAGCAATAGTCATTTTCATCTTATTATAGTTCATTTATTCAAAAATTTCTACTTTATTTTCAAATTATATGTAATATTTAATTAATTTTTATGTAAGAAAAGATGTATCCCTGATTTATAATTAAGGGGAGACAATAATATGTGTGTATCAATGATTGTGGACATTGTAACAATCATAACTTTTGTTTCGGGCGTTGGTTTAGCAACCAAGACCAGTGTCTCTAGGAGAGTAGAAGATAGAGCACTGTATTTAGCTCTCAAGAAAAAAATTCGTTTCTCTCAAATTTTATTGTGTCAAGTACCCCTTGAATCGAATCTCATTTTTCTTCCAAGGCAAAATGGAATATGTTTATATATTATTCTTGTCGGATACACAATAAGCAAAATAGTAATTATAGATAAACTTAAAGAAAACAATACATTTCTCCGTAAATATCCTGTATCTATGCAGAATATTTTTGATATCACGCCTATCAACGCACGATACAATGGTCCATGCATCACTAGAATTCCCAATGTTATAGTTCCTAATTTTCCCATAATCTTAGCAATATATCGAGTATGTACCTCTATATCAGCCGCTATAAGAATTGATGCAACGCTTCCTATAGCACCTAAAATGTAATAAAATATACCTATCGAATATCCTAGTAAAGCGGCAACGCTCAAGAAAGAAAACAGCACTAACCAAATCACTGTTTTATACTTTAATTTTCTAAAATCAATTTTTTGTATAATTACTCCAAAAGCAAAAAACACAATATAACGTAATGCGCGATTTATTCCCCATACCAATTCTACATTCATCAATCTAATACCTAAAACTGCACATACCGAAATTGCAGCAGCAATCCCTGCCTTTTGCAAATATTTTTGCAATATTCCATATATTACTTTAACCGTAAAAAGCACTGGCAAAAACCATAAAACATAATTAAAAGGCAACCAATAGTAACTACCCACAAATATTCCACAAAAAGCTTTATCCACCGCTAACCTTGCCGCTTCTGATCTAAATCTATTTTCAAATACAGCCCAATAAGTAAAGGATAAGATACTCCATATAAAATACGGAATCATTATTGAATAGAAATTTTTGGCAACATATTTTTTTATATTTTCTTCCGACTTAAACGTCAAACCGGATACAACAAAAAATAAGGGCATATAAAATGCGTATATTATTTCATTTAAGCGAGAATCAGTGTTGACATATATATGTGTATAAACCACTAAAAAAATTCCTATTCCCTTTGCAATATCGTAATAAACAATACGTTCTTTCATTTCAATGCTGTTTTCCCTAAATACTACTGCAATTCCCTCTCACATAATCCCAGTGCCGATGCAATAACAGCATCCATATCATAATACTTGTACTCACCCAGACGTCCGCCAAAAATCACGTTCTTCTCGTCTTCTGCAAGTTTCTTATATTCCTGATACAGCTTGCCATTCTTCTCATCATTGACCGGATAATATGGCTCATCCCCTACTTTCCATTCGGAACTGTACTCCCGGCTAATGACAGTCTTAGGAATGTCATTTCCTTCATCATCCTTACCAAACTCAAACCACTTGTGCTCAATAATTCTGGTCCACGGGGTTTCACGATCCGTATAGTTGACCGCAGCATTTCCCTGAAAATTCGGAGTATCCAGCACTTCGGTATCAAAACGTACTGAACGGTACTCCAGTGCACCAAGTTTATAATCAAAATATGCATCTATGGCACCCGTATATACCACTTTCTCTGCCAGCTTATCCAGCTCATCCTTATTTTCGAGATAATCTGTATTCAGGCGAACTTCAATCCCATCAAGCATATTTGCAACCATCTTTGTATATCCGCCAACCGGAATTCCCTGATACAGTGCATTAAAATAATTGTTATCAAATGTCAGCCGAACCGGAAGCCGCTTGATGATAAAGGAAGGAAGATCTTTGCAATCGCGTCCCCACTGTTTCTCGGTATATCCCTTAATCAGTTTTTCATAGATATCTTTGCCAACCAGAGAAATTGCCTGTTCCTCCAGATTCTGTGGCTCTGTGATACCGGCTTCTTTCCGCTGCTCCTCAATCTTTGCAGCTGCTTCCTGTGGCGTAATCACATTCCACATCTTGTTAAACGTATACATGTTAAATGGCAGAGAGTACAGTTCTCCCTTGTAATTTGCCACCGGCGAATTTGTAAAACGGTTGAACTCCGCAAACTTTGTCACATACTCCCATACTTCTTTGTTGTTTGTATGGAAAATATGTGCCCCATACTTATGTACATGAATTTTCTCTATGTCCTCCGTATACACATTTCCCGCAATATTCGGTCGCTTGTCAATGACAAGAACCTTCTTTCCTGCATCTGTTGCCTGTCTGGCGAAAACAGCTCCAAATAAACCAGCTCCAACAATTAAATAGTCGTACATTTTCCTTGTTCCTTTCTTAACCTTTATGCGTTTATAAGCTATACTTAGATTTCTCACAATTCCCATTCAAACGTATGATGATCATCAATAATCACATCAATATTCCAGGTTTTCTTTTTTCCTTCCGGATCAAGATATACAAATTTCTTTTCATAAAAATTTTTAAAAAAGCGCAATTCCTTTTTCCATCGAACCATTTCAATTTTTGTTTTGCCACCTACTAAAGTTTTCTCAAATTCTGACGCATCTTTAATTTTCTTTTTCAAGACTTTAATATATGCTTTTATTTTATCTTCCTCATAACTGGTAGTTACCACACCAATCTTTCCTTCTTTTTTGTTGTATCCATCCAGATAATTCAACACCTCATTATACCAATACCGCAAAGCTGCCTGCCACTGTTCTCCCAGCTTTATTGCATCATCTTTTCCGCCTAAATTTGTTTTTAAATCGTACAGGCCCCAACTGATCTTTTTATTTTGATCATCTTCCATTCCCATAGACAAATCAATCATTTTTGAACCTTGTTGTGAAATTTGTGCCGGACGAAATTCCATCGCATATAACCCATGCTGTCCGTCCTTTATTCGATACACAATTGTTGCACAATCCCCACTCTTATCCTTGTATTCAATTGTTTCATCTTTCTTTATACTATACAAACTGCATCTCTGATAATCCTCGTGTTCTCTTTTGTGTCGTCCCTCTATCATCCTTTACTCCATCAACTTTATTGTATCATCCGATAAATTCTGAAGATTTTTACTAAAAAGTTCAAAATCATACCCCAAATTATCTACAGTTCTAAACGCTAATTCCCTGACATTACTTGTTCCATGATCCGAGTTTGTAAACTCATATACATAAATATCTTTTGTTTTTGGAATATCGTCCTCTTCCAAATCCAATTCACTCATTTTCTTATTCTTCGCCTCTGCACTCATATTGCCCAACGTAAATGTCAGCAAATTATTCATATTGATTGCCATGGAATCACTGTGTGTACTCACAATTAATCTTCTTCCACTATTGACCAGTCGCATGATCAACCTTGCCATCGCTTTCTGTTTTAACGGATGAAGGCATGTCTCGATCTCATCATAATAGATATTATCATATAGGTAGATATTGCTTAACATTTTTACAACCGGAACTAATTCATTGATTAAGGAAGATGACAAATATAATGGTATTCTGTCTTCTGAATTCTGCGGAATATAATAAGTTTCCGCATTGTTAAACTGTAATTTTCCATCTATCAGATGGCTTTCAATAAAATCAAGAATGTTCTGGTCTTTTTTTGTAATTAAATGATCTGGTGTATATTTTAATAAAAACTGAAGAAAGTTATATACAGGAGCTGACAAACCTAACTGATTTTTACCAGCATATTCCTTTTCTCTTTCATCCATCACATATATATTGTTATCTTTTTCTGCAAAAAAGTATTTATATAACTGTAACATTCCCGTCCTGGACGCCGGAAAAAACAATGCGCTTCCTACCGAATTCATACCTAACATATCTGCCGCAATCATTTTTCCTATCAAATCAGCAGCAAATTCAAGCCCAATTTCTGTTCCCACGCCTAATGTTCTTTTATTTTTTTCAATACCATTTGCCGTTTCTTTTATTAAAATATTATAAAAATTATCTTTTGTAATTTCGCTGTTTGAAGGAATATCGTGTAACAGCTCTCTTTTTGGAAATTCAACTTCATATGATACATTAACGTTTACAAGTTTCATATAAATACTACCAATTGGTATATCCCTGTAAAAAATATCTCTAATGATTGTTTTTTTCTCTTTATCTAAATATTCATTGATTTCCTTTTCCCATAATAATATTTTTTCTGGCGTCACGGTATATTTCACAGTACCTTTTTCGTACTGTGCCATTAAAATTTTGGAATAATTAATAATCTTAGGAATTACACCATACAATAGCTGCATCATATACGTTTTTCCACTATTGTTTTCTCCAACAAACAAAACCAGCTTTCCCAGCGTAATTTCGGCTTTTTCTATTTTACCAAATTTTTCTACACCAATACTTATATCCATAAATACTACCTTTCAAAAAATAAAATATTACTCCACCAGTCATTCCCCATACATTTTCATAATACCATTCCTATAAATTGAATTCAAGTTTTCTACTCAAAACTGCCTTCAAAATTTATACGAGAAAACTACATAAAATATTTAACAATTTTATCAGTTATATCTTGTCTATCAGCTAATGTGTCATATTGTTTTTTATAAACACTCCGTATATTTTCGCAAACAATCTTATTTTCAGCAATACTTTCCAGTAACTTAGAAGAACACTGTAACAACCATGAACACTCAAATTTTTCATAATCAAACGTATTCATATCCAGTAACCATTTTGACATTTCATCACTTGTCTTTTCTGTAATTGTTTTCAAAAGATCTACATCACAAACTTTATCCTCCAAAAATAAATTTACCATTTCTCGCAAGACATCCATATATCCATATTGACAAGGAAAAGTTCCTCCAAATTTATCTTTTCTATCCTCCTGTTCCATAGTAGAAATCCATAACAAAATTTTCGACTCAATCTCTTTATTCTGAAGTTTTATATCTGACAATACTGCTCTACAATATTCCACATATTCTTCAGCATTTCCTTCTTCTGGAATCCAAATCGAAAAACTATCTTGTATAATCTTTTGAGATGTTTCATCCAAAAAAGGATACATATTGAACAAAAGCAATTTTTGCTTTTCATCAATAAGCGACTGTATTAATTCCCTATTATCAAATTGACTATCCCCTCTGCTGATAAAATATATCAAATTGTTCAACAAATTAGCCAAAAATTTAACATTTGATTTATCTGCAACAATATATTGAACTAATTTTTCGGATAATTGTTTCGCTAATTTATATATACTTTTATTATTAACTGAAGTTTCATCACATATATACACAATAAAATTATTAATAAGATTCTTATATGTTCTTATCTCGAACATATCTTTTATCCGATTTAACCGTTCAAAAACACAATATACCATATCATCCGTAACTTCGACATGGCTTAACAATGCCAAATAAACCCAAAACCTATCTGTCTCATAAATAGACGGCTTTTCATACTTATCTTCATTGCAAATAGATTTGCAAATAGCCTGTAAATACTCTGCTCCTTCATCCGAAACCGGTAACTTTTTTATATCAAATTCCTTAAAAAGTGTTTTCGTTTCTTTTTGTTGCATATAGCGCAAAATGATATATAAGTCAAAATCTGTTAAAGATTCCGGTTTTATATTCCCACAGACATCTTCATCATCTTCGCTCTCCATATCAGAAAAATTTATTGCTGACAAGATTGTCCTGATATATAAATCAAAAATAGATTTATTTTCAGTAAAACGATCTAAAATAATATAATTACATGTTTCATATCTATCAAAATCCCTTACTTTATTTCTAAGTTTTTCATAAGCTGCCGTCCCTATGAAAAACGTATATTTAGTAGTTGCTTCTTCATTTGTTTTTAAAGAATCAGCATATATATTATAAAAAAGCGTAGAAGAAACCGTTAAATTCTTGAGTTCCTGCAGAAACAAATAAGAATCGTCACCACTATTAGGTATACTTTGAAAGATTCTTTCCAAATCTAAATCCTTAATTTCGTCTTCTACTATTTTTCTTTTTGTAGAAGACATCTCATGTTTTCCAAATGATGATACTGCTATTCTTCCAACATATTTTCTATTAAATTCGGCAATAAAATACCATACATAAGATTTCCTTGCATAAAAAGCCTGCGCAGCAAGTTTCAAAGCATTGTAAGCTCTGCTATAATCATAAAAGAAAGCATAAATAAATGCCTGTTGCATATATATTTCCGGTTTTTCAGGAGACAAATTTTCATTGTTCTCCTTTAACAAATTACGCAACCCATCAAAATCATATTTAAAAATCAATTCTTCTATCCGACATCGCTTATTATTTAATTTTTCTCTATTTCTTTTCTTTCCATTTATCCTAATAACTTCCGAAAATCTACTTTTTTCACATATTCGGATAATCGAATTAATTTTTTCCCTTTCAAATGCCTTATCGCACTCTTCGTTTTGAAGAACCTTCCAAATTGCCTCCCCCAAAGCATTATGAGGCACATCTTCTCCTCCATTAACTAAAAGAATCGACTCATCATCCGAGCAATTAATTTCCTGCTTTCTAAAAGCATTCGCTATGTATTTCCCGTAAACATAATTCAAGTCCTCCATAGGTTTTAATTCAGTATATAACATATCTAAATTATTACCTTGTTCTTTCATAAGTAAATATTCAAGCACATCTATAAGCTGCTCTGAATGTGTTGACTCCTTCTCCTTCACAAGCTCTGTGCCATAAATTAAATTAATACCCAGGTTTTTAAAATATTCTCTTTCAATATTATTAGCAGAAACCCTTGTCAATATTAAATATGCTCTCTGGAAATCATCTTTTAAGATATCTTTTACCCAGGAAATAATATGTTTCACATCAGGATCATTCAAAGAATATCCCATAAAAAGAACTACTTTTGATCCAATTATGGATTTTATATAAGTTTCAATCAGTTTGAAATTATGAGAATAATTAAGATAGTCATCCTCTTTCAGTACAAAATTATCATTTTCAAAATCACCATGCATTTTTATCAGCTCACGCCTTGCCTTCCTATATGGCATATCAATATCCTTGCTGATTACACGCATGAATTCGCCATTTGCTTCTGCGGCACGTTCAATTAAATGATCATAATTTGTAGTAATAATAGTGGCTGTTTCAAATTGTAAAATTTTCTTATGCAACTCTGTTGGAATTAAATTATCTCCATATCTGAATATATCCCTCATTAACTGTGTGTATTCTTTTTTTCCTCTGGTATTAAAATAATATTGCGGAATTTTCAATGGATCATTCTGCTTATCCGTCAACGGCATCTTTTCTGCTATCTTCTCTATTGCCTTACTCCACAAAGGCATACCAGAATCAACAGATGCTCCGGCTCCAACAAATAATACAAGCTGCCCATTTTCCTTTGCATCATTAATAATTCGCTTCGATTCCTTATATAATTTCATTCCAGACTCAGAAATACTCATATCACATTTCTCCCCAAACATAAACATCCAACAACAAGTACCTTATATATTAAATTCCATATAAACTCCACGCCGGCATCTCTGCCGGCGTCACTACCATTCCTTCTCATTCTCATCAACCCTTAATAAAAAACAAAATCCTGGACACTCCCTTAATCTTGCTCCCAACAAACACAATTCCCCACGAAACCAAAAATGTAACCAACACCCCAACTCCAAGCCGAACCACTTTGGATGCCAGCTCAAAATATCGAAGTAATATCATATTAACTGGATTATGTACCAGATAAATTCCAAATGCGCATATTGATATATTCGCAGCAATCTTTCCAAATGTAAATTTCATTCTGGAAATCAAAAGAAAAATGGAAAGATCTGCCAATATCAGCGTAGCTGCATTATACCATACATTGTAATCTACACCATGCATATCTGAATAAATCTGCATAAACACTGTAAAACAAAAAGAACCCGCCCCTATCAATATCAACGCTATTGTTTTTATTCTGTCAAAAACACCTTTTCTAATCAGGCAGCCCAATATGATGCAAAATCCATATGCTCCACCCGAAAAACTAAGATCAAGTAACGATGAAATTGCCGATTTTCCATTTGCCAATAAAAAGACATCCACAACCGGAATGACAAACAGCGCTAAAAACGCAACAGATAATGGAATAAACATACTTCTCACATCTGTGTGATTCAATCCATTTATGATAAGCGGAATAAACAAATAAATTCCAATGATTACAGGCATATACCACATATGCGACATTTCTGTCGGACGAAAAAATAACATGTTTTCTATCATAATCTTTCCATTTAGCGGAGTCTGATAATACCATGCATTAAAACAATTATAAATAACAATCCATATCTCTGTTGTAATTACCAATCCCGATACATTACGTTGTCAAGTATTATTATTCTTTCCCCGTATGTGTTATATCTCCTTGCTTGTTTATTTTATCGATTATCACTTTATATCTATATTTTTTCAATAACATTTTTCATCACTATAAAATTCAATACCATCGTAATAGGTGTTACGAGAATCTTTGAAATAATTGTCGAAAAATTTTTAACAACTGCAAGTGTCACATGCGTTAATAAATAAATATTCACCCTATTAAGCAATTTAGATATAAAAAATATCAGAACACATTGATATAATAAATAAATTACATATTTCCATTTGAGTGGGATCTTACTATTGTTTTTAAATACAATTCTTGTTGAAAGTAAAAAAACAAATGTAACTCCTACCCATGAACTAATTGTATTATTTAAAACCAAATTTGCAGATATTACTCCTAATACAGTATAAGTAGTAAAATCTAAAATCCAACCAATTCCGCTTAATCCTATAAAACGAATAGCCTGTATAAATAACTTTTTCATTCTATTTTTCCTCTAAAAATGCCTGTAATTCCTCTGGGGTTCCAAGCACATGTACTTTTTGCGGATCGATATCAGAAATATATATTCTTCCTTTTTTATCTCCACACAGTTTATTGATCTCATTATTCGTCAGACCTTCATTTCCCTGCGAAGGACGGAATATTTTTACATCTTTACCATTATATCTGTTTAATCCCTCCGAAGTGCCTAACCATACTGCACCCAACTCATCTTGATAAATTGAAAATATACAAACCTGAGATAATCCGTCAGAAACTCCCAGATGTTTAAAGTAATGGTTTTTAGCCTCCACCATTATAATACACAAAAGGCCCAAGAGAAAGATAAAGCTTCTTTTCATGTAATATATAATTAGATTTCAAGTTACAAAAATACAAATAATACTTAATTATTACTTCAATACATAGCCTTTTTATATCATTTATTCGACTAAGTACTAAAAATACACTTGACGATTCTTGCTAAAATGCACGTTTACAGTATTTTTCTTTATAGAATTTACGGACGTTTATCTCTAAAAAACATATCTTTGCCACGAACTAAAAGAAAAATTGGATGTTTAACTCATTTTCATTCCGTAAGGATT
>OHPC01001149.1_pt1 | contig 12261 bp, 10 predicted proteins | sample 1577631 | NCBI WGS metagenome assembly OHPC01 (sample SAMEA3879560, study PRJEB24766) | human gut metagenome | biome: human-associated habitat; feature: feces | place: USA | collected 1985/1987 | reverse complement strand
CCTTGAACAGCACGGCCTTGCCCTCCATGACCGGCAGACCGGCCTCCGGGCCGATGTCGCCGAGGCCCAGCACGGCGGTGCCGTTGGAGACAACGGCTACCATGTTGCCCTTGAAGGTGTACTTGTACACGTCCTCCGGGTTTTCCTTGATCTTGCGGCAGGGCTCTGCCACACCGGGGGTGTAGGCGGTGGACAGGTCGTCACGGGTGGCGACTTCCACCTTGCTCACGATGCCCACCTTTCCCTTGTGGGTCTCGTGCATTTCCAGAGCTGCTTTATTGTAATCCATGGTTTTATCCTCCAATTTCAGCAAAAGGCTTTCCCCCGCAGGGAAAGGCTCATACAGTTTTATTGTAACAGAACCGTCCGGGTATTTCCACCGGTTTTGCGGCATTTCCCGCCTCAAAGCGGGCAAAAGTGATACCTGTGCCGGACGGCATTTGTGGAATTTTCGCAAAAATCTTTTCTTTTCGCATTTTTCCGTTATAATAATAAGGTATGACATTTGCATTCTCCGTGAAAACGGTCTGCTATTTTTAGGAGGTATCTCTTTTGAAACGCATTACCAAGATCCTGTTGTGTGCGCTGTGCGCGGTGGCTGCTGTGCTGTGCGTAGCTGCGGCCTGCTTTATGCTGCTCAAAAAGCAGAGCGGCACCACGGCATCCTCTGCCGCATCCGGCGCAAGCGTGTCCATCTACGGCAAGGTGTCAGATTTCGACTACGCCAGCTTCGATTATTCTGAGGGGCTGGACGATAACGGCCACTGGACCGGCATCCGCGCACTGGACTATGTGACGTTGCCGGAGGATGTGTCCGCGCTGCCGCTTTCCAAGGCCGACATCGAGCCCACCGAGGCCGAGATCCAGACTCAGATTGACACTTTGCTGAACCAGTACGCCACCACCCAGAACATCACCGACCGGGCAGCCCAGAGCGGCGACACCGTGAACATCGACTATTCCGGCGCGGTGGATGGCGTAGCCTTTACCGGCGGCACCGCCACCGGCTACGACCTGACGCTGGGCAGCCACTCCTTCATTGACGGCTTCGAGGATCAGATCATCGGCCACAACATCGGTGACACCTTTGATGTGACCGTCACCTTCCCGGAGGGCTACGGCGACTCCACCGATGCCGAGGGCAACACCATCACCCTCAGCGGCAAGGAGGCCGTGTTCAGCGTGACCCTGAACGCCATCACCCAGAGCGTTGTCCCCACCCTGACCGACAAGTGGGTGGAGACCAATTTTGCCGCCAGCGACGACCTGCACACCGCAGACGCCCTGCGCCAGTACTTTGACAGCGCCCTGTACGCCAACAATCTGGACAACGCCGCGATGGACTACCTGCTCACGAACTCCACCTTTAAAGAAGTCCCCACCCAGATCACCAGCTACTACATCCGGATGTTCCTGAACTACCACTCTCAGCTGGCTACCCAGTACGGCATGGAGCTGGACGCCTACGCACAGGCCAAGGGCTACGCCGATGCCGACGCGATGCTGGCGGATTCCGACGCTTACTTTGAGCATCTGGCCAAGCAGGATCTGGTCTTTCAGGCCATTGCGGAGCAGCTGGACATCACTCCCACACAGGAGCAGATCGACAGCGCCAACAGCTCCTACGCCGACACCTACGGCGCACAGCGCAGTATGCTGAACGCCTTGCAGCTGGCAGTGTTGGACAAGGTGGAGGAAAGCGCCGTGCTTTCCTGACAGCATCTATAATTTTAGAAACCCGGAGCGTCTGCGGATGCACCGGGTTTTTCTTTTTCACGAGAGGGGCGTGAAGGGAAGCAGCAGATGTAGCGTTGCTGCTATGGCAACTTTCTGCTTGCTTTCAGCGTGCAAAGACGCTCCGCTGGGCCAGAGGCAGGGAGGGGTGTTCCGAGTCCCCCCTCCCTACCTCTGGACTCCACCCACCCCGCAACGGGCCAAGGGCTGCTCGCCCTTGACAATCCTAAAGAAGAAGTCGAAGCACAAAAAAGCTAGCGCTGCGCCAGTCGGCGCTATCGCTTTAACGCTTTTTTCGCTTCTCCATTTATAGCCCCTCAGTCGCTACGCGACAGCTCCCCCGAGGGGGAGCGGGCACGCCCGCACACTTTGCGGTTGAGCCGGAAACTTTGTCGCCATGCCAAAGGCTCCCCGGGGGGAGCTGTCGAGCGTAGCGAGACTGAGGGGCTTCAAATCGGCGGAGCCGGAAAAAACTGAAGATTCACGCCGAACAGGCGTGAATCTTCAGTCTTTTCCGGTGTAGCTCACTTCTTTGGGGTTAAAAGGGGCGAGCAGCCCCTTTTTCGTGGCTCCAGCGCGTCGAAATCGCTGGCACTTTTCTGGTTCTCTTTTGGTGTCAAAAGAGAACATCCCCGGCTACCACCTGCTACCCCTGCGGAGGGCATTCCAAATCATCCCACACAGTCAAAAGGCCGCTGCACGGTGAAGTGCAGCGGCCTTTGGTTTTCCACATTTTTACTTGGCGGTGTTGATAAAGCTGCGGTTATCCCACAGGTACTTGATGCCGGAGATGGCGGTCACAGCGGCCACCAGCCAGCACAGGGCGATGGAGACCACCACCACGATGGAAACACTGTCCACCGTACCGCGGTAGCTCAGTGCCGTGCCAAAGAAGTAGAAGATGATGCTCAGCATCTGCAGCACGGTCTTTACCTTGCCCCACATATTGGCGGCGATGACCTTGCCGTCCTTGGCACCGGCGGCCACCATGCGCAGGCCGGACACCGCAAACTCGCGGGCCAGAATGATGCACAGCACCACGGGGCTGCACACGCCGTCCCGCAGCATGTAGATAAAGGCCACGGTGGTCAGCAGCTTGTCGGCCAGCGGGTCGGCAAACTTGCCGAAATCGGTGACCATGTGCCACTTGCGTGCCAGATGGCCGTCCAGATAGTCGGTAAAGCTGGCAGCAGCGAACACGATGCCGGCCAGCAGGTAGAAGGTGGCGTTAAAATTGCCATCCACGATGCTGTCCAGACTGGTCAGGGACACAAAGATCATGAACACCGGCACCAGAATAATACGGGTCAGGGTAAGTTTATTGGGCAGATTCATAGGTTTTATCCTCCAATTCGTTATTTTACGACTGTACCATACAGATCGTAAAGGTCGCTGTCCTCTACCAGCACATCATAGAACTGGCCGGGGTACAGCGGTTCCTCGCTGGAAACGCAGACGCAGCCGTCCACTTCCGGCGCATCGCCGGTGGTGCGGCAGAGGTACAGACCGTTTTCCTCGTCGATGCCGTCACACAGAACGTGCACGGTCTGGCCCACCTTTTCGGCCTGCTTCTGCGCCATGATGCCGGTCTGGATCTGCATTACCAGCTCGGCGCGCTTGTCCTTGACTTCCTGCTCGATCTGACCGTCCATCTTGGCTGCCACAGTGTTCTCCTCGGCGGAGTAGGCAAAGCAGCCCAGACGGTCGAACTGCACCTCCTTGACGAAGTTGCACAGATCCTCGAACTGCTCCTCGGTCTCGCCGGGGAAGCCCGCGATCAGGGTGGTGCGCAGGGTGATGCCGGGGATCTCGCGGCGCAGCTTGCCGATGACCTCCAGCAGCTCCGCACGGGTGGAGCGGCGGTTCATGTTCTTGAGGATGGTATCGTTGCAGTGCTGGATGGGCAGGTCGAGGTAGGGCACCACCTTCTCGTTGCGCTTCATGGCGGCGATGAATTCATCGGTGATGCGCTCCGGGTAGGCGTACATGATGCGGATCCATTCCAGCCCCGGCACCTTGTTCAGCTTGTCCAGCAGCTCACAGATGCTGCCGGGTTTGCCCCAGTCCTCGCCGTAGGCGGTGGGGTCCTGCGCCACAACAATAAGCTCCTTCACGCCCTCACCGGCCAGCCAGCGGGCTTCGGCAACGCAGTCGGCCATATCGCGGCTGTGCAGCGGGCCGCGGATGCCCGGGATGGCGCAGTAGTGGCAGCGGTTGTTGCAGCCCTCGGCGATCTTTAAGTACGCATAGTGGGCGGGCGTGCCGATGACGCGCTTGCCGCCCAGCGGGAAGTCCTTTTTGGCGCCGTAGCTTTCCAGATGATCCTCGCCGTGGAACAGCCGCTCCACGATGGTATCAATGGCCTTGTTGGAGGCGCAGCCTACAACGGCGTCCACCTCCGGGATCTCTTCCTCGATCTGGCTGCGGTAGCGCTCGGCAAGGCAGCCGGTAACGATGACCTTCAGGTTCGGGTTCTGCTGCTTATAAGCGCAGGCTTCCAGAATGTTTTCAATGGCCTCGGTCTTGGCGCTCTCGATAAAGCCGCAGGTGTTCACAAGGATGACATCGGCTTCGGCCAGATCGGCCACAGTCTCGTGCCCGGCAGACAGCAGGATGTGCACCATCACATCCAGATCCACCTGATTCTTCGGGCAGCCAAGGGAAATACACGCAATTTTCATAAGGGATGATACTCTCTTTCTCTTTTGAGGGATGCTTTTAAAATTTTACGGGAGGGTCATTCCCCCTCCTCCACCCTGCGGATGGCTTCCTTGATGACGGGGTAGGCAAAGCCGCGGCGCTGCAGCGCCGCCACCACAAGGTCGCGGCGGCCGATAGCAAGCTTTTTGCGGTAGCGGCTGTCCACCAGCGCGGCGGCGGCTTCCAGCTCCGGGTCGTCGCCGCCGTCCTCCGGGGCGTAGACCGCTTCCAGCGCGCCCGCTACCTCGGCGGGGGCAAGCCCCTTCTGACGCAGGCTCTGGGCGGCGGCGCGGCGGCTTTTGCGGGCAGCCAGCAGGCTGTGTGCCCGTGCTTCGGCGTAGCGGGCATCGTTCACATAGTCCAGCTGCACCATCTCCGCCACAGCGGCGGCAGCGGCCTGTTCGGTATAGCGGCGGCACAGCCGCTCATACAGTATATTGGCAGAGACCTCCTGCCCGGCCAGCGTTTCCAGCGCGCTCGCCCGCGCCTTGGCGGGGTCGGCGCACTTTTCCGCATCCGGGCGGGGTCGGCGGCGGTAGAAGGCCATTTAGTCCTCCACCATGATGTCCAGCTCACTCTCGCTGCTGCGGGTGGGTGCCTTGACCACCGGCTCCTTTGCGGCGGCGGGGTCGGCGGGCTTTTCCGCTGCGGCAACAGCGCGGCCTGCCGGGCGGCGGGTGGCGTACAGCTTATCAGCGTTGGCGCGGATCTGTCCCTCGATGTCATTGGCGATCTCGGGGTTGTCCTTCAAAAACTGCTTGGCGTTGTCGCGGCCCTGACCCAAACGGATATCGCCGTAGTTGAACCATGCACCGCTCTTCTGCACGATGCCCAGCTTGACGCCCACGTCAATGAGCTCGCTCATTTTGGAGATGCCCTCGCCGAACATGATATCGAACTCGGCCTCACGGAACGGCGGAGCCACCTTGTTCTTGACGATCTTGGCGCGGGTGTGGTTGCCGATGAACTGACCGGAGGAGTCCTTCAGGCCCTCCACACGGCGGATGTCGATACGCACCGAGGCGTAGTACTTCAGGGCGCGGCCGCCGGTGGTCACCTCCGGGTTGCCGTACATAACGCCCACCTTCTCGCGCAGCTGGTTGATGAACACGCAGACCGTGTTGGTCTTGCCGATGACGCTGGTCAGCTTGCGCATGGCCTGACTCATCAGACGTGCCTGCAGGCCCACATGGCTGTCGCCCATCTCGCCCTCGATCTCGGCGCGGGGCACCATAGCGGCTACCGAGTCCACTACGATGGCATCAATGGCACCGGAGCGCACCAGCGCTTCGCAGATCTCCATGGCCTGCTCGCCGGTGTCCGGCTGGCTGACCAGCAGGTTGTTGATGTCCACGCCCAGCGCCTCGGCATAGGTGGGGTCCAGTGCGTGCTCAACGTCGATAAAGGCCACCTCGCCGCCCTTCTTCTGGGCTTCGGCAAGGATGTGCAGTGCCAGCGTGGTCTTACCGCTGGATTCCGGGCCGTACACCTCGATGATGCGGCCGCGCGGCACACCGCCCACGCCCAGCGCCAGATCCAGCCCCAGACTGCCAGTAGAGATGGCATCCACCTGCATGGAGGCGTTGTCGCCCAGCTTCATGACGGCACCCTTGCCGAACTGCTTTTCGATCTGCGCCAGCGCCGTAGCCAGCGCGTCCTTCTTGGCCTCCGGCTCGGTCTTTTGGGTGGCCGGTGCAACGTTGTTGTTCTGATTTTTTGCCATAGCCTGCTGCTCCTTTTATCCTTTGGGCCCGCAGAGGGCGGGCTGTCCTTCGCTTTCCTTCTTAGTATAACACAAAATCAAAATATTACAACAAGAAGTTGTTTGTTTTTTCCAATTTATTTTGGGCGATGGGCGATCACGCAGCGGTCGTTGCCGCCAAAGTCCTGAATGCAGCGGATGTCTGCCCAGCCGTTCTCCGCCAGCAGGGCGGTTACGGCTTCCCGCTGCTGCCAGCCGATCTCCAATACCAGCGCCCCGCCGGGGCACAGCGCGTTTTTGTAGTGCTGCGCCAGCGCACGGTAGAACACAAGACCGTCCTCCCCGGCTTCCAGCGCCATGGCAGGCTCCTGTGCCACCTCGGGCTGCAGCTGCTCCATCTCGGCGGCGGTCAGGTAGGGCGGGTTCGAGACGATGAGCTCCAGCTGTCCCTCCGGCAGGGTCTCCCAGTAGGTGAGCAGGTCTGCCTGCACCGGCTGCACCGCGTAGGCAGGCTTTTTGCTTGCCCGCAGCGCGTTCAGTGCCGGGCCCCAGTCAAAAGTAGGCGCATCCTCCTGCTCGAGGGCAGAGGGTTCCAGCACATTCTCGGTCTGTCTGCCCTGCCCGGTCAGGGCGCAGCGGGCATTCTTTTCCAGATAGACAAAGGCCGCAGGGCTTTTTTCCACGCAGGTCACCTGCGCGGCGGGGCAAAAGCGCTTGACCCCCAGCCCCAGACAGCCTGTTCCGGCGCAGAGGTCCAGCACCCGGGGCGCTGCGATGCCCGCAAGGGTCTCGGCGGCGGCCTGCGCCACCACCTCGGTGTCTGCCCGGGGGCAGAGCACCCCGGGGCCCACCGCCAACTCAAAGTCTAAAAAGCTCCAGCTGCCGCAGAGGTACTGCAGCGGCTCTCGCGCGGCGCGGCGGGTGCAGAGCACTTCCAGCGCCGCCGCCTGCTCTGCGGTCAGCGGACGGTCGGAAAGGCGCACGTCCCGCCCGGTCGCCAGCCGGAACAGCTCCCGCGCGTCAAAGTCTGCGTCCGGGCAGCCTGCGGCGGTCAGCCGCTGCTCCACCTCCCGCACCGCTGCGCGGGGGAGCATTGCTTCGCTTACCATTTACCCTCCTCCGGGTTTTCAGGCAGCACGGGGGTGATGGCGGCAATGGCCACCTCGATCATGCTGTCGTCCGGCTCAAAGACGGTGAGGTGCTGCACCCAGATGCCCGGCTGCCGGATGATGCGAGTGGCGATGTTATCCGACCGGCCGCACCACTTGAGCAGCTCGTAGCTGATGCCCATGACCAGCGGCAGCAGCAGCAGCTTGCACACCACCCGCAGACCGATGCTGCCCCACGGCAGCACGCTGTACAGAAACACGCTGACGATGACCACCAGAATGAGGAAGCTGGTGCCGCAGCGGGGATGAAAACGGGTATACTTGCGCACGTTCTCCACGGTCAGCGGGTCGCCCGCTTCGTAGCAGGCAATGGTCTTGTGCTCCGCACCGTGGTACTCAAACACGCGGTGGATCTCCTTCATTTTGGAGATGCCCACCATATAGGACAGGAAGATGGCCACCTTCAGCACGGCCTCCAGCACCACCTTGCCCCAGCGCCCCAGCGGCAGCAGACGGTTCACCCCGCCCACAAGGAAGGTGGGCAGTACGGTGAACAGCGCAATCGCCAGCAGACCGCCCAGCACCGCCGCCACGGTCAGCAGTGCGTTCTCGGCTTTTTCGCCCAGATGCTCCCCCACCCATTTTTCAAAGGCGGTCTCCTCCTCGGCTGGGTCGTAGTCGTCCCCCATGCTCACCTGTGCCGAGTACATCATGTAGCGGTAGCCCACGATCATGCTCTCGATCATGGCAATGGCACCGCGCACCAGCGGGATCTTCATCCATACCCCGTGAGCGGGGGTGGGGTCGAGCTTGGTCTCGATGGTGCCGTCCGGCTTGCGCACGGCGCAGCACATCTGCTTGGGGCCACGCATCATGATGCCTTCCATCAGTGCCTGCCCGCCTACGCTGGTCTTAAAGCGTTCCTTTTTAGGTTGATTCATTGGCTTCTCCCGATATCCGCCCCTGCCGCTTGCGGCAAAGAGCGGTCTTTTTTATATTTTATCCGGGGCATATCCCCGAGCAAAGCTCATTTTAGCACACAAATGTGACAAAATCTGTGTTTTGGGCGTTTCTCACGCCTTATGGTACAGCGGCAGACCCAAGGTGACCACGGTGCCGCGCCCAAGGGTGCTCTTGATATCCAGCGTGCCGTCCAGCGCGGTCATGATGGAATCCACCAGCGCCAGACCGATGCCGCTGCCGCGCACCGAGTTGCTGCCCTTGTAGAACTTGGTCTTTACGTTTTCCAGATCCTCCGGCGGGATGCCGCGCCCCTGATCGATGATCTCCACAAAGGCCTTGTACTCCCCTGCCCACAGTTTGACCGTGATGCGCCCGCCGGGGGCAGAGTATTTGATGGCGTTATCCAGAATATTGATGAACACCTGCCGCAGACGGTCCGGATCGGCGTAGACAGGGATCATCTCCTCCGGCTCGGTGTAGTGGAGCAGCAACCCCTCCTGCCGGATGCGCGCCTCGCAAAAGAGCACCGCATCGGTCAGTTCTGCCACCAAGTCCAGCGGCCGGCACTCCATGCGGATGCGTCCGTTCTGCAGGCGGCTGAAATCCAGCAGCTCCTCCACCATATTGTTCAGCCGCCCGGTCTCGTTGTTGATGATCTCCAGCCCCTTGCGGTAGTTCTCGTCGGTGGGGTCATCCAAGGTCATCAGCGTCTCCACCCAGCCCCGGATGGAGGTAAGCGGGGTGCGCAGCTCGTGGGACACCGAACTGATGAACTCGTTCTTCATCTTCTCGGTCTCTTCCAGTCCCTCGGCCATCTGATTGATGGTGCCGCGCAGCCGGTCCACCTCGTCGTGGGGGTCGCCGGTCAGGGGCAGACGCACATCCAGCTCGCCCCGGGCGATGCCGGCGGCGGTGCGTTCCACCTGCCCCAGCGGCACCACGATGCCCCGCACGAAGTACAGCCCGGACATGATCGTAAACAGCAAAATCGCCACCGCAAGGAACACACTGATGATGATGGCGTTTTTGACCTGCCGCTCCACCAGCGCCAGACTGGTGACCAGCCGCAGGGCAGCCACGTCCTCGGCGTCGTAGGGCACCAGCGAGCAGGCCGCCATGACTACCTCACCAGACTGGGTGCGGTACACCGCCACGCCCAGACCGTCCGGGCCGTTGAGCGCCTGTTCAAAGTCCTTGCTGCTGACGATACCCTCCGCGTCCGTACCGCTGGAGGAGGCGATCACGCCGCCGTAACTGTCCAGCAGCATGAACTCGTATTTATCCTTATCGGCAAACTGTTCCACCATGCGCCGCAGCGCCAGACTGCGGCTGGCGGCAGCGCTCTGGGCGGTATCGCCGGTATACATTTTCAGCTGACCGGTCACCGAGGAGAACCGCCGGTACATGATTTGCTGCACACTGCCATAGTAGCTGCGGGTATAGCTGTACAAAAACATTGCCTCGGCCAGCAGCACCACCAGTACGGTGATGAGCAGGTTGCCCCGCAGCCAGCGGCGGGTGATACCGCTTCGCATAACAGTGTCCTCCTTTCGGTGAGTATCGATAATAAAAAGATATTTTTTTGTGATTCAGGAAAGTCCATAGGACTTTCCTGAATCACATTTTTATTCTTCCCACCGGTAGCCGTAGCCCCACACGGTCATGATGTGGGTGGGGTGGCTGGGCTCGTCCTCCACCTTCATGCGCAGGCGGCGGATGTTCACATCCACGATCTTTACATCGCCGAAGTAGTTCTCGCCCCAGACCCCTTTCAGGATCTTTTCGCGCACCAGCGCAGTGCCCGGGTTGCGGAAGAACAGCTCCATGATCTGGAACTCCACCTGTGTCAGTTCAATGGGCTGACCGGCCTTCAGCAGCACGCGGCGGTTCTCGTCCAGCACGAACTCGCCACTGGTCAACGTGCCCAGTGGGATGTTCCCGTTGCTGTCCTCCTCCTTGGTGCGGATCACCCGGCGGCACAGCGCCTCCACACGCGCCAGCAGCTCGCTGACGCTGAAGGGCTTGGTCATGTAATCGTCTGCGCCGATGGACAAACCGCGGATCTTATCCTGCTCCTGCCCCTTGGCGCTGAGGATGATGATGCCGATCTGCTGGTCGGTGCGGCGGATGGTCTCGCACAGCGAGAACCCGTTCATGCCCGGCAGCATCACGTCCAGAATGGCGGCATCACAGCCGGGCTTCTGTGCCAGCAGCGGCAGGGCGGCTTCGGCGCTTTCGGCCTCCACCACCTCCATCCCCGCATGGCGCAGGTTCAGGGCGATCATATCGCGGATATTGGCTTCATCTTCTACAACAAGCACTCGTACCATGCAGCATCCTCCATTCCTTAATTCAGCAGATACAACGCCTTGGAAAGGCGGTAGTTCGTGTCAGATAGCAAAACGTCCGGACCCATTCTGGCCTGCACCTGACGGGACGCCACCACGCCCAGCCGGGTCCAGCCGGTGGAGTTGGCCGAGGTGCTTGCCAGCCGTACCGTCAGCACCAGCTGATCCTCGTCCACCGTGCGCAGCTCCACTGCGCCGTCAAATTCCTCGCTGTCGGTCAGCTTCAGGTTGCCCTCCCACTCGGCGGGCAGCTCGATATAACAGTTGGTCTCTTCGTCCAGCAGGCCAAAGCTTTTTTCCGGTTGGCTGCTGGTGTAGTCCATCCAGACGATAAAGTCCATGCGGCGGCTCTGGCTCAGGTTCAGCAGACCCGCCTCGTCCGGCTGGGTGGGGATCTCCACGATGCCGTCCCCGTCCAGGTCCCGGCTGACCAGCGTGGGCACGTTGCGCAAAGAGGCGTTATACAGCCGCTGGCTGCTGATCCGTGTGGCGGGCACCATCTGCTGGCTAGTCTCGTCGTAGCACAGCAGCACCGAGGCCAGATTGTTGCCGGAAATGCCAGTCCAGCCGTCCAGCACCAGATAGTGCCGCCCGTCCGCGCCCGCGCCCGCCGCCACCGAGGCGCAGCCGGAAAATTTATCTGCGGAAAGGCCGTTGACCGCCACCTGCCGGAAGCTGCCCTCGCGGTCTGCGGTCAGAAGTTCGATCTGCACACTGCCGTCCTCCTGCGTGGACATCAGGATCAGATCCTGACTACTGCCGCCGGTGATATTTTCCACCAGATACTGCTCGTACTGCTGCTCCAGAATGGTGGACAGGGTGCCCTTCTGATAGGAGTACACCGCCAGATAGTGGTCATTCTGGGCAGCGGTATAGCCCACCACCAGCTGGCAGCTGTCCGTATCCTGCAATTGGGCAAGACTGACGTTTTCCACCGTTTCGGCAAGGCCCTCCACGCTCTGGCGCACCTGCCAGCTTCCGGCATCATCCCGCTGCAAAATGGCCACGCAGACGTTGGCGGTCTGGGCGGTGGTATACAGCACCGCCGCATCCTGCTGACCGTCACCATCCAGGTCCTGCAGCACAAAGGGGGAAAGCAGCTCCCCCTGAATGGGATATTTCAGCTGGGCGCTCTCCCCCAGCCAGTCGTTCAGGGCAGTTTGCAGCGCGCCATAATCGCCGGAAAGCTTCGGGGCACGCAGCAGTTCCTCTACCTGTGCCTTTTCGTTGGCCGGCAGCACGGTCTGGCAGCTGCACAGCACAAAGCACAGCAGCGTGCACAGCACCAGCCGTAGCCTGCGGGTCCTGTTCATACCGGTCAACCTCCTTCCGGGCATAAAATGCTATTTTCAGTATACCACACTTTGCGGACACAAAAAAGGGGGTGCTTACGCGGAAGTCACCCCTTCCGTCTGCTTACTGCGTTCGCAGCCACCTTCCCCAAGGGGACGGCTTTTCGCGGTGGCGGGAAACTTTGCGGCAGCACCGAAAGGCGCCCCCTTGGGGGAGCTGTCGCGCAGCGACTGAGGGGTAACCCCCTATAACAAAAAAGAAACCACTGCACAAAAGCTGTGCAATGGTTTCTCTTGTTACTGTATCAAACAGTCAGAGCAGGATCAGACGAGCTCCAGAACTGCCATCTCAGCTGCATCGCCGCGGCGAGCGCCGATCTTGATGATGCGGGTGTAGCCGCCGTTGCGGTCAG
>OHPC01001141.1_pt1 | contig 12388 bp, 9 predicted proteins | sample 1577631 | NCBI WGS metagenome assembly OHPC01 (sample SAMEA3879560, study PRJEB24766) | human gut metagenome | biome: human-associated habitat; feature: feces | place: USA | collected 1985/1987 | reverse complement strand
TTTTACGAAAGAGGCTTCAAGTTCATACGTACCATTAATTCCGGCTACCGCATCATGTTTCAGAGCAACACTTGACAAAGAATCCAGTTGAGGAGCCGAAACAAACTCTAATTCGTAGTCAGGACTCGACAGGTCGATTTCAAGCACATTTACTTGTTGTTGGGCATTGAAAGCCCCTTTATTATAGGAGTACCATATAAAACTCTTTCCGTCAATAGAATCTATTTTCCAGCCATCTTTGTCCTTCAATGTCGGTTCTTCAACCGGGATAGGAGGAGGAGTATAATTCTGTCCCTTTCCTATCATATCGCTAAAATCTTCATTGTCCAGTTGACTGGAACAACTCATAGCTATTGTAAAAAGTGTAGAAACCAACAATATCATTATTCTATATTCTTTCATGCTCAATCAAATTAAAAGTTTAAACCATCATTCCATCCCGGGTTCTGTGTCAGGACTCCATTTGTCAAAATACGATCCTGTCTGGGAATCGGATATAGATAATCCCGTTCTTCATTCCACTGGCGAGGAACGTCTTTGTAGCAAATCACATTTCCAGACTCCCCTTCCGTCAAGTCCACCGTAACCCCAATCTCCAGAAACTCCAATGCATTTACTCCACTTGGTTTTGCTCCTTTATACAAACAGACATCAATGGTTCCGTCATGATTCAGGTCATAATTGCCCGGACCGGGGAAATACATTCCCAGAAACTCATCATCCATACAACTTCCCGCTTTCCAACGCATCAAATCATAATAACGGAAGCCTTCCATTAACAATTCTATGACTCTTTCACGACGGATTTCCAGTATGACTCCTTTATTCGTTTCAGAGACATTAGGATAGACATTCAGCAGATAAGGATCGGGGTCCGTATTAGCGTCACTCATATTCAGGTTCGGCATTCCTACCCTATCCCTTATTAATTTAATCGTCCTGTCAATATCATTCTGTTCCAGCGTTCCCCTTTCCGCTTTGGCTTCCACATAATTCAAAAAAACCTCCGCCGTCCTGAAAATAGGAAAATCATTTTCAGACGTGTCACCAACATCATATTTAGTGGCACCCGAATATTTAATTAAATGATACCCAGTCATTGCCGAAGAGAAATTAGGCCCCGACTGTTTCGTTTCTCCCGGACGTATATATCCGGGAGTACGGATGGTCTGTGCCAAACGAGGATCCCTGTTCTGACATTCATCAAAAAATACCTTAGTGGCATATCCTTGCATGTCCGTAAAACGGGAACCGTTCTTATTCAAATACATATTTACAATCTTTTTCGATAATCCGGGTCTGCCTTTCGAAGCTGTATTTTCAAAACCTTGCACGTCGTGGCGGATATTCAGTGTCCCATTATAGTCTCTAGCCAAAACAATTTCCTGCTGAATGGCATTCAAGGAAGAAAAAAGAGTCTGATAAGGAGTACTGCCTGTTTTATACAAGCTATATCCACTATTCTTCATAAAGTCATCGGAAGCAGTAATGCACGCATCCAAATATTTTTCGTAGTCTGCTATCCCATGATACTTACGGAAAGTGCCTTCAAACAAACAAACTCTTGACTTCAATGCCAATGCAGCCCATTTACTGACTCTGTAAAGTTCTTTATCTTTGGATAAAGTAGTAATAGCAAAATCCAAATCTTCAATGATTTTCTGCATCACAAACTCTCTGGAATCCCGGGGTTTATACAACAGTTCAGCATCAGACGAATCCAGTACTTTATCATACCAGGGGACATCTCCAAATCGCTGTACTTTCTTAAAGTAAAAATAAGCCCTGAAAAAACGGGTGATTGCATCGTACTTATTACGTACATCTTGATCTTCACAATTATGAGAATTCTCTAACAAGAAATTAAGACTTCTCAATGCCTCCCAATTCCATCCTCCACCCGTCGATGGAATGATCCGTTGCCCAGTTACCTCATCATCCAACGGAGAAACAATCAATACATCTGCATTATCTTTATAAATATCTGCTGCCGTAGGCAGTATATTATAGTAAAACTGATTACTATACAGTTGAAGTTCGTTTTCATTCTTGAAATAGGTGGTTGGAGACAAACTGTCTTCAGGATAAAGGTCCAGTTTATCACACGATATAAAAAGAATGGTAAACAACCACATAAATATGATACTAAACTTGGTTTTCATATATAGATATATTAGTTATTATCAGAATGTAATATCAATACCAAAAGAATAGGTCTTTGAGAACGGATAAGAGAGTGCATTAGTCTTACCTGTTTTCCAATTTGTTCCGGCAGCAGCCGCTTCCGGATCAATATAATCCGTATCCAGCCTGTCTAATGTGAGCAGATTCTCACCACTGAAATAGAGACGGGCTTTCTGCACATGTATCTTTGATAACCATTTAACAGGTAGCGTATATCCCACAGTCAGGTTTTTCAGTCGGCAATAGGCAAGACTTTGCAAGTATCTGTTATTAACCGATGACAAGGAACGGCCATCAGTCCATGCGATATATCCTCTGGGACGGGGGAAATAAGCATCAGGATTGTCTACGCTCCATACGTCTGCCAAAAAATCCTTCGGAATGAAACTTGGTGCTGGTGAACTATACGGTCCCCAAAAGGCAAATGCATCACTGGATGGGTACCAGTCTTGTTTCCCCACTCCCTGAAAGAACACGGAAAAGTCAATGCCATTCCATTCTGCATTAAGTCTGATGCTGTACGTATAGCGCGGAAGAGAATTACCTATAATCCGTTGGTCCTTAATATCATTAGCACTGACAGTTTGTTCGATCTTATTATTGCCATCAAGATCGAGATATTTCATGTCTCCAGCATGCAGTCCTCTATCGACAACGGCATTGTTGATGATATAGTTTACGACACTCTGGTCTACTCCATAATTAGCTGCCTCTTCATCTGTCGCAAAATAGCCATCAACCATATACCCCCATATATCTCCCAGTCTCTGACCGACATAAGGAGAGCTGATTTCTTTATTAGGGTTATCATATTTCGTAATCTTGGAGACATTATCCCCGATTCCAAACGAAACACCATAGTTAAAAGGTTTGTCCATCACATTAAAACGGTCATTCCAAGCAACGACCAATTCCCAACCTTTGGTCCTTAAGTCAGCAGCATTCATATTAGGAGATTTTGCGCCATAGACAGACGGTAATGCTTTGCCGGGCATTAGCATGTCTTTTGTATCCCTTATATAAGCATCTGCCGAAATATTCAATCTATTATTGAAGATACCGATATCAAGGCCAATATTTTTAGTAACTACGGTTTCCCATGTCAAGTCGGAAGCATTAGGAGCGGTTTCATAGGCATACGAGGCTTTTTCTTTATCACCAAACGAATAATTAAGAACTTTTCCTGTTTCTATTTGCTGCAGATAATCATAATAACCAACTTGCTGATTGCCCAAAGTTCCATAAGACAGTCGTAACTTTAGGTTATCTACTGTATTTTTCAATGCTCCATAAAAAGGCTCTTCGCTAATGCGCCATCCGGCGGAGAACGATGGGAAGAAGCCGTACCGATGGCCTTTTTTAAACCGGGAACTGCCATCGTATCTTCCACTCGCCTCAAACAGGTATCTTCCTTTATAATCATAATTTGCCCTATAAAAGACGCCAAATAAAGCATATTTATTCTTTCCTCCGGTGACTACTGTATTTTCTCCTTTAGCCAGATTAAAGTCATTCAATTCATCAGATAACAGTCCATCTTTACTCACAGTCAGATCTTCATAAGATTTTGTCTCATAGTTGATACCGCCTGTCAGTTTCACATTATGAGAGCCGGCAAACAAGTTACCATAAGTTCCGTAAGCATTATATGCATAATACAGATTTTTTGTATTCAACACAGTCAGTTTATTCCCTCCGCTTGTACTCTCGGGCATGGTAATCGTAACACCCGGTACCTTGGAGTATTGCATGTCTACACTTCTATTGGTACATTTCTTGTCATATTTCGAATATGTGTAATTCCCTATGATTTCAACATGTTTTACCGGATTTATAACTACTTCAAATGTGGTCATAAACTCGTCTATCTCATCTTTATTATTATGTTTCTTATTGGATAATGCAACAGTGGTACCCGCCAAAGTATAGTTCATGATATTAGTTTCATACACCAGTGTACCATCAGGATGTACAGGCACTAATATGGGCAAGGCACGATAGCTTGCATTCTTAAATATTGTATTCACTCCACCAAGTCCCGGATAGGAGTAATTCGATTTGAAATAAGAGGTATTATTACTGACGGATAACCATGGAGTCACTTTGGCTTCCAGCCTTGATTTGAAGTTATAGCGTTCATACTTATCCGGTTGTATTTTAAGAACTCCTTTCTGATTATAATATCCTCCGGAAAGCCGGAACTTCAAATGTTCACTTCCACCGGAAATGCTTACATTATGTTCATGCGTCGGACGTTTATGGTCATATAAATAATTATACCAATCAAAATTCCCATAGTATTTATACTGTCCGTTTTCAGTTACTACCCAGGGCCGTTCGGGTTGTTCCGTCTTATCATTTCTCCTGATCCACAACTCATGATAATCCTTTTCCGTATATGTGAGCAATGGTGTCCCTTGCCAGGTAGAGAAAAACATATCACTAATACCGGCCGCATAATATCCACGGGTTTCATAATCTGTCGACGTAGTTACATCACTAAAGCTATATCGTCCGTTATAATTAAGAGTGACTTTGCCTTTTTCTCCCGTTTTTGTAGTTACCAGAATAACTCCATAGGCGGCACGTGCTCCATAAATTGCCGCAGACGACGCATCTTTTAAGACCGAAACAGAGGCGACATCATTCGGATTGACACGATTCACATCTCCCTCCACTCCATCAATAAGGACCAACGGTTTGGCAGAACCACTAATGGAATTCACACCTCTGATATTAAACGAACCTCCATCTCCTGCACGACCGGAAGAAAAAGAGACAGTCATGTTAGGAACTGCTCCTTGCAGTAATTGAGACATAGTCGAAGCAGAACGCCCTGCCAATTGATCCCCCTCTACCACAGACACGGCACCTGTCAAATTGACTTTCTTCTGTGTTCCATAACCTACAACCACCACTTCTTCCAAAGATCTGGAGTCTTCTTGCATGGTTATATTGATAACCGAATTATTCTTGACGGGAGATTCAACGCTCTTATAACCTAAAAATGAGAAAACCAATATACTATTGTCCGGAACCTCGATAGTATATCTTCCATCCATATCAGTGATGGCTCCTATTTTCTCACCTTTAACAGCTACATTACAACCGACAATAACCTCTCCCAAATCATCTTTCACAGTTCCTGTTATCTTCCGACCGGGAGTTACGTTTTTCATTTTCTCCATATTTTTCACCAGAATAATATGGTTGCCTTCCATCGTATACGAGAAACCTGTTCCTTGCAAAACTCTATTAAGAATTTCGGCAACCGTGGTTTCCCGAGTAGATACTGCTATTTGTTTGTCCAAAGCAATCTCATGCTCATTATAGATAAACAAATAGTCTGTTTGTTTTTCAATCTGCCTGATGATTTCGGCGAATGTTGCGGTTCCTTTATTCATCGTAACTTTTTGATTCTGAGAATAGCCATCCAGGGCATACGTCTCAAAAATAATGAATAACAGGAAAAAGACAGTTAACCTCATAATTCTTAAAATTTGAGTACAGTGTGTTTTTCTATGGACAATACGTCCACACCAAAGATTATTTTTCATATCTTTGCCTAGAGTTATTAAGTTAATACATAAAGATTTGTAACAGATGCGAGTCTTTCTTGTTGACTTCTCACATATCGGTAAGTGTTGCAGCACTTACCGATATTTCTGTTCTGGACGGGCCGGTTCTCTTGCTCTCATTTTCTGTGTTTTTTAGATTAAGTACTAGGGTTAATAGATAATTATCTGATTGTTCTCTTCATCCAAAGTATAGTCGAAGCCGACATATTTCTGCAATACCTTTACCACGTGCTCTATCCCCTCTTTTTGACGGAATTTACCCGTACACGGACGAGAAGCTATTTCAATGTTCTTATTGATAATCCGCACTTCATAATATTGCTCCAGTTTCTTGAATACAGCTTCCAACGGTTCATTCTTGAAAGAATAAACACCTATCCTCCACAAGAAAGCATGATCTGACGTAAAGGCTTCCTTACAAAGTTTCCCATCTCTCGTTTCTACTTTCTCATTAGGTTGCAGTGTGACTTCATTCTGTGTATCGGGCTGATACACGGTAACCTTACCTTCTATCAAAGAGGTTTCAAACAGATCGGAATCCGGATAGGCGGAAACATTGAACGTGGTTCCCAATACTCTGACGTTATATTTCTCCGTTTCAACAATAAAAGGATGTTTCTTATCATGCGCAACTTCCAGAAAAACTTCTCCTTGGGCATAGATTTTACGAATGTCTCCTTTAAAACAACGAGGATAAATCACTTTTGACTGAGAGTTAACGACCAGCCGAGTCCCATCAGACAATTCTACTCTAGCCCTTTTCCCCGCAGGAACAAGTAGCTGATTATATTCTTGTTCCTCTTTGGTTTTCTCTTCATTCTCTTTTATCACTTGTGAATTGACAGCAACTTTCCCCTCTTTCGAATACTTAATGAAAGCATCTTCATCCAAATTAAGCTGTTCCTTGGAAGTAATAAGAGTCACTTCCTCAACAGATTGGCTATCCATTTCTTCAGCAATAGCCTGGAAGTCTAAATTACCACTTCCATTCTGATTCAAAAAATAAATAGTTGAAATGCAAATCAAAAAGGAAGCAGCAATAGAAGCTGAAGCAACTAAGAAATATTTCTTTCTGCGCTTCATAGCATCTTTTCGCATCTTTCGTTGAGTCTTCTCTATGATAGAAGATGGATCAATCTTTTCCTGCGCACAATTTTGCCAAAAGAATTTCAATTTCTCTGCATCAGGCATAGAAGTAAAATCATCCTCAATATTTTCTTGAGAATTCAATTTACTAAATAAATCTGCGAGACGATGGTATTCTTTCAAGCTCATAATCCTATTTTAATGTTGTTCTATAGATAAAGACGCAACTAAAAAAAAAATCTCCCAGTCAAAAATGATTTTTTTTCATTTTTCTTAGAAAACAAATAAAAGTAGGATTAGCTATGTGAAAAAATAAGGCATTAATAAGCAGGAGAGTAAAAAACTTAGCTCTTGCGAGATTTCATATTCAATCTTTTAGCAATTTCATCTAACGCAAAAGCAATATGGTTATTGATAGTCTTCACTGATATGTTCAACATATCTGCGATATCTTTATAAGGAAGTCCATCTATTTTTGCTAAGAAAAAGACATGTTTACACTTGGGAGGAAGTTGTTGAATGGCGTCATTAATTTTAGCCATTTCTTCCTTACTAATCATCTCCTCGGCTGGAGATTGAACCGGCTCAAAAATAAAATCTTCGATATCATCAAATGACAATTCATACTTTCCAGTTTCCTTCCGCAAAAAAGAAATCGCTTTTCGATAGGTGATTGTCTGGATCCAAGCATTCATATTGCCAATTTCAGCCAGACTTTTTCTATTTTTCCAAACTTCAAAAAAAACATCACTCACAATCTCTTCAGCTGACTCCTTCTGGCCAAGTAGCGCAAATGTATAGTGATATAAACGCGAAGAATAATGCTCCATAAAACGATTGAAAGCAATTTCATCGCCGTCTACTATTCTACATATTTCATTATTCTCAAGTTTCACAGAAGTATTTATAGATTATTTCCAATTAACAAAATTGAGCCAAATATAGCAGTATCATATCAATTACGAAAATAAAACACCATAAAAAGGAATTAAAAGTTATCAATTATAGAAAAATGGCTATAATAAAAACATTACCATTTAGCTATAAAAGTCTCTTACTTAGATAACGTACAGGATACCATACAGAAAGGAATCCAACTGCCAAAACGGTGATAAAAATAAGTACCATATCCCAAGCATGAACACTGACAGGATAGGCGTCTACAACAAAAGTTCCGCCACCGCCCCCCAATGAAATTATACCGAATTTCTGTTGTATAAAACATAGGATTAAGCCCAGGACAATACCGGAAATAGCGCCAAAAAGAGAAATAAGACGTCCTTCAAAGAGGAATATTCGGGAGATGAGTTTATCACTAGCTCCAAGACTCCGCAAAGTTACTACATCATCCTTCTTATCCAAAATCAACATGGAAAGAGAACCAATTACATTGAAACAGGCAATCATTAAGATAAAGGTCAGAAATAAATAGGAAATAAGTTTCTCTATCTCCATAATACGGAAAACATCTGCCTGCTGCTGATAACGATTCTGAACAACAAAATCATCACCTAATATGTTTTCTATTTTAGATTGTACCGATGAAGTATTTACATTAGGCTTTAATTTCAATTCCATCGCAGAGACTTCTGTTGTATAATCCAGAAGCTGGCGAAGAAAATCGAGAGAAGTCAGAATATATTTCCCGTCATATTCTTGCTGATTCACAACAAATACGACACCCGGAGAATACAGGTAATCACGATTAAAAGAAGCTCCGGGATTTGCCATGTTCACTTTGGCATTCCGCTTGGGTAGATAAACCTGAAGAGGATCAACAAATTCCAAACCTGTACCCAAAGTCGCAACCAGTTCCACTCCCATGACCCCGTAGTTCACAATAGAGTCATGAAGAACAAATTCACCTGCGCCATAGAGTATACTGTCTATAGCAGTCAGTTCTTCAAAGTTATCCTCCACACCTTTCAATACAACCATAGCTTGCCGATCCTTGTATTGCACCATTGCATTTTCTTCAAGTGTTTCTGTAAACACCTCCACTTCAGGAAGTGCACAAACAGCGCGAATCCGTTTATCCTGCGCATCAAAGACTTTTCCTTCACGAACTGTTATTTTCAATTGCGGGTCAAAAGCCGTAAAAAAGCTAGCGACCATATCCTGAAAACCATTAAAAACGGAAAGAGTGCAAACCAAAGCAAGTGTAGCAAGGGCTACCCCACATACGGAAATACCGGATATGATATTAATAGCGTTATGCTTTTTTTTTGAGAAAAGATAACGCCTGGCTATATAAAAAGGGAAGTTCACCTCTGCAATGAATTATTTCACTTCAGCAATGAATCTATTTTCTCAATATAATCCAATGAATCATCCACAAAGAATTTCAACTCGGGAATGATACGTAGCTGGTGACGTACACGAGTCCCAAGCTCATAACGAATGGATTTCATATTGTTATTGATATTCTTCACCATCTCTTCTGCTTTCTCTGAAGGAAAAACACTAAGGTAGACACGGGCAATACTCATATCAGGACTGATACGAACTGCACTAACAGAGACCAATGTGCCCGGCATGGACTTTGTTTGAAGCAGGAATATCTCACTTAGCTCTTTCTGCAACAGGCGAGATATCTTATTCTGTCTGGTTGTTTCCATAAATCTACTCTTTTATCTTACTTTTTTCTTATAATCGTTAATCCGTCACGTAAAGGCAATATCACTTTTTCCACTCGCACATCTTCCGCCACCAAATCATTGAAGGCTTTAATACCAATCGTCTGTGCATCCGTGTTGCGAGGCTGTTCGAGAACATGCCCGTCCCACAAAGTATTATCAGCAATGATATATCCGCCTGCAGATAAATGCGCCAACGTCATCTCGTAATATTCAATATACTTACGCTTATCACCATCAATAAAAGCCATATCAAAGGTAACACCTAAACACGGAACAAGTTCTAAAGCATCACCTATATAAAAACGAATTTTATCGGCAAATGGTGATTTTTCCAACCATGGACGGGTAAAATCCTCTTGTTCATCATTGATCTCAAACGTATGCAACATTCCACCTTCGGCCAGACCTTCTGCCAGACAAAGGGCAGAATAGCCACTATACGTTCCTATTTCCAATATCTGACGGGGCCGAATCATTTCTACAAACATTTTCAGCATCCGTCCCTGCAAATGCCCGGAAGCCATACGAGGACGGAGCAGTTTTACATGTGTGTCCCGGTAGAGCGACTTTAAATAATCGCTCTCGGGATCAATATGCTGCAAAATATATTCGTCTATTGATTCGGTTTCCTGCATAAAGCAAATCTTTACGAATTACAGATAGCGGTTATTGTTAGGTAATACAGTCTCCTCTGCATGCTTCAAAGCATCTTCCACTACATTAATTTCGAGGAATGATGTTTTCGTTCCCGCCTTACCACTACTCAAATAACCAACCATATCAGAAGGCTGTAAACGACCTTCTTTCAACAAACGGCGCAATGCTGCAAAGTAATACTCCTGTCCGTTAGCTAATTCCGGCATATAGATAGCTTCCACACCATAAGACAAAGCCAAATGACGCATCGTCTTTTCTTTATAACAGATAGCCAACACCGGATACTTTCCACGGAAAGCTGCCAGATTGCGGGCAGTACGTCCGCTATAGCTATCAGTAATAATGGCACGTATTTTTAGTTTAGAGGTAGCCTTCACTGCCTGTTTAGCAAGGAATGCCGTAACATCATTACTATTCTCATCCAATGGAATACGGATATCATTTTCCTCCAATTTATCTTTTTCAGCCTGGGCAGCAATCTTAGTCATTGTTCTCACTGCCTCTACCGGATACTTACCATAAGCAGTTTCCCCACTCAACATCAATGCATCTGTACGATAGTAGATTGCATTAGCAATATCAGTCACTTCCGCACGAGTCGGACGAGGGTTATTTATCATCGTATGGAGCATCTGAGTAGCCACGATTACCGGCTTCTTTGCCAAAATACATTTGCGAATCAATACACGCTGGATTCCCGGGATACGTTCCTGTGGAACTTCAATACCCAAGTCACCACGGGCCACCATTACACCATCTGCCACTTCCAGAATTTCATCAATATTATCTACCCCTTCCTGATTCTCAATCTTAGCAATAATCTTAATATCACTATTATGAGCATCCAGAATTTCACGTATATCAAGCACATCCTGACGATTGCGTACAAAAGAATGAGCGATAAAATCAATATCCTTTTCAATAGCATAAAGAATATTGTTACGGTCTTTTTCCGTTAATGACGGAAGATTAATGCGAACACCCGGAACATTTACGCTCTTACGGCTTCCCAAAGTAGCATCGTTCTTGACTTCACACAACAAATAATCGTTAGTCTTATCAATAACTTCCAGTTCCAGATCACCATCATCAATCAGGATCATACCACCGATATTCAGATCGGACACAAAGTTCGGGTATGAAACAGCAATACATTCACGGGTTGTCTCCAAATCCGGATTACCTACAATCTTTACTTTATCACCTGTCTTATATGGAATTGGTTCTGCATTAGCCGTCGTACGAACTTCCGGACCTTTTGTATCCATCAAGATCGCAATACGGTTGGACACAGCACGTACATTTGCAATCAAAGCTTCAAAACCTTCACGGCTAGCGTGCGCTGTATTCATACGCACCACATTCATTCCAGCTTCAAAGAGCTGTTTTATAAAATCCACATCACAACGTCTATCCGAAATAGAAGCCACAATCTTAGTCTGTTTCAATAACATAGTCTTTCTACCTATTTATATATTATAATCTTTATTTATTCTCTAATAATGCCTCCAAAGCCAAACGATACGAGTTCAATCCGAAACCACAAATAACCCCTCTACAGGCACAAGCAATCATAGATACATGCCGGAATTCCTCACGGCTATGCACATTAGAAATATGCACTTCAATCACGGGAGATGTCACAGAACGAATTGCATCCTGCAAAGCAATAGAAGTATGCGTATATGCACCGGCATTCAATATAATACCATCCACGTCAAATCCGACCTGTTGGATGCAGTCTATCATTTCTCCCTCAATGTTCGATTGAAAATAGTCGATCTCCACGTCAACGTATCTTTTGCGAAGATCAACCAAGTAATCTTCAAATGTAACGCTTCCGTAAATGGAAGGTTCACGCTTACCCAACAGATTAATATTCGGGCCATTAATAATTTGTATCTTCATCGCGCAATCCTGTTTTTTATATACCTTTGTATCCAAAGAACAATATTTCAAGGTGCAAAGGTAGAAAAAAGAAATGGAAATCAACGAAAAAAAGAAGAAGAAGGAACAACAAGAGGTGATAATCAGGAAGTATCAGCAGTATCTCAAACTGGAAAAGTCTTTATCTCCCAATACATTGGACGCTTATCTGACCGATCTGGATAAACTGATGAGTTTTCTGACGCTGGAAGGGATAGACGTCCTCGAAGTATGCCAGTCGGACCTCCAGCGCTTTGCTGCGGGTTTACATGACATTGGCATCCATCCCCGCTCGCAGGCACGCATTTTATCCGGCAT
>OHPC01001133.1_pt1 | contig 12432 bp, 7 predicted proteins | sample 1577631 | NCBI WGS metagenome assembly OHPC01 (sample SAMEA3879560, study PRJEB24766) | human gut metagenome | biome: human-associated habitat; feature: feces | place: USA | collected 1985/1987 | reverse complement strand
ACGCTTGACGAGCTGCTGGAACGTTACGACGCGGTGCTGTTCGCCACTGGTGCCGTCGAAGACAAGCCGCTCGGCCTGCCGGGCGCCGACTTGGACGGTGTGTACGGTGCCGCCAAGTTCGTGGAATGGTACGACGGTTACCCGACCGGCGCCCGCGAATGGCCGCTCGATGCCGAGGAAGTTGCTGTGATCGGCGGCGGCAACGTGGCCATGGACGTGGCGCGCGAGCTGATGCGCAACGCCGACGACCTGAAGGAACGCACCGACATTCCGGACAACGTGTACGAAGGCATCAAGGCCAACAAGGCCAAGACTCTGCATCTGTTCATCCGCCGTGGCGTGGCTCAGGCCAAGTTCTCCGTGCAGGAGCTGCGCGAAATGGAGAAGCTGCCGGGCGTGCAGCTGATCATCAACGAAGACGACTTCGATCTGGACGACGACACTATCGAGGAGGCCGGCAAGGACAAGCTGACCCGTCAGATGGTCGAGGAGCTGTTCACCATCCGCGAGATGGCCGAGGACATGGAAGACGACGGCGACACCGATTTCGAGGGCAACCCGGCGGATCGCAAGTACTACATCCACTTCAATTCCGCTCCGGTCGAAGTGCTGGGCGAGGACGGCAAGGTCAAGGCGATTCGCGTAGAGAAGACGACGACTTCCGCGGACGGCAAGATGACTCGCACCGGCGAATTCGAAGAGTACCCGGTGCAGGCCGTGTACCATGCGATCGGCTACAAGCCGGCCACCGCGCCGGGCATCGCGTACGACGAGCGTCGCGCGCACCTGGCCAACGCGAACGGCGACGGCCGCATCACCACGGAGGCCTCCGGTGAGGGCGCGCAGGTGCGTGAGCGTCTGTACGCCACCGGTTGGGCCAAGCGTGGTCCGGTCGGCCTGATCGGCTCCACCAAGTCCGACGCGCTGCTCATCGTCACCAACATGCTGGAGGACCTGTCCAAGGCCGCCGAAGGCGGTCGCGTGGCCGCTGACCGCGATCCGGAATCCATCGACCGTCTGCTGGCCTCCCGCGGTGTCAAGCCGATCGACTTCGCCGGCTGGAAGAAGGTCGATGCGTTCGAACGTGCCGAAGGCGCGAAGGAAGGCCGCGAGCACAAGAAGGTCATCGACCCGGAGCAGATGCGCGCGCTGGCGCATGCCTGAATCGGGCCGGCTGGAATTAGGGTGGGAGTGCTGACTTCCTGACACCCTAACTTCAAGCCTTTTAACGCAATCTAGTAACGCCCTGCACGTCCGATTCCTCTGAATCGGACGTGCAGGGCGTTAGTTTTTGCCGCTTTAGTGGTCGATTTTCGGCGGACTGGTCGCGTAGCGTGCGTTTTCGATCGCACAACCGCCCGTTTCTCCAGAATCGGACATACGCGGTCGTTTTGACCTATTACCCCCGAAGTTCGGGTCCATGCGCTAGGCTGACCCCAGTGAAACGCGGTGCGCAATATCATCGCAAACGGATGCGGGCATTGAAATCTAAGGTTGTGAAGTCGGCATGAACTTTGGAAAACACGTCAAGCGCAAGGCACTGTACTGCTGTTCCGTGTCCGTCGTGGGCCTGCTGATCGCCTGCCTGATCGGCTTCGCCATGGGCGTGGGTCTTGTCGATGTGCATCTCGAAGAGGAAGCCCACGCAGCGGCGTCCTCGGGAACGTCTTCGGAAACGTCCTCCACGTCGGGCGCGCTTAAGAAAAACAGCGCGCCGCAATCGCAGACACAAGCCGTCTCGTCGCCGACGCAGGTCGCGCTGGACGGCATTTCCGCAGTCGAGGGCAGCGCCACGATCACAACGCAGGGCTTCACGCTAAGCGCCGATTCGCAGGCCGCCGTGCAGTCTCAAATCGCCACTTTCGAAGCCGACGGATATACCGCATCATTCGTGCTCGCCGACATCACGACCGGCCGCACAATCGCATACAACGCCGATGCACAGATCTATTCGGCCTCGTCGGCGAAGGCGCCATACCTGATATCGCTGTTCTCAACGGGCACCGTCGACCTGAACAGCGTGGCCCAATCCGCTGACGCGCAGTCCGCCACCGTCCACCAGAAGGTCGACGCCGTCCTGCGCAATTCCGACAACGCGTCTTACGACTGGCTGTACAAAACGTATGGCCTCGACTGCTTCAACACGTGGGCCGAACAGGCGGGCGCGGCTTCCAGAATGGGTGATCGCGGCGGGTACCTGTTCACCTCCGCGCGCGACATGGCCAAACTGTGGACCGCCGGATACGGTTTCCTGTTCGCCGGGCAAACGGCGGGGGTGCAGAACATCACGCCCGAATCGCTGCAATGGCTGTCCGGAGACATGACGAATTCGCTGAACTCCTGCATCCACGCGGCCCTTGGCGATGCGGACACCGTGTACACGAAGGCCGGATGGATCAACGGCGAAGGCGATTTGTACGTGCTGAACGATGCCGGACTGGTGATGTCGCAGTCGGGCACGTACGTGCTGGCGGTGCTGACGAACGCGTGCGGCCGCAACGATTTGCTGACCAGCCTGATCGGCACGCTCGACGCAGTGCATTCGGGGGATATGCGGGGGTAATACGTTTCAAGTTGGGGTGACTCTCGCCGTGCCGCAGATAGGTCTATGGCCGATGCTGTAGCGTCGTTGCGTGGCATGTTTCTAGATGTTGCAAATCCACCCTTCAGCTTGTATACAGCAAAATCCCAGCCTGAATTCCTAGGCTGGTGGCCATGAACGGCAAATTGCAGGTGCACGGCCATTGCAATGGCTTGAAAACAACGCTTTTGTTCGCGTTGATGTGGGGCGTCATCATGCTCATCTGGTGGGCGACCGGCGCCAGTCAAAGCACGCTCGGCTACTACATTCTCATCGGCCTGGGCTCCACGTTCGTCTCCTACTGGTTTTCCGACAAACTGGCGATCGCCAGCATGCACGCTCGACAGGTGAGCGAGCGGGAAGCCCCCGTACTATACAAGATCGTCCGCGAGCTATCGGCGAAGGCAGGTAAGCCGATGCCGCGCATCTACATCGCCCCCACCATGAGCCCCAACGCGTTCGCGACGGGGCGCAACGAACGACACGCGGCGGTCTGCTGCACGCAAGGCATCCTACAGACGCTTAACGAACGTGAGATTCGCGGCGTGCTCGGACACGAACTCATGCACGTCTACAACCACGACATTCTGACGTCCGCAATCGCCTCCGCCATGGCCACCGTCATCTCGTACCTCGGCTACTCGCTCATGTATTTCGGCGGCGGCCGTTCGCGTGACGACCGCGACGATTCGGCGTCCGGCGGCTTGGGATTGCTGGGTGTGCTGCTGAGCACGATTCTGGCGCCGATCGCAGCGTCGCTGATACAGATGGCAATCTCCCGCACACGCGAATACGACGCCGACGAAGACGGTTCCAAGTTGACGGAGGATCCGGAAGCGCTCGCTTCCGCGTTGAGCAAGATTTCCGGCGGCGCAGCCGCGATGCCGATGGAGAAGACCGCGGGAACGCAGTCGGTGGCTGCGATGATGATCGCCAGTCCGTTCTCCGCGGAGGGCTTCTCGCGCCTGTTTTCCACGCATCCGCCGATTCAGGACCGCATTGCGCGGCTCATGCAGATGGGCCAGGAGATGCGGCAGCAGGGCGCGCAGTCCGGATATTTGGCCGGTGGCTATGCCACGAGCGGCGTTGCGGCGGCGGATATTCGGCAAGGCGGACGTTCTGCGATGGCTGGTGCCGGTGGGCCGCAATTTGGAACGCAGTATGGATTCGCGCATGATTCGGGCGGCTCGGCTGGCAGATATTCTCGCGACTATTCGCAGCGGCCGCGTGGTTGAGTCTCCGTGATATTGCGGAAAATTGGTATCGCATGTCGGTCTGTGTCCGCATACGCATCCGTTGCGTGCTAAACTGAAGTTTCGTGCCCAAAAGGCACACCTTGCGGATGTAGTTCATCGGTAGAACGAAAGCTTCCCAAGCTTTAAAGGCGGGTTCGACTCCCGTCATCCGCTCCATTCGAAACCCTTGGAATCGTTGGAATTTCAAGGGTTTTTCTATTGTCGTAAAAGACCCGTGAAGCCAACTTCGCGTCGCGCAACTGTCGGTTGCGTCGCAAAATTTGGTTGCGAATCGCAATGCAACCGCAAGATGGTGGCGTGGAACGCGACGTTTGTGACAAGCTGCTGATGCTTTGCGACATGTTCGGTGTGACGTTGGATGATTTGGTCATGGGCGACGTGTGCGCGTCGGCGGGCCGTGGAGGTGCGGGACGCGTGGGGCTGTGTGGATGCGGGACGCATGGACTTGGCTGCCGATACGGCTGGTGTGGCAGCGTCGGATGGGGTGGTTGACTCTGCTGTTGGTGCGGTTCCGGGGGTAATCGGGTTCGCGGCATCGCAGGTTGCAGGAGTGTCCGATTCTGCAGAATCGGACACTCGTGGAGGGCGATGGGTAGGCTGGAGCCCGTGAACACGAACCAGAAGTCCCCCTCCGATTCCGGCGCAAACCACCCCACCGGCAACTCCTGCAATCCGCTACTCGGCCATGCCACATCACACGCGGCGACACTCATCGGCCTGTTCGCAATCGTCCTGTGGGGCTTCATGGCCGGCCTCGTGCGACTGGTCTCCGAATCGTTCGGCGCCACGCTCGGTTCGGCGCTCATCTACACCGTCGGTGGTGTCATGCTGTTCATTGTGCGCCGTCCGAAACCAATCCGCGAAGCGCCATGCAAGTACCTCATCGCAGGCGGACTCATGTTCATCGCATACGAGGCGTCAATCTCGCTGTCGATCGGCCTGGCCACAACGAACGCGCAATCCGTGGAAGTCAGCCTTGTCAACTACTTGTGGCCGACGCTGCTGGTGCTGATGACCGCAGCGGTATCGCACAAACGTGGTGCGGTCGCCAAAGCGATTCCTGGCGCGGTGATCGCAACCATCGGTGTGGCGATGGCGGTTGGCGGAGAAAGCCTTGATATGCAGGAAGCGGTCCACAATATCGCCAGTAACCCCCTACCGTATGTGCTCGCGTTTGTTGGCGCCTTTATTTGGGCGATTTATGCGACTTTTACGCCGTCGTTGTCCGGCGGTTACGACGGCACGACGATTTTCTTCTGCTGTGTGGCCGTTGTACTGTGGACCATCCATTTCGTTTCGGGAGACGGTTTGCCGGACACGGCGCCCGGCATCGGTGGATATGCTGCGCTGATTGCGTGCGCCGCTTCGATTTCGGGCGGCTACGCGTGCTGGGGATACGGCATGTTGCACGGCAGTATGGAAACGCTTGCGATTGGTTCGTACGCGACTCCGCTGTTTTCCACGGCTTCTAGCACGCTTCTGTTGGGCGTGGCGCTGGGCATGCCGTTCTGGATCGGTGTTGTGCTGGTGGTTGCCGGTTCTCTGATCAACGTGTGGTTTGCACGGTGCCCCTGAGTGTCCGTTTCTCCCGAATCGGACAACCTGGGGTGACCGGATGACGCGTGGGTGGCTGATTCGGGGGGATCGGACACTTGTTGGTGCGTGAGGAGGCGACATGTGGGGTAGTGGCGGCGCAGAGGAGCGCTGGGATGGCGCAGCGGTACGTAAGGGAAGTGACTGGGCAGGACAATGCCCTACGCCTCCACGCTAGCTTAGGTTTTTGCCGGCTGGTCGATGGTGACGAATTCGTGGCTTTGGGTTTTCAGGTCGTCGATGATGGCGGGCAGCGCGTTCACGTGTACCAGCCGAAACCGATCTAAACCGGCTCAAACCAGCCCGTTCAAATCCGCCTCGTCACATCACCTTGGTGGACTCCAGATTGCGGCTCACCCAGTTGTTCAACCGGATCACCGGCTTGCGCAACATCAATCCCAGCAGCAGCGAAGGAATCAGGAACAAGGCGAGATACACCATGTCAAGCAGGTACTCATTGCCGTATGATCCGGCCATCGCGGCGTGCATGGCATCGATGGCGTGCGGGAATGGTAGGAACGGGTAGAGCATTTGGAAGAACTTCGGCAGCGTCTCGATAGGGAACGTACCGCCCGAACCGGCGACCTGCATCACCAGCAGCACCACGGCCACGGCCTTGCCGATATCGCCGAACGACACGGTCAGCGTATACACGATATTCGAGAACACGAGCGCGGCAAGCCACCCCACGGCAAGGAACTGCAGCGCATGATTCGCCTGCACGCCAAGGAAATACGTGTCACCCAGGCAAACCAGTGTGCCCTGCAGCAACGCGAGCAGTGCGAAGATCGCGTACCGTCCGAAATACTCGTGGTCGAGGCGCAGTCCCCAACGTGAGGCGTTCCCCGGGCCGGACGGGCCGGCGATGCGCGGCAGCGTGTCGCCCAAGCCCAGCACATGCGCCTTCTCGCGGTCCGAAATCGTCACTTTCAGCATGGCGCACAGGATGATCGCACCCACCCAGATTGACAGGATCGTATAGAACGGCGCCATGGCCGAACCGTAGTTCGCGATCGGGTACACCGAGACGCGATGCAGTGCGACGGGCGCGGAAATCAGCGTGGACAGTGTGGACGCGTTGGCGGTGGCCAGTGCACGTAGTTCGTCCGATTCGCCCGAATCGGCGTCGTTGTCACCGTCGCCACCATCGCTGTTGCCGTCACCGGCGTTTCCGCCCGTCTCCAGCTTCGTGATCAGCTCCTTCACCGTCGCTGCCGACGAGTCGAGTTTCTTCGCGATCGCGCCGAGCGTGGAACGGATGGACGTCACATTCGTCCCCACATCGCCCGTCACATCGTCCAGACCGTCGGCGGTGCCGCTCAGCTGGGTGATCATGCTGTCGGTTTGGGAGATCAGCGTGCTGACTGTGGAGGCGAGCGCGTCGATTTTCGGCTTGACGTTCGTGGCGTAATCGTCGCGCACATTGCTGATCGACTGCTTCGCGGAGGTGATGCGGTTCAGGATCTCCTTGCGGGAGCGTTCCGCGGCTGCGGTATCCTGCGTGACCTGCGTGGAAGCGTCTTTCAGCTGCTGCGCGAGCTTCTGCGAATCGCCTTTGGCGGCTTCCAGCAGCGTGATCTCCCGGTCGATGGCTTCCAGCAGCGCCTGTTTCGCGGAATCACTGTCCGGTAGTTGTTCCACCGATTCGCGCATGTGGTTGAGGCTTGTGATGTACGTGTCGTACAGCGATTCGCCGCTGGAGATTTGTTCGCTCAACGTTGCCAACTGGCTGGCTGCGGTGTCTGAGCCCTTGCCGATCGCGTCGAACGCCTTGTTCACCTTGGCAGCTACTTGGTCGAACGCGCCTGACACCTGGTCGAGCGCGGTGTTCACCGAGGAGGTGACGTTCGCACCTGCAGAAGTGAGTGACGTGGCACCTGATTTGCCTTGCTTCAACGCGTTCTGGGCCTGTTTGCCCGCCTTGGTCGCCGAGGCGAGCAGTTTGCCCGTGGAATCCACGATGTCGTTCGCCGAGCCGAGCAGCTGCGAATACGACGTCACCTGCTGCGATGCGCCGCTCAGCGTATCCGCCATGGTGGTGAGATTGCCGTTGAGGTTGCGCATGTATTCGGCCATTTGCGGGCTTTGCGAATAGTGTAGGATGCTTGAGGCCAGGTCGAGTCCGACTTGCGCAATCGTTTTGGCGAAGGTTTTGTCGATCGTGTTGACCACGGTTGTCGCGCCCTGATCGGTGATATGCGGGGCGATCGGGTTGATTTTCTCGTTCAGATAGTACTTGAGCTGCGCGTGTTTGATGTCGGGGGAGAACAGCGTCATCATGTCGGCGCTGAAACCTTTCGGAATTACGATCGCCGCATAGTATTCGCCGGATTTCACCCCGTCGATTGCCTTGTCGCTTTTCACGAACTGCCAGTCCAGCTGGTCGTTGGCGTGCAGTGTGCTGATGATGGTTTCGCCCACGTTGACGCGCACCGGTATGAGATCCGACTTGTAACCCTTGTCGTTATTGGCCACGGCGACCTTCAATGCCTTGGTGTTGCCGTAGGGGTCCCAGCTGGCCGCGATGTTGAACCAGGCGTACAGCGCCGGCACCACCACCAGGCCCATCGAGACGATCACGGCGATCACGTTGCGGGTGGCATGGCACATGTCCCGCTTGAAGATGCCCCAGATCATTTTCACTGTTCGTTCCCCTCCTCACGCAGACTCCTGCCAGCATTTCCGTCCGTGTTTCCAGCCGCATACTCAGCCGCATGTTCAGGCGCATGTCCGGCCGAACCACCATGCGCAGCCTCATACAGCCTCGTACGTACGGCATGCATCGGCTTGTAATGCATGCCCGGCCGGAACAGCAGGTTCTCGTGCAGGATCGCGCTGCGGAACTCTTCCGCACTCATCGCTTCCTCGCCCAGATAATTCGCATACCGTTCGCGCAGATACTCCACCACGATGAGATACGTGTCGATGGCGATGATCGAAATGATCCAACCGAGCAGCATGGCGAGCTTCATGCGCGTGATGAATAGCAATAGCAGGAACACGAACGGCAGTACCGCCAGCGCGAGGAATCCCCAACGCACCAGGCGCGGGTACAGGCGGAAGAAATGAATCGCCCGTCTGCGGGCGAGTTCGGGGAACTCCTCGGCGATCTGCTGCGCGGTCTCGGTGAGCCGCAACGGTTCCACCGTGCCTTCGTTATGTTCGGTGATCATCAGATCAGTGTCCGCCAGACGGTTGTCGAACAGGCGGTTGAGGTTCAACGCCAGCTTGCGGACCACCAAGCCGATGAACAGCGCCACAGGCAGATACCAGAACAGCGAGAGCATGTCGATCCAATAATGGTTGGCATACATGCCGCCGATCGGCCCGCGCATCGCGTTGATGCCGTAGGTGAACGGTAGGAACGGTTTCAGACGGCGGAAGAATTCCGGCATCATCTCGATGGGGTAGAGGCCTGCCGCGCCCGGAATCTGGATGATCACCAGAATCACGGCGACGGCCTTGCCGATATGCCGGAACGCCACGGCGAGCGCGTAAATGATGTTCACGTAGACGAACGAGGCGAAAATGCCGGCGAGGATGAACAGGAACGGATGCTCGCATTGGATGCCCAGCGCGAGATCGCCGATCGTGGCGATGATCGCCTGCAGGAATCCGACCGTGACGAACAGCAGCCAACGGCCCATATAGCCTTGGCGTGGCGTGTACATGCGGATCTTCTCATCGCGGTCCACTTCAAGCTTGTAGATCGCGACGAGCACGAATCCACCGACCCACAGCGCAAGATTCGTGTAGAACGGCGTGACCGCGGAACCATAGTTTTTGACCGGGTAGAGGACCTGTTCGTCCAAATGCACCGGCTCGCCCACGAACGAGCCGACCTCGCTCGCGTCAAGTCCGAGCGCTTGGGAAAGCTGCTGGAACATCGCCGAACTGCTCAACGCGGCCACATCGGTGCGCGTGGTGTTGAGCTGTTTGGCGAGATTGGCGAGCTGTGTCTGCGTGCCAGCAATGGTGGTGTTCGTTTGGGTCACGGTGCGCGACAACTGGTCGAGCAGCCCGTTGCCCTGTTCCAGCGTGCTTTGCAGCGTGGTAAGCGTGCCGGACAGCGACCCATTGGCCAGGCTGAGTGTATCGAGCCCGGTGTTGAGATTCGGCATGACCGTGCCGGTGATGGTCGTGCGTGCGCTCGCCATCGACGCCGTGCCGTTCTTCGCCAGCGTGGTGACATCGTCGTTGAACCCGTTCGCGGTGTTCTTCCCCGCGTTGATCGCAGCCGTGGTGTCCTGATCGAAGGCGTCGATGCGCTGCTGCTGGAACGTCAGCTGTTTGCGGGCTTCGGCGAGCTGCGCGGAAAGATCCTTATACGTTTGGCTGTTCGGATCCAGCTGGCTGGCCTGCAACGCCTTCTCCACGTCGTCGAGCACATTGCCGGTGGTGGTGTTGACGTGATGCATGGTGCTGGACACTTGGTCGAGCGCGTCCTGCGTGGTGTTCAGTCCGCTGAGCACGGTGCCGGTGGCATTGCTCACGTTGACCTGCAGGCCGGACAGTTGCGTGCTGCCATTGTCGAGCGCTCCGACCAGCGTGTTCGAGAATCGTTCGGTTTGTGTGCGCGTCTCGCTCAGCAAGTCGGACGCCTTGCCGACGGTGTCAAGCGAGTTGGTGATTTCCGAGGCGAGCGCGATGTTGGACTGTTTGGCCGAATCGATGGTGGTGAGGGCCTTGTCGAGCGCGGAACGGGTGTCGCGCAGCTGCTGTTGGACGGTTTCGAGCTGGTTGATGGTGTCGGTCAGATCGTTGACGACGTCGCTTTGCGCGCTTTTCACGCTGCCGGTGGTTTCTCCCGCTGCCTCCTTCACTTCCTTTGCCACGGCGTCGGCCACGCTGGAAACGAAAGTGGTGTTGATCTGCTCGTCGATCGTGGTCGCGCCCGTATCGGTGATTTTCGGCGCGATCGCGTTCAGCTTTTCGTTGATGTAGTACGTGATCGACGGTCGGTCGCCTTTACCGGTGACGGTGCCGATTAGTCTGGAGCTGAAGTCTTCCGGCAGTACGATCGCCGCATAGTATTTGCCGGATTCCACGCCTTCGATGGCTTGCTGCTTGGGAACGAAACGCCAGCCGAGCTGATGGTTCTTCTTAAGCTGGTTGACGGTCTGCTGGCCAGCGTCGAGATGGCCGACCAGCGTGGAGGTTGTGCCCTTGTCCTCGTTCGCCACAGCGACTTGGATGTTGCCCGTGTTCGCGTACGGGTCCCAGTTGGCGAGGATATTGCACCATGCGTACAGTGATGGGATGATGGCCACACCCAGCGTGACGACGAGCGCCACGGGGTTCTTCAGAATGCGTTTCACGTCTCGAAGGAAGATGGCGAAAACCTGGTGCATCAAGCCTCCTCGCGGGTATTGGTCGCAACATCTACGTGCGGCGGCATGCCCGTGCGGGAACACCCGGTTGGGCTCTTCGTCGCGCGATCCGGTGGACATTCTATGACTTCCGATGGAACGATCGCAATGGTTTCGCCATGTTTATTGGTCGGTCCCGCAAGTGTCGGGATATGAGACGAAAACGTTCGGCATATGGCTCTAGTGGGGCGGGCGACCTGGATATGGAGCGGACGGTCGGGAAAACGGAAAGGAAAGATGGCGAATGTTGTCACATGACAAGTGGGATAGGGTTGGGCGATAATGGAGGCATGACTATTGCAACGCCGGAACGTTATGCGCAAATGCTGGACGCCGCACGCCGCGGCGGTTACGCCTATCCCGCGATCAATGTGACCAGCACGCAGACCCTGAACGCCGCACTCCAGGGTTTCGCCGAGGCGGAATCCGATGGCATCATCCAAGTCTCCGTAGGCGGCGCCGCCTACTTCTCCGGGCAACGCGTCAACGACCGCGTCACCGGCTCGCTTGCCTTCGCAGCCTTCGCGCACGAAGTCGCGGCGAAATACCCCAACATCACCATCGCCCTGCACACCGACCACTGCGCCAAACAGTATTTGGACGAATGGGTGCGCCTCTTGCTCGACCATGAAGTCGAACAGGTGAAGCACGGTCAGGAACCGACCTTCCAGTCACACATGTGGGACGGTTCCACAGTGCCGCTGGATGAAAACCTCGACATCGCAGAAGAACTGCTCGACAAATCCCAAGCCGCGCACACCGTGCTGGAAATCGAAATCGGCGCGGTCGGTGGCGAAGAAGACGGGCACAGCGCCGAAATCAATGACAAACTGTATTCCACGCCCGCGCAAGGCATCACCGTCGCGCAACGACTCGGCCTCGGCGAGCGCGGACGCTACATGGCCGCCTTCACCTTCGGCAACGTGCACGGCGCATACAAACCGGGCGTGGTGAAACTGCGCCCCGAACTGCTCGACGAAATCCAGACCACGGTCGCGCTCGCGATCAAGGCCGGCGAAATGCCCGACCCCGCGCACTCGCTGGATGTCGCTCCCGGTAAGCCGTTCGCCCTGGTGTTCCACGGCGGTTCCGGCTCCGCGTCGGAGGAGATCGCGCAGGCCGTGAGCTACGGCGTGGTGAAGATGAACATCGACACCGATACGCAGTACGCATTCAGCCGTGCGGTGGCCGGTCACATGTTCTCCAACTATGATTCGGTGCTCAAAATCGACGGTGAGGTGGGCAACAAGAAGCTGTACGATCCGCGATCCTGGGGTCGTGAAGCTGAATCTGCGATGGCCGCGCGTGTGGTCGAAGCATGCAAGCAGCTCGGCAGTGCCGGGCGCGCGCTGAACTAGCCAACGGTCTTTCGAACTGTTTTCGGGCGTTTTCTGGTCTGTTTTTCGGACCGGTTGCAATCCGATTACGGTCGGTCCGGAGCCGTGAGCATCCCTCAGACCCGGTAGAGGGTGAAGAGTAACCTTTGTAAGGCTTTAGGCGCAAGGCTTAAGGCAGAATCGCGTACGCACGGAGGTGCAACAACATGCCTGGAATTGTTTTGATCGGTGCCCAGTGGGGAGACGAGGGCAAAGGCCGTATGGTGGACCTCCTCTCAGAAAATTACGATATTGTC
>OHPC01001129.1_pt1 | contig 12496 bp, 10 predicted proteins | sample 1577631 | NCBI WGS metagenome assembly OHPC01 (sample SAMEA3879560, study PRJEB24766) | human gut metagenome | biome: human-associated habitat; feature: feces | place: USA | collected 1985/1987 | reverse complement strand
AAATAACTCCCAAAAGTCTTTTGTTCTTCTTTCCGCTCATTACAAATCCCCCTGTTTCTTATGGTCATGCGTTAGCCATTTTCTATCCGCTGGCTGGACAAAGTGTCCAGAAGTTGGGTGGGGCGGTCATGCCCCCGGCTTTGGGACACTTTGTCCCAGCGGGGTGCGGCCCGTAAAACTGATTTCATTTTACCACTGGCGGCGGGAAATGGGAAGTCCCTTACCGATCCATATCCCTGTCCCGGCGTTTGGTCTGCGTCTGCTCCTGCTGGCGGCGGGCGGTGTCCACAGTGGATTTCACCTGATACAGCTTCATCAAGTCCTCCCGGATGGGCTTGTACTTGGCGTAGTCCTGCTGGTATGCCTGTTGCAGCTCGTCTCGCTCCTTCCTCCACTTAGTAAGGGGCAGCCTGCCCTCCGACGTGAAGTGGTCTTTCAGCTTGCGGCGGGCCATATAAAATTGCCGAAGCTCCCCCTCGTGGGCGGCCTTGAATTTCTCCCGCTGACCCTGCCGGTGGATGGCGTTCATCTGGTCGTGGATGGGTTTCAGCTCCCGGTAGCGCCCCGCCTGTTCCAGCAGGTCTTGCAGCTCCTTCATGCGGGCTTGTTTGCTGTCCATCCCTTCTTTCAGGGCGGTCATGCGCTCATTGTGGGAAGTGACGCGGGCTTCCAGATCGTCTACGGTAAATAGCTTCTGTTCAGTCAGATAACTCACAGTGTCGGCAAACTTTTGGAGATTGCCCACCTTGCCTTTGCTGCTCCACGCGCCCGCGTTCCTCGCGCCGTAGTAGGCCCCCAGCAGGTCGGCAAGGGCGGGGGCCTGCGGCTTGGAAAGCTCCTCCCGCACCTCGCCCAGCCAGCCCAGCAGGGCGGCAATCCTCCGCTTCAAGTCTTTCAAGAGGGCGTTGGCAGCCCTGATCCAGCGGTTGAGGCTGCCCTTGTCGGTGGCGATCCCCCGCGCCTCCATCTGGCGCACCGCCGGCCCCTCGTGGACGGTGGGGAGTAGGTCAAGGCCCTGTCTTAAATAGGAGCGGTGGTCGATCCGGCAGGGCAGGCCCTTTTCCTCAAATTTGGCGTTGCACATCTTGGCCCACGCCTCCCGCCAGTGTTCTAGCGTTTCCGGGCTGCCCCAGTCGGTGGTGGGAACCGCGTCAAAGAGGGGCTTGCCCTTGCTGTCCAGTATGCGGTTGCCGTCCTCGTCCAGACGGTAGACGCGCCGCTGCTTGAAGCCCCACTTGCCATCCTCCCGGATAGGCCGGATGGGGCAAAGCACATGGAAGTGGGGGTTGGGTATGCCACCATCCTCCTTGTCGGGCTGGTGTACGGCAAAGTCCACCACCAAGCCCCGGCTGACAAACTGCTCCAACAAAAACTGCCTTGCGAGGGCGATGTTTTCTTCCAGCGAAAACTCGTTCTGCAAGGCAATATCAAAGCTGTACGCAAGCTGGGCGTCCTTGCCGCGCTCAGCGTTCTCCACGGCGTTCCATAAGGTCTGGCGGTCTTGGTATTCGGGCGGGGCCTGCGGGGGCAGGAGAATATCGGAGCAGATCACGCCGCCCTTGCGGGTGTAGTCGCTGTACTCGCCGTAGTATTCGCTGTAAAGCCGCTCCCCGGCGCGGTAGGCGGCTGACGCGATGGCCGACTGCCCCGCGCTCCGCCTGACCTGCGTGACGCTCAAATGGAACAGGGCCATTTACTCGCCCTCCCGCTGGGCGGCGGCATGGACAGCGGCCCGCACCTCTGGCATGGAGAAGATATACTCGGCAAGGGCATAGAAGCCCTGCTCGGACAGGGGCCTGACCTCCGGTGCCACACTCTCCACGGCGGCCCCACGGGTGATCAGGCGGTGGGCGCGTTTCTGGCGCTCGCCCTTTTCATAATACTGCTTGCGCTGTTCCAGCCGCTTGGCCCGGTGCTGGTACTGCTGCAATTTAGCTTCATTCTCGGCGTATTCCCGCCGAAGCTCGTCTAATACTTTGCTCATGTCGTTGACCTCCTTTGGCTGAAAAATGGGTAAAAAAATGACCGTCCTCCGGGGCGTTCCCGGTGAGCGGTCAGGGTGTCGATTTTGGTTTTCAGACCCGCCGAACCGATATAGCCGCGTAAGCGGGTGTATCGGTTCGGCGGGTGCGCGGGGTAAGCGGCGTAAGCCGCGCAAGGGGCGCAGCCCCTTGGACGGAGCGCAGCGACGCAAAAACGGCGGGTTGCTCCATCTGGCAATCCGCCGTTCCGCCTCGCAGAGCGCACGAATACATGGCCGTCAGGCTATGTATAGAAGTGCGCCCTTTAGTTCCTAAAGGGATTTTTCAATGACTAAATAATCAAATTAGCATTACCTCAGTATTTGTAAGTGCTTTTGTCAATGCCTACTCTGTACCAGAGGCTATCTATCCATAATTATAATATTTCTGGTATTCCGGCAGAATGCCGTATTCGTTGGTGATGACCTCTTTGGAAAGAGGCTGGTCGAATGGGACAGCGAGGTATGGAGAACCCTGAAACGGCTTTTTTCCCTGCCAGAGCTGTTCATATAGCTTCCATCGTTCTGCCGTCATGGATTTTGGGTCATTCTTATCCTCATGCTGCCAGAACTGGCCGCCCAGCAGATAGCTCTCCATCATTTCTTCCCAGTTCTGAAAAAAAGCCTGCGCCTTTGTCCCGGCATCTACACACAAATCCAACATTTCCTTCATATTGATGTAGCCTGCCAGATAGCAACATTGCGTGATATATGCGCAGCGTCCCATATCCCAGCCTAACAGGGCATTTTCCCCATAACGCCGCCATGCTGTCAGCATTTTCGGCAGATAGCTAGCTTCATCGGCTTTTGGATTAGTTTTGCGGGCCTCCTCAATGAGCTGGACTTCTGTAGCATCCTTATATTTATGCGACAAGAGTTCCATTTTCCTCCGATAGCTGGCACGCATTCCCTCGTCGATCAGGCTGCGCATTTCCTTTATAGCTGTCTCATGTCCTTGAATGCCCCAATAATCCCACAGCATTGTTTTAATACTTTCCCGGTCAAATTCGTTATTGTACCGCCAGCCAGCCAGTAGATGAAAATTTGTATGTTGACTTGCGGCAATCAGGATCGACCCTGCGGCATTCATCCAGCGCAATGTAGGGGATAGGGGATTATACTTCTCCATCCGTCTTTGCTTCGATTTATAGATATGATACAGAATACCAGCAAGACCAAGCCCTATGACTAAAGTAGCAGCCAGGGCGATAAAAGCCGTCATATCCCCCGTCAAAAAGCAGAGGATGCCTATTCCAATAACAAGCAGGATAACGAACACAATCGTACATCCCATATGATACCTACCTCCTTTCAGGGACTGACTTCTTATTTCGGACTGCTTTGTCCGGCTCTAATGAGAATTTCCTTTGCGCTGCGGAGAATCGCCGTATCGCCGGCAATCTTTTGACGCTGTTCTTCAACAGGGATGTCGATGTAAATATGAAAAGGATTGCGAAGCTGGCTGCAAGTTACATACAGGGATTTTTCAGAAAAGGAAAGATAAACATTTCCTTCCATAGCTTCCTGAAAAGCTGTAATCTGCTCCATCACCTGGGGTGTCAGGATGTAAAAAGCATTCTGCTCGTTCTCTGCAAACACCGCAAAATTTTCATTGAATACACTGTTTTCTGTCTGAATTGGCAACGGGACTCTGGTTTCCCTGAGTTTAGACAGAGCTTTTTTGGAAAACACCTGAACAAAACCCTCACTGATCTTCCGATTATCAAAATAGGAAAAAACAATAACCTGTCCCTCAAATAGAATTTTGGGGGTAGAACTTCTTGCGGAAGCTTTTTCGCCAGTGCAGACATTGACAGCCCGGAAGGGGACTCCATCCAGCTTGCCGGACAGTTCATCCGACGATTGATAAAAGACCGACTGGCCTCCGGGGATTAACTTTAAACGGTTCATTTCCTCATAAGAAAGACCGCCTCCGGCATTGTAGCGCAGTTCGGAAAAATCCGGCAGTTGTCGGAGAGTGTCCAACACATATTTGTTTTTGAAATTGATACAAAAGAGGTCATAAGCTTTTTTATAGACCAGCATATAGTAAAAACCAAAAACAGCACCCGCAAAAATCACACTGAGCATCATGCCTCCGATCAGACCCCAAAAGGCCCCCTGAGTTGCTGGGTCTCCAAAGCCATATTCGCTGATGGAGACAAACAAAAATCGGTTTTTTACCAGTGTCAATCCTATAAATAAAATCAGGCACACCGGGAGCAGTTTCCGCAGAATCTTATGCTTTTTAACAGCGCTCTGTCGCAACTGTTCCAGCTTGACACCGCTGATATTTTGTTCCACCATTTTCATACATCTTTTTTCCTTTCTTCTCAAAACTGCACCTTAAAGTCTTTTTTCTTTTCTTCCACAGTATAAAACTTCGCTTCTTTCATACCATGAAGTTTTGCTAAAAGCAGATAAGGAAATGTGTTAATTCTCTGGTTATACAAAGATACATTAGAGTTGTACAACCGTCTCGCCGCTTGTAAGTGTTCTTCTGCGTCAAAAATATCCTGCTGAAAATGCTGCATGGACGCATAGGAATAAAGAGTTGGGTATTGCTCAGCCAGTGCATTGATGGCAGAGTTGACCCCGGTGAGTCCCTGCTGGGCGGAAGTAAGCAAGCCGAGTTTCCGATCCAGACTTACCTGATGTCCAATCAGCCCGTCGTCCCCCATCCCCGGTGTTTCCGCTCCAAAAGAATGATCCTGCCCTCGCTGCTGTTCCAACTGCCGCCGGATTGTTTCCATCTGCTTTTGCTGTTCGGTAATCGTCTCGCTGATTGCTTTGACCGCTTCCTCAGACAGTTGTTTCTTTTCCTGAAAAATGCTTTCGTTCAGTTTTTTTCCCGCGCGGGCAGATGTGACTTCTGTGTAAATTTGATACTCATGTGCCAGATACTTTTTTACTGCTTCAATTTCTTCTGACAGCATATCGTAGCGTTTCTCCAAAGCAACATCTATGCCTGCACTCCCTTCCTGCACCTTGACGAATAGCCGCTTCAGACGGTTATACATCCTGACATAGCAGAGCACCAGCAGAGTAATGGTAATTACTGAGATTAGAATTCCCATATCCTGTTCCTCCTTGTTTTGATATTTTCCATTTGCATATATTATAATCCAACTTCCTACCAAAATAAAGCATAAAAAGACTTGTACAAAGGTTTTTCTCTTATTGCTGAAGCGGTGTTTTACCGTTCCTGCTCGTTCTTCTTTGAAATTTTTTTACGCTCGGCTGTCTGCTTCTGTTTTTTCTGCAAATGCTCACGAACAGATTGTACCTCTGTTTTTTCCCCCAATAATTCAGAAACATCCCGCTTGCTGTCAAACAGGATAAGCGGATCAAATTTTTCTCCATATGCCGCTTTGATCTTGGAAGTGGCAGATTGAATCTTCTCCCCCTGTAAGGCGATCCGCTGTTCGGAGAGTTCTGCTGAATCCACATTTTTTGCCTGCTCCCTTAATTCCGAGAACTGCGTTAAGGCATCTTCCAACTCGGCAGCATATTTTTCTTCCTGCTTTGTCAGCCGTTTCAAATTTTCCTCCATAGCCGAAACACTCTTTTTAACCTCAGCAATTCCAGCATCCTCACTACAATCAAATGAACTGAGGAGCATCGTCTTTTCGGATCTCAGTTCTTCCAAATCTTCCGTCAGTTCGGCAATCTGTTTTGCCAAATCATTATGAGCAACAAACTGATAAAATGGTGTCGCTTTCTTTTCTGCAAGCAGTGTTTTCCGTTCTTTAGTCTTATTTTTAATCTGCTGTACCAGTAAGGCATATCGCTCCAGATCGGGCTTCAACACATTCAGGCTTTCCGATAATTTGTGCTTTCCAAAACCGGCATAGCGGATTTGATAGCGGAAAATAACCATGTTCGCCCGTAAGGACTCCATTGCTTCTGCAAGCGCAGGAACAGATGCTTTAACTTCCTGCATCAGCTTCTTGACTGTTGTTTTCAGCTCACGGAGCAACGCATTGTCTGCCTTAATCTGACGATTTAACTCACAGCGGTCAGAAACAATTCCCTTTTTCTCCAATGCTCTTGCAACCACACCCTCATGGATCGTCGGCTGTTCCTCCAGCCCCCGTTCCGCATGACTGCGGTGGTCAATGCGTTCTTTGTGTCCAGCACGCTCCAAATGGCGGTTCGTTACATCAGCCCACGCTGCTCTCCATAAAACAAGTTGTTCTTCGCTGTTCCAACGCTCAGCAATAGGATTTTGTCTGCCGTATTTCGTGCTTTTGGGATATTTGTTGTCCCGCACATACCCCAGTCTTTCAGCCTCAGAGGGCGGCATATACACTTTCTTTTTCCCGACCTTATAGGAATATTGTTTCTCCCATCCCTCTGCCTGTGCCACTTTGAACTCCGCTGCGGTAAAGCCTTTTTCCTCACCGTTTCGGACACAAAGATATTCTTTTTCTGTTTTATACTGCCATTTGCCCTTTTCGTCCAAAGGGCGTACTGTCAGCATGATATGAGCATGGGGATTGTGACCGTGAGGACATGGATCATGGATCGCCACATCTGCACACATTCCATCAGCCACAAAGGTATCAGAAATAAAATCGGACAGCAGCTTTTCCCACTGCGCTTCGCTCAGTTCAATCGGCAGAGCGACCACGAATTCACGGGCAAGGCGGCTGTCCTTTGTCTTTTCGCTTTCCTCCACGGCGTTCCAAAGTTCGCTCCGGTCTTTCCATTCTGATGGAGCATATTCTGGCAGCAACACCTGCTGCCAGACAAGTCCTTTCTTGCGGGTGTAGTCATGCTGCACCCCATCATAATCATTGAGGATTTTAGAACAACTCAGATAAGCGGAAGCTGCAACAGCGCTTCTTCCTGTACCACGGCTGACCACCTTAGCTTCCAAGTGATAAATCGCCATTTGTTTTCACCGTCCTTTCTTTCTGTTTCTCTTTTGAAAAGAGAAAATGGGTGTCGCCGAAAATGCGATACCCATAACTGCGTAAAAGCTGCGGAACATATCCGAAGGATTTGTTCCTGGCAGAGTTTTCGCAGGCAGGCGGCGGGATGGGGTGGCAATATGCCACCTCATCGTTTTGCTGATAGAGCAAAATATAGGGCCGACTGCACAGGGAATGTTCGCTTGCGACATTGCCTGCCCCCTCTTCACGAACTGTTTGAAAGACAGTTCGTGAAGAGCGCACGAGCCTGACCAACGGGAGGGATACCACCGCCTGCTTTGCAGGTGGTGAGTAAGTGCGCCCTTCGGGATAAAAGGAAAGGGACGCCCCGGTTGCCCGGAACGCCCCTCGTCTTAGTTCTGTCTTGCAATCCCATACAAATAATCCTCCAAATCGTCAAGATTCATGGAAGATACCTTTGGGAAGGCTTTTTCAAGGATAGCTCCCTCCTGGATCAGCCGCCGTGTCCGTGCTTTTCGCTCTTTCTGTCGGTCACGCATCTCGGCTTCTTCCAATCTGTGCTTCGCCTGTAAAAGCTTCTTTTCATTTTCCGTCATAAATTTTATTCCTTTCTGCCGTATCCGGCTGAAAACGCAAAGAAGGCGGCTCATGAGATTTTATTCTCACAAGTCGCCTTCAGCGTCATTTATTATGCGGTTTTCTGTTCTTGCCCATTTTCTTTAATAGGCGGGTTATCAAGCAATACCGGTTCTTTCTTTTTTATTTGCTTCGTAACATTGCGTTCTTTCTGCATCCTGCGGTTTGCTTCCGTCCTGCAATCATCACAGCAGTATTTTACATCTTTGCGTGTAGCGGTAAAAGTTTTTCCGCAGTTCTCGCAGACACATTCCCGCTTTCTGTTTTCCGCTGCTTCCTGCCGGTAAAATTTGGTACGGCACTTCGGACTGCAAAACAGAGTATTTGACCGCTTGGATTCAAATTCTTCACCGCAGCATTTACAGATTAGCTTAAATGGCTGACCAACTGCGTGTTCACCAGCCTTGATTTTTTGGTAGCGTTCCCGGCTCTTGATGCGGTGTCTGCGAAGCTGTTCCTGCCGCTTGATCTCCTCCGGTGTCAGCTCTGGTTCGGGCAGTTCAAACTGTCCGATAAATTTCAGATAAATCTCAACCTCCTGCATCCGATCCCCGTCAATCTTTTCCGGGGCGTGGACAATGATTTTTTCAATAAACTCATTGATCATTGGAGTAGTCAGTTCGGAAAAGTCGGTGTACTTCTTTGCCAGTGCAAGGAACTGCGCCGCACGGTCAGTATCTTCCTCAAAAGAGGACAGATGCGATTCTGCATCCGATACAGATGTGACAAGAGTTTTCTGCTCCGCTTCGTATTCTGCAAGCAGAGTATCAAAGCGTTCATCGGTAATGCGCCCAACGGCAAAAGATTCGTAGAGCTTTTTGATAATGGTATCAAGCTCGGCAATACGCCTACGGTCTTTGTTCAACTTGCGTTTGGTATCCTTTGCGACTTCCGCCTGTCTGATTTGAGAAGCAGAACGCACCTTTTTCATAAACTCATCCTGATTGGCGATGGCAAAGGTGCTGGCTGTTCGGATGGTTTCCAAAACAAGCTCTCTGACCACTTTTGTCCGAATATAGTGACCGCTGCAAGCATGAGTGCGCTTTTGATGTGCCAGCGTGTAGGTGGAGCAATCGTAAAAATCAGAGGGATAGGGATTGTTCTCCGTACCGCCTTTGGAACGGTGATTGGTCATTTTCGCTCCGCAGTCCGCACAGAACAGAAGTCCAGTCAGCGGATTGGCTTCGCCAAGTGTATCGTGGCGTCTCGGTGTCTTTCGCAGTTTCTGTGCAAGCTCCCACATTTCCTTGTCTACAATCGCTTCGTGGGTGTTCTCAAAGATCAGCCAGTCCTCCTGAGGATTCATAACCGGATTTTTGTCCTTGTAGGACTGCTTGTGGGAACGGAAGTTTACCGTATGCCCCATATATTCCGGCTTGGAGAGAATCTGACCAACGATATAACCACTCCAGTTATAAGGGTTGGGAAATTCCTCTTTGCTTTTCCAAACGCCACGCCCCTGCTTTGCGGCGTAGACCGCAGGAGTTTCTACCTTATCGTCATAGAGGATACGGGCGATGTCATAAGGACCGTTTCCCTCGATGGTCAGCCGGAAAATACGGCGGACAACCGCAGCGGCTTCCTCGTCGATATACCAACTGTACTTATCTCCCGGCATTTTCTTGTAGCCATAAATGGCACAGTTGGTGGTAGGCTTGCCGGATTCGCCTTTCACACGGATTGCTGTTTTCTGCTTGCGGCTCAGATCACGAAGATACCACTCGTTCATAATGTTGAGGAACGGGGCAAACTCATTGCTGCTCTGATCGTCGCTGTCCACGCTGTTGGCAATCGCCACAAAGTGAACATGATGCTGACGGAAGAATACCTCCGTGTAAAAGCCTGTTTGCAGATAGTCACGCCCCGCCCTGCTCATATCTTTTACAATGACATGAGCAACTTTTCCTGCTTCGATGTCTGCAATAAGCTGTTTCCAGGCGGGACGCTCAAAATTCCCTCCACTCCAGCCGTCATCGGTATAGTGCTGACAGTTCGTATAACCTTTCTGATGGGCATAGCTTTCGAGGTATTTTTTCTGATTGACAATACTGTTGCTATCGCCGGTCTGGTCATCATCACGGGATAGTCTTTCATATAAAGCTGTGATTTTTCCTTCAGTCTGTTTTACGCTCATGATGCGCTCCTTTCAGACTGTCGGCTCATTTGTGGTGAATCTATTATACCACAAGTTCCGCCAGTTGTAACCGTTTCATTGCGAATCATCCGTAAAATTTTATCCTCCATCGTTTCCTTCTCTGTATCACTGAATACTACTTTAACTTTATAGGTGGTGCCGCCAATGCGGCGAGTCATATAAGAAAAATTACTGTTCTCGTTTTTTGCCATAGGCAGTTACCTCCGTGTTGAAATGTTCATTGTTTTTTCGTATAATAGGTTTAGTTCCGGCATGGTGTAACCATTTGCGTGGTTAAAATCGAACAAAAGGTATTAACACCCTGCCAATGCAGAAATGCCCTCAAAAAAGCCTTGTGGCACAAGGCTTTCCGAGGGCAAAAGCGTTACATCTGTTGCTGTTTTTCCCGATACTTACGCACCCGTGCTGCGGTCTGCTTACGGCGAGCTTCTTCGGCACAGCGCTGTGAGCAGTACACCCGTTTTCCGTCAGTTGGGAACGGCTTGCCGCATTGTTTGCAATGAGTGGTCGGTGTTTGCGTGAATACGGCTTCCAACCCTGCATCTTCCGGCAGGACAGACTTGCGGAAATATCTGCATAGTGCGCTGTTGGTAAAACAGATCCCCAACATTGGACAGTCACAGTCCAATGGCAGGCAGCCGTACTCTTTGTCGTAGTTGGCGCAGAGAGAAATAACCAGCTTTTTGATCCGCTGCTTCTCCCTGCCCGTCAGCTCACGATAATTGTTTGACATAGTCGTTTTCCTCCTTTCATTCAGTGTCGAAAGTAATCTAATAACAGCCAAAATAGATTACCTCCTCACTTATAGGAGAAATATGGGGTGTTTAGCGGAACCATTTTTCGCAGAAATGAAGAAAATTTCAAAAATATTTTTGAAGGGAGGTGTCTGCGGTGTTCGACAATCCCGAACAATATGAATATGCCGGCGTTTATGAAGAAGATACCGACTATGAAGATGAAACAGACGATTCCGATTACATAGTCGATGACGAAGAAGATGAAAATACCCTTTGGGACGATGAGGAAGAAGCCGCTGACGATCTTCCCGAAAAGAAGCGAAGGAAGCGGAAGAAGCAAGTTGTTCTTGCTGACAATGATACAGATACGGAAGAAACCGAATTATCCGAACAGGCCCTGCGGCAGATTGCAAAAGAAGAACAGCTCATCGAAGAACTGGAAGCCGACGCCGAGGAACATCCATTTGAGGATGGTACTGACGAGGAAGAACCGGAGCGTAAGAAGCTCAAACGAGAACTGCGGGCAGAAGCCCTTGCACGATTGGAGGACTCCGCCAGAACACAGCGGGAGTTTGAAAATGTGATTGCATGGTGGGATAGGCTGGACGCTAATCGGGAGCGCAGGGAACGCTATCACGAACTCAGCCGCAGCGGCAATGATGTTCCTCTTGATTACGGGGCATCTGCCAATGAACTCTTTTTCCCGGATACACTGAACGATGTGCTGGAAAAGCAGATACGAAAAGGTGATTTCATTGACGCAATTTTCTACTGTCCTTACGACATCCATGAACTTGTAACGGAAGAATACCTATCCAAAATACTCTGGGAATTGACTGAGGAACACAAAGAGCTGCTCTTTCTCTGTGCTGTCCGGTTGTTTAGCTCAACAAGGATCGCTAAAATACGGAAGCAAAGCGACCGGAACATCCGCAAGGTGCGTGGCACAATGCTCAAAAAGATACGAAAAAAGCTGCTTCCTGCACTTTTGGATAAGGCAGAAAAGCAGCAGTCAATGACCTTATTGGAGAAAGATTTTTTAGAAGAAAATATGACGGAGATTGATTCTGAAGAAAAGAAATAGTATAATTTGTAATATAAATTGAAGTTATTTAGGTTACAATACATGACGGAGGGTTTTATATATGAAGAACCTTTTTGAACGCACCAGTTCTAACTGGGTGCGGTATAGTGAATATGAATGGAGGGCGGCAGAGGACGGAACTCTGTACCTCACACCCACTAAGACAGCACAACCGAGTATCTACGATCCACTGTCAGAGTATCAAAGGATCGTGCTGGATGCCATCAACATAGGTCGCATGGGTATGAGCAAAAAGCCGGATGCTGAAATTCAGAAGGCTATCCAGCAATTTGCGGTGAAGTACGGCTTGTTTGGACTGATGACTGCACTGCCTACCACACCAAACTTTATGGAATATGAGGCGGTGTACCTGCCGAAAAATCACTTCATCAAAGAAGAAACTATGTCCACTGAAAAATATCTGGCACTGTTCTTTCCTTTTGACAAGCTGGATGTGATCAAGCGTGGGATCGAGTCCATGTGGAACATCCAGAATGACCGTGTTATGATGGCACTGGCTTTGACCATGACAGATAAGCCGATGGCTGTCAACATGAGCTTTCAGCGGGAATATGCGGAGCGATATGAGTGGATGAAACAGCAGTTCATTGACTGGGCGTTTACCTATATCAACAGTTTCCTTTATTATGAGGATTATGATGCACTGAACGATGAAACCCGGCAGATGATGCAGCAGAGCATGGCAGCTTTTGGCGGCATCGCTCCAACCTATCATATAGCTCTTTTGGATAAGCCGACCATCGTTTGGGACTTTCATTCCCTGCTGCTGGGTATACAGATGATGTTTAGTTTTATGCTGACCGACAGCGAAAATCCGATTAAGCTTTGCAGGCATTGTACCAAAGCCTTTGTCGCAAGCAGACCAAGTGCTGTATTTTGCAGCCCGCAGTGCAAGAACAAGCATAATGTTTACAAAAGCAGAGCGAGAAACAAAAGTGAAGAATA
>OHPC01001122.1_pt1 | contig 12544 bp, 7 predicted proteins | sample 1577631 | NCBI WGS metagenome assembly OHPC01 (sample SAMEA3879560, study PRJEB24766) | human gut metagenome | biome: human-associated habitat; feature: feces | place: USA | collected 1985/1987 | reverse complement strand
GGTGTTAGCGAACAGCTTCACGGCCTCGGCCTCTGTGGTGCCCAGCACGAGCTCCGGGATGCCCACGGTGCCGTCGGCGTTCACGCGCTCCAGCTCGGCGGGGTCGGCGCCCTGCGCGAGCAGGCCGGCGAACTTCTCGGCCGCAGCAACGGCCTCGGCATCGTCCTTGGGCGCACCGACCACGATGCGGCTGGGGTGCAGGTTGTCGTAGAGCGCCCTGCTCTCGCGCAGGAACTCCGGGCTGAAGAAGATCTTGCTGTCGCCCAGCCTCTCGCGCAGGCCCGCGGTGTAGCCGACGGGGATGGTCGACTTGATGACGATCCAGGCGTCCGGGTTCACCGAGCGCACGGCGGCGATGGCGGCCTCGACGGAGCTCGTGTCGAAGAAGTTCCTGTCCGAGTCATAGTTGGTGGGCGTGGCGACGACGGCGTAGTCGGCACCCGTATAGGCCTCCGCCACGTCGACGGTGGCGTGCAAGTCGAGCTGGCGCTCCCCCGCCTCGGCCTCCGCCAGAAAGCGCTCGATCTCGTCGTCCTGGATGGGCGATACGTAGCTGTTGATCTTCTCGACCTTCTCGGGCACGATGTCCAGCGCGTGGACCTCGTTGTGCTGCGATAACAGGACGGCGAGGGACAGTCCGACGTAGCCAGTTCCGGCGACGGCAATCTTCATTTTCTTCTCCGATTCGAATCGGGTATTAAATTTAGGCATTAGTACGCATCGCTCCCGTTGAAGACCTCCAGAACCGTGAGGAGGACGATCTTGAGGTCCATGACGATTCCGCGCTTGGCTATGTACTCGAGGTCCCGGCGGACCATGCCGTCGAAACCGGTGGAATTGCGCTCCGTAACCTGCCAGAGTCCCGTGATACCTGGCTTCACTGCTAGCCTCTGCAGGTCGTACTCGGTGTACTCCGCGACCTCGTTAGGCAGCGGCGGACGGGGCCCAACGACGCTCATCTGGCCCAGAAACACATTCAGAAACTGTGGGAACTCGTCGATGGAGTGCTTGCGGATGAACTTGCCGATTTTCGTTACGCGCGGGTCGTCCCTCATCTTGAACATGGCACCGGCGATCTCGTTTTGCTCCCTGAGCTCGGCGAGGCGCTCATCGGCGTCCCTGTACATGGATCGGAACTTCCACATGCGGAAGGTTGACAGGGTGCCGTCGTGGCGGGTCTGGCCCACGCGAATCTGGCTGTAGAACGGGTTGCCCTCGCTCTCCAGGCGGATGGCAGCGGCGAGCACGAGGCTGGGGATAGCGATGAAAACGAGCACGGCACCGCTGAACACGATGTCGAAGGCGCGCTTGACGGCCCGGTAGGCCAAGCGCGAGCGATCCCAGTCCATGATGGATTGCATGGCCTTGTAGCGGCCGTCTCCCTCACGCCGGTCCATAGCCTGAGCAATCAACGCTGCACCCGCTGGCACATCCGTTGCATCTTGAGTTTTTTCCGACACGTTCTCTTCCAATACTTCGTCCCCAGGTCGGAGATCCTCCCTGTTCTGTGTAGCGACCGCTTGCAGCTAGACAATCGCCTTTTTGAGATTCCGCATGACGCGCTGCTCGTTTGAAAGCACAGCAAGACCAACGCGCGTGGTTACGCGTCGGCCGCACAGGTTGAGCTCCAAAAAAGCAGTGCTCTTGCGTCTATTAATAGTTTTAATGAGGCCCTCGTGGCCCAGCAGCGGACCAGCCGTAACTACGACCTGGTCGCCGTCTTTTAGGGCCTCGCTCATGGGTACTACGCGGTCTCCCCTATGCGTAAAGCTGCCAATGAGCTGGGTCTCTTCTTTTGCCAGCGGCACAAACTGACCGTCCTGGGAAAGCACCCGGGCAAAGTCGTCCATGCGAAGCAGATACTGTTGCACGGTGCGGGGATCTGCCGTGTCGCAGATAAGATAACCGGGAAAGAGCGGCTTGGTCGTATTGACCCATTCGCCGTGTACTTTGATCTCGGTTTGAAATTGGGGATAAAAGAGCTCCTGCATGGCACCAGCCGGCACCATACGCTCAATGCGCTCGCGCATTACGTCTTCGCGACCGTTAATGACCTGGATCACATACCACACGAGCACCACCCCCTTGCTGTCTTACGTGTGGCTCACGGGGTTTGTGTATGGCTTCGCCAGGGCGCTTGTGCGCGAAGGCGCTCCATATTCAAACCCTGAGCCCAGTTAGACAAGCACGTGGCTCTGCCTCACCGTGAACGGTATGTACAAATGCAGTTGCTAGAGACGCGGACGTGTATCGCAAAAATAACCGCGACTCCAGCTGGCTGCGTGCGAACCAGTCAAGCGGGGACAAAACTGGACCGCACGAAGCCAGCTGCAAAACTGTTTCGCATTGACATACAAGCTATTTATTGCACCATGGAATTACCCAATGCAAATAAATAACGTCGCATGACTTCTTTATTGGAGCTCGTGGTGTTTCTGACACCGCCGTTACGGCCGGATGCTGATCGACCCTGCGCTTTGTGACTTGCTGAAGCCGTGAGCACAGTTGAATTCATGTAACATTAAGTATCCTAGCACAAGCTGGTAGCAAAGCTGATTTGGGCTGCGTTGCACAACATATCTTTCATTTAACGTCCTCAAGGGGGTTGTTTTGGGATGTTGTTCACGTTGACGCAGGTTATTGAGATACTGGCGGTAATTAGGGGCGTTCCTGAAGCCTAAATTAAGCAGCGAGCTGCGCCGATAATCGCGTTTGTCTAACAAACTACGTACAGACATGGGAAATAAATTGTGCAACTTTTTGTTGCCGAAGGAGGGGTTTGTGGCGCGAGGTATTTTGACATGAAAAAAGGCCTCCGGGATTCCGAAGGCCTTTGCATTCACGATGGTGGAGACGAGGGGGATCGAACCCCTGACCTCTTGACTGCCAGTCAAGCGCTCTCCCAGCTGAGCTACGCCCCCGTGACGGGAAGATACTATAAGGGAAGTTGGCGCGACGTGCAAGGACTTTTTTGTCAGACTCTAAATGCCTAATGATATAGGTAAGCGATGGCGGTGCCGGTGTGAACTTGGATCTTGGCCGTTTTTCTAACGACATTAGAGATGCCGGTGTCGGCCAACAGGCCCAGGGAGCTGTGGTCTAGCTCCCATTCTAGGCCGTGTTCGCTTACCACGGTGTTGGGGGCAATGGCGATGATAGAGAACGTCTTGCCCTCGGCGCCTTCGATGGTCCACGATTCACCTGCGCGAAGGATGCGGGCGACCACCTTGTCCTCGGCAATCCAGACTGGGGCGTCATCGTAGCCTGCGAGCAGGCCCAGTACGGAAAGCGCAATGTCCGGACGGCCGCCAGTGGCGCAGGTTGCAACCACTTCGGCACCCGCCCAGCGACGACGGACGGAATCGAGCGCCAGCGCCAGATCGGTATAGTCCTTGTACGGGTCGTGGCGTTCAACTTCAAAATCGGTGGCGGCATCGACTAGCGCTCGGCCCTCATCGCTTACCGTGTCAGCATCCCCAACATACACGTCGCAGCCCAGTCCCGCGCCCAGCAGTGCGTCGAGCCCGCGGTCCACGGCGATAATGTGGTCGCACTCCCCCGCTAGCCTACGCAACAGATCCGCGCTCGTCACCACGGGCGAGCCGCAGACTACAAGTACTTTGCAAGCCACGGCCCTCACCTAGCCCTCAAACAAAAGCACGCGGGCTAAATCCAGGTCCTCATAGCTATCGATAAAGATATCGCAGTTGTCGCGCACATCGTCGCGCTTCATACGGCCGTGCGGGTCATAGATGCCCACGCGCTTAAAGCCGGCGGTGCCAGAGCTCTTAAGGCCAAAGACGGCGTCCTCAAACACCCATGCGCGCTCAAACTTGTGCCCGTGGCGCTCCTCCAGACGGCGCAGCGCCAGCTCGTACACATCGGGGAACTGCTTGGAGCGTCCTGCCTCACCCGTCGTGGTAACAAACTCCATGTAAGCGTCGAGCCCGGCACCAGCGAGCGCGGACTGCACCAGCTCGGCCGGCGTGGACGTGGCCACGCACATGGCAATGCCCGCCGCCTTCGCCTGCTCCAAAAATGCCAGGAGCCCGCCGCGCGGCGGCACCTTGGAGTAGCCATCGATCAGGATGTCGCTCAGCTCGCGATACAGCTCTTCGCCATTCGCGCCAATGCCCCACGTGTCGTGGTAGGCCTGGCACTCATCCTCCAGCGACAGGTGCTCAAATTGGGCAAAGTCATCCACGGTCACGTCAATCCCGTGGCGGTGCAATAACTCTGGCTGAGCATAAGCCCAAACGGGTGTGCTATTAACTAACGTGCCGTCGCAATCGAAAATAAAAGCAACCTTGGGAGCGGCGGTATGGGACATAAACGAACCTTTCGATATCAAATGGTAAACATCCTGCTAAAAACGTTTTACCAAACGTCAGCCAAACAATTTTGAAACCCAAATTGCTAAAACTGTCAAGAGTTTTACCACGGCAATTCTGCCAGTGGTATAAACATGTCGCTTACCGATTAAACGCCCCCGCAAATCCGCTTTCGTCCATAAAACTAACGCACAGGTGTTATCGTTGTTTCTGCCGAAAGTTCCACCGAGCACGCGAGGTGGAACGAATCACAGAAACTTCGCCGTCCCTTCGATTCGTGCAGCCTTGGACCTTTCGCATCTAGTCACCAAGGCAACACGCTGCCGCGTCATGATGGGATCAAACGTGAGCGATACAAAGCTAAAGCCAGCAACCAAAAAGCCCGCTACCCGTAAAGCCGCCCCGCATGCACCGGAGCTCACCAAGGACGATGTCTATCTGTTTGGCATCGGTACGTGGGAGCGCAGCTGGGAAAAGATGGGCGCGCACCCCGACACGCAGAACCGTACGCGCGGCTGGCGCTTTTGCGTTTGGGCGCCCGATGTAAAGAGCGTCCATGTCATTGGCGAATTTAACGACTGGGATGAGCAAGCCAACCCGCTGGTGCCCATGCATACGAGCGCTATTTGGGAAGGCTTTATTCCTGGCGCCGAGCAGGGCCAGCTCTATAAGTACCTCATCGAGACCAACGAGGGCAAAAAGCTCTACAAGGCCGATCCGTACGCCTTTAAGGCCGAGTGCCCTCCGGGTACCGCCAGCGTGCTGTGGACCCTCGATGGCTACCAGTGGAACGACGCCGCATGGCTCAAGCGCCGCGCCAGCCACAACCACATGTCGCAGCCCCTTAACATCTACGAGGTGCATATTGGCTCGTGGAAGCGTCACGGCGACGCGCCGCAGGGAGAGCCGGACGAGTACGGCAACTATCCCGGCCCCATGGATCCCTTCCCCGCGCAGCGCGGCGAGTTTTACACCTACGACGACCTGTCGGTAGAGCTCGTGGACTACGTGCGCGACATGGGCTACACGCATATCGAGGTCATGCCGCTTATGGAGCATCCCTTCGATGGCTCCTGGGGCTACCAGACGACCGGCTACTACGCCGCCACGTCGCGCTACGGCAACCCGCAGCAGCTTATGCACTTTATCGATGCGTGCCACGAGGCAGGCATTGGCGTGATCATGGACTGGGTGCCCGGCGGTTTTTGCGCCGACTCCCACGGCCTTGCCACCTTTAACGGCCACATGCTGTTTGAGCACGAGATTCACCCCAACTGGGGTACGCACAAGTTTGACTTCGCCCGCGGCGAGGTCCGCTCCTTCCTGGTCTCCAACGTGCTGTACTGGCTCGAGAACTTCCACGTGGACGGCATTCGCATGGACGGCGTGTCCAGCATGCTGTACCTCAACTTTGGCATCGACGATCCCGGCCAAAAGAAGTTCAACAAGTACGGTACCGAGGAGGACCTGGACGCCAGCGCATTTATCCGCCAGGTCAATTGCGCTGTTGAAGCGCACTACCCCGACGTGATGATGATGGCCGAGGAGTCCACCGCATGGCCGCTCGTGACCTATCCGCCGCAGGACGGCGGCCTGGGCTTCCACTACAAGTGGGACATGGGCTGGATGAACGACACCCTGCACTACATGCAGACCGATTTTCCGTGGCGCCCCGGCAACCACGGGCTGCTCACGTTCTCCATCATGTACGCCTTTACCGAGAACTTCATTTGCCCGCTGAGCCACGACGAGGTCGTGCACGGCAAGTGCTCGCTGATCGGTCGCATGCCGGGCGACTGGTGGCGCCAGTTTGCCGGTCTGCGCACGCTGGCCTTCTACCAAATGACGCACCCCGGTGCCAAGCTCAACTTTATGGGCAACGAGATCGGTCAGTTTATTGAGTGGCGCTACTACGAGTCCATCCAGTGGTTCCTGACCGAGGAGTACGAGACCCACCGTCATCATCAGGCGTTTATCAAGGCGCTCAACCACCTGTACACCGCCGAGCCCGCCCTGTACGAGCGCGGCTACACCGACGACGGCTTTACCTGGATCGACGCGGATAACTCCAAGCAGTCCATCGTGAGCTTTGTGCGCCAGGGTGAGGACGTCGATGACGATCTGGTGATCCTGATCAACTTTGATCCGGCGAGCTACGAGAGCTTCCGTGTGGGCGTGCCGCGCGAGGGTGACTGGGAGGTCATCTTCGATTCCGACCGTCCCGAGTTCGGTGGCAGCGGCTATGCCGGCGAGGAGCCCTACACCTGCTCGAGCGAGCCCTATCCCTGGAACGGGCAGATGGACTCCATTGAGATTAAGGTGCCCGGCCTGGCAGGCGTGGTGCTTAAGCGCCGCGGCCCCAGCAGCTATAAGCCGCCCGTGGTCGAGGCGCCCAAGAAGGCGACGCGCAAGCGTGCGTCCTCGGTGAAACCCAAGACCGTGGCTGCTAGGAAGGCTCCGGCTAAGGCGAAGGCTGCCAAGCCCGCTGCCAAGGCTTCGGCCAAATCCACCACGGCCAAAAAGGCAGCCACCAAAAAGGCTGCTCCCAAGGCCAAGGCAGCTGCAGCTAAGGCTCCTGCCAAGAAAGCGTAACAAAGGCGTTACCAATGTAATTACCCGCCCCGCGGGGGCGTAGGATAAATGTCATAACCGTTCCGGGAGAAACATCCCCGGGGGAAAGGAACGTATGAATAAGATCTTCGACAACAAGCAGGAGTTTACCGAGCTCTATCGCGATGCCGTCATGAGCATCAGCGGCAAGAGCGTCGAGGCCGCCAGCGACCTCGACCGCTTTAACGCCCTGGCCAAGCTCGTGGCCGAGAAGGCCCGCACCGTTGCCACCAAGAGTGACGCCCGCGTCACCGCCGAGGGCAAGAAGCGCGTGTACTACTTCTCGATCGAGTTTTTGATCGGCCGCCTGCTCGACAACTACCTGCTCAACTTTGGCGTGCGCGACATGGTCGCCGAGGCGCTCGACGACATGGGCTTTGATCTATCCGTCATCGAGAACCAGGAGCCCGATCCGGCTCTGGGCAACGGTGGCCTGGGCCGTCTGGCCGCATGCTTCCTGGATTCCATGGCAGCCGAGGGCATTGCCGGCTACGGCAACGGCATGCGCTACCGCTACGGCCTGTTTAAGCAGGAGATCGTCAACGGCAGCCAGGTCGAGGCCACCGACGAGTGGCTCACCCACGGCTATCCCTGGGAGGTCCGCCGTCAGGACAAGGCCGTGACCATTAAGTTTGGTGGCCACGTCGAGGGCTTTGAGGAGAACGGCCGCACGTTCTACCGCACGGTGGACACGCAGGATATCCTGGCCGTCCCTTATGACATCCCCGTCGTGGGCTATGCCGGCGAGACCGTCAACAAGCTGCGCGTCTGGGCCGCCGAGCCGGTCGAGGAGCACTTCGATCTGGAGGCCTTCAACCGCGGCGACTACGCCCTGGCCGATGCCGAGCGCGCCGAGGCCGAGGCCATCAGCGCCATCCTCTACCCCAACGACGCCGGCGAGCACGGCCGTCTGCTGCGCCTGAAGCAGGAGTACCTGTTTGTATCGGCCGGCATCTACAGCCTGCTCGACACCTTTGAGAAGGAGCACGGCGAGAACTGGGACCTGCTGCCGCAGTTTGTCGCCATCCACACCAACGACACGCACCCCGCCATGTGCGGCCCCGAGCTCATGCGCATCCTTATCGACGAGAAGAAGCTCGAGTGGGATGACGCCTGGAACATCGTGACGCAGGTCGTGAGCTACACCAACCACACCATCCTGCCCGAGGCACTGGAGAAGTGGCCCATCGGCACGTTCTCCAAGCTCCTCCCCCGCGTGTACCAGATCATCGACGAGATCAGCCGTCGTTGGCACGAGTCGTTCGACACCACGCAGGAGGGCTGGCAGGAGCGCCTGCGCCAGACCGCCATCCTGTGGGACGGCGAGATTCGCATGGCCAACCTGTCCGTGATCTGCAGCCACAGCGTCAACGGCGTGGCCAAGATCCACTCCGACATCATCAAGAACATCGTGCTCAAGGACTTCTATGCCCTGACGCCCGAGAAGTTCAACAACAAGACCAACGGCATCTCGCACCGTCGCTTCTTTGCCGAGGCCAACCCCACCTATGCCAAGCTCGTGACCGAGGCCATTGGCGACGGCTGGCTGAAGGACGCCTTTGAGCTGGAGAAGCTAAAGGAGTTCCAGAACGACACCGAGTTCCTGAAGGCCGTTGGTGCCTCCAAGCGTGCCAACAAGGAGCGTCTGGCCGCCTACGTTAAGGCCGAAACTGGTCTGGTCATTGACCCCAACACCGTCTTCGATGTTCAGGTGAAGCGCTTCCATGCCTACAAGCGCCAGCTCATGAACATCATGAAGGTGATGGACATCTACAACCGTCGCATCGCCGATCCCAACTTCCACGTGACGCCGACGACCTTCATCTTTAGCGGCAAGGCCGCCTCGAGCTACACCTTCGCCAAGGAGACCATCCGCCTCATTAATTCCGTGGCCGACGTCATCAACAACGATGCCCGCGTCAACGAGGTCATGAAGGTCTGCTTTATCCCCAACTTCCGCGTGAGCAACGCGCAGCTCATCTACCCCGCCGCCGAGATCTCGGAGCAGATCTCCACGGCCGGCAAGGAGGCCTCGGGCACGTCCAACATGAAGCTCATGATGAACGGCGCCATTACGCTGGGCACCCTCGACGGCGCCAACATCGAGATCGCCGACCTGGCCGGCCGCGAGAACGAGGCCATCTTTGGCCTGACCGCTCCCGAGGTCGAGCAGCTCTGGGCATCCAACAGCTACTTTGCGTGGGATACCCTCAACGGCGACCGCGAGCGCCTGGGCCGCGTGATGGACGAGCTCAAGGACAACACCTTTGCGGGCCTTTCGGGCAACTTCGAGAGCATCTACAACGAGCTCATGAACAACAACGACCCCGACCTGGTCATGGCCGACTTCCGCAGCTACGTCGACGCCTGGGAGAAGCTCACGAACAGCTACGGCGACCAGGAGACCTGGAACCGCAAGGCGCTGCTCAACACCGCCTCCTCTGGCTGGTTCTCGAGCGACCGCACCATTCGCGAGTACCGCGACGAGATCTGGCACGCTTAAAGGCGCGCGAGCTCCCCTATGCCAGCACGGCATTACTCGACGGGCGCGGCACAACGTCACGCCCGTCGCTAATGGGTTTAAGAACATCGATGACAGAAGGAGAAATCGATGAGTAAGAAAGAATGCATCGCGATGCTCCTCGCAGGAGGACAGGGCAGCCGATTGGGGGCACTCACCCAAAAGATCGCTAAGCCGGCGGTTAGCTTTGGTGGCAAGTTCCGCATTATCGACTTCTCGCTCTCCAACTGCTCCAACTCGGGCATCGACACGGTGGGCGTTCTGACGCAGTATCGCCCCTACCTGCTGCATGCCTATGTTGGCTCCGGCGAGGCGTGGGATCTGGACAGCCGCGACGGCGGCGTGTCAATCCTGCCGCCGTACGAGACGCAGACCGGCGGCGCCTGGTATGCGGGCACGGCCGACGCCATCACGCAGAACCTGGACTACATCAAGGCCAACGACCCCAAGTACGTCCTGATTCTTTCGGGCGATCACCTGTATCGCATGGACTACCGCAAGATGCTCAAGACGCACATTGAGAACAACGCCGACCTCACGGTGAGCGTTATGCCCGTGCCGTGGGAGGAGGCCAGCCGCTTTGGCATCCTGACCACCGACCCCGAGGACGGCCGCATCACCAAGTTCACCGAGAAGCCCGATAAGCCCGATTCGAACCTCGCGTCCATGGGCATCTACATCTTCTCGGCCGACGTGCTGATCGAGGCGCTCGAGGAGGACGCTCTGGACCAGCGCTCGAGCCACGACTTTGGCAAGGACATCATCCCCAAGCTGCTCGGCGAGGGCAAGCGCCTGTACAGCTACGAGTTCCACGGCTTTTGGAAGGATGTCGGCACCATCGCCAGCTTCCACGAGACCTCGATGGACCTGCTGGGCAACAACCCCGAATTCGATCTGTTCGACAAGCACTTCCCCATCATGTCCAACATCACCACGCGTCCGCCGCACTACATTGGCCCGGATGGTCGCCTGGACGACTGCCTGGTCTCCAACGGCTGCAAGATCTACGGCACCGCTCGCCACTCGATCCTTTCGACCGATGTCATCATCGAGGAGCGCGCCGTGGTCGAGGACTCCGTGCTGCTGCCGGGTGCGCACGTTAAGAGCGGCGCGCACATCTGCCGCGCTATTTTGGGCGAGAACTCCACGGTCGAAGAGGGCGTGAAGCTCGGCTCTGTCGATACCACCAAGGATACGGCCGTCGTTGGAAATGACGTCGTTATCGGGAAGGGGGAATGATCCGATGATCAATCGCAAGGCCATCGGTTATATCACCGCTAACTACTCTTCGACCTACGGCAGTGTGCTGCTCAAGGACCGCCCCATCGCGTCCGTTCCGTTTTTGGGCCGCTACCGCCTGATCGACTTCCCGCTGTCCAACTGTGTCAATTCTGACATTGACACGGTGGGCATCCTGACCCAGTATCAGCCGCTGCGGCTGAATACCCATATCGGAATCGGTATTCCGTGGGATCTCGATAAAAACGAAGGCGGCGTAACCGTTCTGCCGCCATATGAAAAAAGTACAAACAGCGAATGGTATACAGGAACTGCAAATGCAATTTACCAGAACATGGCTTATATGGAAACATACAATCCAGAATATGTTCTGATTCTTTCCGGCGACCACATTTACAAAATGGATTACGAGGTGATGCTTGACTATCACAAAGCAAACCACGCAGATGTGACCATCGCATGTATGCCGGTACCGATCGAAGAAGCAAGCCGTTTCGGTGTCATGATCACAGACGGAAACGGAAGAATTACCGAATTTGAAGAAAAACCGGAGCACCCGAGAAGCAACCTCGCTTCTATGGGCATCTATATTTTCAGCTGGAAAGCATTAAAGGAATCTCTGACAGCCCTGAAGGATCAGCCGAGCTGTGACTTCGGAAAACACATTCTGCCGTACTGCCGCGACAACGGAAAACGTCTGTTTGCGTATGAGAGTTGGACCATGCAGAGGTATCCAGAGAAGATCCATCGCTTGGTACATCTACATTGTAGGTTCCGTCGCCATTGTCTGTGATCTGGCTTCCGATCGTACCATAGAAGGTCTGTAACGATGCAAGATCGGTGTAAAATTCATCCGCCCATTTCAGCAGGGTGTCAGGATCTTTACAGTCTTTGGAGATCATGAGCTCACGGTCGGAGATATCAAGGTAATTGGTTGCTGCTTCTACGTAGTGGTTTCCATCGTAGCCTTCTACTGCCTCAAGAGTCTTAAACTGATTTACGTTCGGACCAACCTGAGCGTCTGCAGTCCATCCAAAGATAAGACCTACCTGAGAACCTCCATCTGCCTGCTGTTTTGCTGTCTTCATGGAGCCATCCTGTGTGAAGTACTCAGGGTCAACAACGCCCTCTTCCCATAACTGACGCATCCATTTTACTGCTTCTTTGTAATTTTCTTCCATCGGCATGAAGACCGGTTTTCCTTCGCCATTCAGTCCCATGTAGTTTCCGTCACGGCTTACCATGGTTCCGAACGGGGAAAGGATGTGGCGCAGATCACCGCTTAACAGTCCGCTGCTTGCTGCATTTGTGATACCGATCTCATTGGTTGGATCGCCATCGCCGTCAGCATCTTCTGTCGCAAATTTAACAAGAACCTCTTCCAGTTCTTTATAGGTCTTCGGAGTTTCCAGTCCTAAGTTATCCAGCCATTCCTGGTTGATGCACATAACATCGCCGCAAACCTTCGGACGAAGCGGAAGCTTCTTCGGTAAGCTGTAGATTCTTCCGTCACGGCTGGTGCAGACTGCTTTCAGTTCCGGATCAGCCTCAAAGGCTGCTTTCAGGTTTGGCATATCTTTTTCGATCAGATCTGTCAGATCCAGGAATGCCGATTTGTTCTGTGCCATATCTGCCTGTGTTAAGCAGATGGAGCCAAGAAATGCATCCGGGAGGTCTCCGGAAGCCAGCAGCAGAGATTTCTGCTCGGACCAGTCACTGTTGTAATAAACCTGCCAGTCGATGTTGATATTCATCTTGTCCTCGATTTCCTTCATGACGCCTTCATGCAGGAAATCGGTCGGCCAGGTATCGGTCCATCTTACCGTTGCAATTTTGTAGGTTG
>OHPC01001097.1_pt1 | contig 12842 bp, 14 predicted proteins | sample 1577631 | NCBI WGS metagenome assembly OHPC01 (sample SAMEA3879560, study PRJEB24766) | human gut metagenome | biome: human-associated habitat; feature: feces | place: USA | collected 1985/1987 | reverse complement strand
ATCACTCCGTTATTGTTAGTATCAGGTGAAATGTCCCGGTGCCCGATCACCTGCACAATCTTCCATCGACGGCAAATCTCATTCACCAAGCTATTGATAGCATCTTTTTGCTCAGGTGTCCGGGTGTCAGCCGCCTTACCGGAAGCATCCAAACCTCCTTCGTAGCAAATGCCAATACTTCTATTATTCCAACCTTTACAGTGTGCCCCGACTTCATCTTCATGGCGGCCAGGATAAACCGTACCATCTTTCCGAATGTAATACTGGTATCCAATATATTTTAATGGTTCCGTCTGAACAGGACGCTTAAACCCTCTGGCTTTATGACCGGCATCCAATTGCTCAACCGTATAATCGGATGTTATACGTGTTGCAGAACAATGGATAATTATTGTATCTATCTTTTTCATTTTTATCCTCCTATATTAATACCCATTCTGCGGTTCACGATCACCGCACTTCTTTCTCTCACATCTCTTCAGTGCAAGTTCAAGCTTGACATCCGAATAGCTCTCTTTCAAAGTAAAAAGCTCATCCTGTACCTGTCGAAGCCTTCCGGTTTGTTCTACAAAACGTTCTTCTTTTTCTGATAGCTGTTTTTGCAGGAACTCGTTATACTCACGTAAAGCCTTGAACTCCTCCACATCGGCATGGGCGTCCTCGATACGGGCGTTTGTCTTCCGGTTCGTATAGAAGCTAATCCCCCATTTTATCGCCTCGAATCCTCCTAACGTCCCGATTATTGTTAGTATATCGGTTAATTCTACATTCACTTTACACCTCCTTCCGTTTTTATTTGATCATCTTTGTTACGAGTTTTTTCATTGCCATAAGGCAGTGTTTGTTATTTCTCCGCCTCCGGTCTGTGATAGATGGGAGGCGGATTTTTATATTATTCAGCCTGTTGCTCCTCTTTTAGCGGTTCATCCAAAATTTTGACATACGTCGGCATCGTGAACTCAGAGAACATGCCGTTGCGATCTATGAAGTCAACACGTTGTTTGAGGTATTGAAGTTCTTCATCAGTCAAAGCTATATCTGTTGTTTCTGTTATGGCCGCTGCATCAGTAAATCCGATATTGATTTGGCCACTCCCCATATCCTTGATAACGATACGCTTCTGATCAACCTCCGAGATCGCTATCTTACTGTCTATCGATACTTTCAGTTCCATGTTTTTTCTCGTGTCAAACTGTGGTAACACGGTGTTGAGTATTAATACTCTGTCTTTTAATGTCAGTTCCATATTGTATGTTTTTATGATTGTTTGCATTGTAATTAATAATGTCTATTGAATAGATACCATCCCTGGTTAAAATAAGCGAACGTTGCACAGTCACCCTTATTCATGTCAAGTGTCATGCTGTTGCCGTTATTGTCCAACAATGGTGTATCAGAGTTTTCTGGTTCTATTCTGATACCTTCGGAAGAGAACTTCGCCACGATCACATGCACAAAAATCACGGAATTGAAACCGACTTCGCTCCACGAATCTCCGTATTCCGGGTGGACTTCTCCCATTTTCTTTGTGATCGTCGACCGGGAAGGGAGATAGACGCTAAGATACGTACTGGTACTGAAGACGAACGTGTCCCGATAACCGATGTTCAGGACGATTGTATCACTCTTGTCCGACGAGGGTGCATAACGGGCAGTCGAGATCGATCCGTTGACCTTTAAACCTCCAATGCAGTATAACGCATAGTTGCGCCGTCCACCATGAACATCTATCACAGCCCCATAATTTATATCGTTGTGATTAGTTGTATACTCAAGGCGCATCAAAGCACTTGTTCCCCCAAGCGTAGACGGCAAGGTATTTAGACCAAGGCCGGCCCATTTACCGGAAGATGAAAATCCCAAAAACGCATTACTTCCTGATGAATAAAGGAAAAATTTAGAAGACGATTCACCGGAATAGCGGTTATCCGAGAATAGTCCTCCAGACTCCATCCTAAGTCCTCCGATGTAGGCATCCCCATTTTGATAAACTTTAAACGGAGCATTTGCAGGTGTTGCATTTCCAGCCCAGATTCGAACAGAGTTTCCGGCAGTTCCACCTCCCGATAACCCGGCAAGTTTTTCTCCATTTGAATTTGCTATATAGATACTTCCTCTACTTTCCACGTTTCCATTGCTTTCTACCCGGAATGTCGGATCAGTGGGTGGTTGCCCTTTCGCCCCGGCTGTTCCTCCCGACCAAATACGGATTGTACCAGACGCCGACATTCCACCTGTGCTTCCAAAAGCGATCGCACCCGTAGTTATGAGTCCGCCATTGATCTCCGTTATTGTATTGTCATATTTTGAGGCAAGAACCCATTTAGAACCGCTATATCTATAGATATTCTCCCCATCCACCCATAAGTCATTTGTCCGCATACCCGATGTTGGAGCCGTCGTTTGATAAAATACCCTTGCCTTGTTATTTGCAGTCAATTGGGCGTTGTTGGCTACATTTGACGCATTCTCTGCATCCGTCAGGGCATCATTTACCCCATCATACAACGGTTGAAGATTAGGACGGTCGGAAATGTTATTATAACCGGATGTTCCGGATTTGAATATCACAGGTCCGGTTATAGTCCCATTCACCAGATCAATCACCAACCGGGCTAACTTGTCCTTTATCAACCCTGTCGTAATCGTCTGACCAGCTATCTCAGTGTATCCATAATTCGGAAGCCAAGAGCGTACGCCATCCTCCGGAGTATTGAGCACCCCTACCCAGAAATGATAGAACCCTGTTTCATCTGCCGTTCACTGACATATATTGAGCCATTTGTTCCTTCTTTTGGACATTTGGCATAAACATAATAGGCAAGCGAATTATTCAGCCGGAAAGAAGCCGCCGGAATAGCCCATTCACGGATTTCCTCGCTAACGGTAAAGTGTACTAACTTTCCTGTCGTATTCTTGAAATAGTTGGCATCATTGTCCGCATTCGGAATAAACTTCATTCCTATAAGCTCCATCTGCTGGGAATTGGTACCGACGATAAGTTGCGCCGTATGCACGGCCAACGGCTTGATAAGTTCGGTAAAATAATCCCCTTCCGGGTCAAACATCATGCCCAAAGTTTCCATCACGTCCCGCCATGAACGTTTCGTATGTTCCCGAACCGGCTTAACCGCATCCTCAATCTCTTCCGGCACTTTATTCACATCATCCACCAGATCCTTAAAACCATTCGATTCAAGGAAATCGGACAAGGTAAGTTCATACCGGTATGAAGGTGTACCGTCTTTCTCGATATACCTTTTTATTTTGGTAACACGAATCTCTCGATCGATATCTAACTGTTCGGAATATACGCCAACCATCTGGCCACAGGCGATAAAGATGTTTTGCAAACGAAAAACAATTTCATCACATTTTCCTCGTAACTGGATGCGTTTCTCGCACTTGCCATCCAACCATGCTTGCGCCTCTTCCTGTAGCTGTAATGAAGCGTTATCCCTGTAGCTTTGCGGCATTTTCAGGCCGGTAAGGATAAACTTGTCACCGACAGAAAAATTAATGTCACCGGGGACTTTCAAGGCGTTTTCCTGGTCATTCTGCTTTAGTTTGAACTGTTTCAAGTCATTGTCCCAACTGTCTTCAACGATTGCAAGGTCATAGCCAGCCAAGCCGCCATCCTGGAATGTAACGATCACTTCCACCCCGTCCAACAGGCAATCGGTAAGATTGAAATCCATATCGGCAGCTCTCAGAGTGTAATCGTCGATCTTTTCTGTTACGGCAAACTCTCCTTTCGGAAAGATATGGTCGAATTGCATGGACTTTTCTATCCGGCCGTACTTCTCTACATTCTTTTCGATAGAAAGCAGACCATCAGGCAGAAGAAGATAATCCGCGCCATAATCGGGACCGAGATTCTTATCTGAACCGTATGGATAAAGAACCGTTACTGGTGGCGTATCATCAACAGCGGACACTTCCAGTTCGGTAAAACCCATTCCTTCGCCCTGTGCCAAGACAAGGCCGTTGCTTGAATACTCCCTCCTGCCGATATTTATTGTCTGGCCGGATATCCAGTATTCCGTATCCAATTCTTTAATGAGTTCGTCAAGTACCGTCCCGACTTTCTTATCTTTGAAAGAAAGGGTAACCATCCGGGATTCGATACAGGATCCGGCCACCCAACCAGATCCTGTACGGTTCATGTTTTTGACAAATAGGGTTAGCCAGTCACGGGCGGTACCGGTGTAATAGTCGAAGTTCTTTTTCCGCTCCGGTGTACCATGAAGGAAAAACTCTGCATCCAAAAGGTCGTACCGACTTGAATAGAACTGAACGGTATATTCCCAACCAAGAGATGTCTCCCTTTTCGTCACCTTCTCATTATGCCGGATCTTGTATTTTGTCCCTTCAAAGTCTATATAGTCGTTGATTTGAAGGTTTACCACATTTCGGGAAAGAAAATTCAGGGTAAGAGTGTCCTCACCCATGATCTCTTCGACCGTATAACTGTTATCCTTCAAATAAACATCACAAACTACCGTATTTCCGCGCTTTATTTCCATACTGCTAAATAACCTACTTATTTTTAGGCAATAAAAAACACGGCAACCGGATATATGACATTTTACCGGTTGTCGTGTTTTAATATATAAGGTAGATGTTCTGTTTATGGTAGATTTCTAAAGCGCAAGTCCACACGCGCCAAAAGTCGTAGACAACGCTGCAATCTCACACCAGAACATCGGCTTCGTTGATACAAAGTCCTGCCATATATTACCACTCAACCGTTTACTCATGTCTATTACCGTGTAAACGATAAAAGCCAGCCACACCGGAATAAGAACCCACCAGAAAGACGTGCAGCCAACCCATAGCTGAGAAGAAAGCAACGTCAATGCCGCCGATCCACAATGAATGCGGTTTATCCAAGTGTCTTTGAAATCAGGAGCCAAACCGACACCAATCAAACCGATACAGGCTGCGATCGCCAGCAACCGCATAGTAAAGGTTGTACTCATTTCCCAAATGACCGGGAATAGGAACATAGCCGTCAGTGCCATGCTTGCCCCAAAGATCAATTTATGATCAAGAGTATAATACGTCGCACTAATTGAGTACGGTACACCTTTTGCCTTTATACAAACTGCTGCCGTATAAACTGCGATAACCAAAAAAGAAATAATTAATAATAACATGATTTTCAAACTTTATTGTTTAACTTTGTTTCCGGAGACCCTCGGTCCCCTAATTTTCTTTTTTTACAGCCTCCAATCTGTGATAGCCTGGAGGCTGTTTTATTATTCTTTCGCCACCGAACATTTTATATCTCCATTTGTTTTAAAAGAAAATACCCAACCTGGGGTTGGCGATTATCAATAATTTTTTCTGAATATACATTTGCTGTCTTTCTGCTGTGACAGCCCAAAGACAGTGTCACTAATTTATTAATACGGCCTTGCAGGCGGAGTGAAGTTTGATGTCCAACGGGCAATATTACTGATGCGAAACTCGTCAATCATACCGTTCAGATACAATCCATAATCTCGATATTTTCCGATCATTAAAGAACTATAGTACCCTGAAACCATCGTTGATGTGAAACCAGACGCATACACTCCATTTACATACACTTTCCAATATCGAGATTGTGACCTGACGATCGCAAGATGAACCCACTGATCCCGTGGCATCGTAAAATAGCATATTGCATCCCCTCGGGTTCCACCATACTGCAATCCAAAGAAAATGCGTCCGTCTGATTCCTCCATTATATCAAAGCTGTAACTTCCATAAGCAACGCCTTTTGACATTATACCGTTTTTCACACCACTTTTCAGTTTAATCCAAAAATCGACGGTATAGTTTGGATATAGGGACTCGTTTATGGCATTCGTTCCACTTATCTTTACATACCCGTTTCCTGAAAACGAAACGCAATTCTTGAATTTTCCCACTACATAGGACATATTACTACCAACATAAGGCTTGCCTGAGGCTTCATCTTTCAATGATCCATCAAAATGTAGCAACAGCAAAGTATTCCTGTCTACTTTCTTCCGTCCCATCATCGATCTTATCATACCAACCTCCTTTCCGCCGAAAGTCGGTCAGATACTTTAGTTAAGAGGTGTTTACCCCCCCCCCCGTTAACATTTGTAAACAATTATTTCTCATGACTTTATCTCCTATTTTTTAGTCGTTAATATCTTGTTTCATCTTTTTCAACGGCAGATCATTCTTCGTAAGCCCAATAGCGGATCAGGACAGTGCCATCACCGCCGTTACCGTAAGTACCACAACCGCCACCACCGTAACCGCCACTTTTTCTATTGCCATTTCCAGTTCCGCATCCTTTGTCGTAATCGGATTCTCCCCCCATGCCCTCATTTATATTTCTGTCTGAACCACCACCTCCGGCATTTCGTTTCCCAGTAGGTTCGCCAAAATCGCGGGTTGTATGCCTTTGACCCTTTCCTCCGCCATATAGGGAACCAGCTGGATAGAGAGAGCCATTTTCATTGCGGCTGCCGATTCCGTTAGATCCATCAGAACCCGCTTTAGCCGTATCTGAATCATCTCCTGCTCCGCCACTTCCGCCGTTGCCACCAGTATATGCTCCGGCATTACTTCCGCCTGGATAACCATTACCCGCACCATTTCCGCCATTAGCTCTATAACTTGAATTTAAGAATTGAGAGTATCCACCGTTGGGGGCAACTTCAGAATACCCTCCAATTCCTCCTTTCCCAACTGTTATCGGAATTGACTGACCCGGTGCAACAGAGATAGCATCACCGTCTCTCCATCCGGATGTATCTTTTTTGAAGGTTTTAGTATAGCCGCCACCTCCACCGCTTCCATTATGTCCTGCACCCCCTCCTCCGACAAGAAACACATCAACCTCCCTACATCCTTTAGGTACGATCCAGATATAATTCCCGGCAGGATAGAACCTCTTGGTGAACAACTGCAACTTCTTCCGTCCCATCATCGATCGTCTCATCTACGCCCTCCTTTCTTACGATAAGAGGTCGTAACTTCTTTATTTAGAGAGCATTTTACCCCCCCCCGTTTAACTTTTAATAACATAACCTGTTTCATTGCTTTACCTCCTGTACAATTGTGGGCAAGTCTTTCAAGTCGTTCGGATAACCTGTAACGGTTGTCAGAATGCAGAGATAGATCACACCGTATTGTTCATAATATTTGTCTTTCTCGAATGCCATACCCTGCACGTATGGAATAGGATCATCAAGCGTGCCTGCGTGCTCATCTTCAACGATCTTATACAGTGAAGCAGTTTCTATGCCCGGTTTCCAGTCGGCTTGCAGCTTGTGCTTTTGTATCACTTCAAACAAAGTGTCACTTTCTCCTTCCACTACTCGAAGCCGGAAGCCTATTTCAACTTCTTTGCCAAACTCTGCATCTTTCTCACCCCAAATGGGGAATAAGACCTGCATCTCCAACGCTTGGCTGGCTGTGAGAGACACGCTGTTCATCATCGCACGGGCAAAGGTCACTGCCTGCGCTTCCGGGGATTTAGCGATTGCCTTATCTGCTTTAGTTTGCAAGGCTGCCGTTGTTGTATGGATCATTTCAGGATAGCCTTCCACTACGATAGCTTCGACCTCCCCGGCTGTTTGGGCGGCATCGATACGGGATAGCAAGCCGTCTGTCACCTTGCCGCATTGCTCCGAATAGTCCGCTATTTCGTCAAGAGCAACCGTTAAGATATTCGAGGCGTACAGATGACCGCCTACTTCGACTTCTTCCTGCCGGCTACACTTATCCTTCACTTGCAGGGTGTTCGAGACGTATGCGTCCTGTTCATCAATATAATAATGATGGATGTCTTTATCGTAGATTTCCTGCCGTTTGGCATCACGGGCACGCCAGAGCAATTCTTCCGGTGTCGGCTGTGGTTCCGGTGTCAGTGCCATATACCAACACTCGAGCGGTGATGCCTCCGGATAGTCGTTATGATACTGTTCCTGTTCTTCACTAAGCAGGAGATAAGCGCCATCTTCGTAATTTTCGATATTGTCGCCAACAAGATAGGAATCAGGCAATTCTTGTTCCAATTCCAAAAACTGAATGTTTTTTTGAATATACAGCATATTGTCTTATTTATATTTCATGTAACGAAGTATTATGATACCGGAACCGCCTGCGCCAGAATAGCATCCTCCTGAGACATTGGAACCACTTATATAAAAAGAACCTCCTCCTGAGCCCGTATTGGGTTCTCCATTAGTAGGTCTTCTCGAAATATCTCCGACATAACCGAAACCACCGCCACCTGGTGCTGATCCGGAACTATATTCTCCACCACCTCCACCACCTCCGGCGTACAATTTATTATTGAACGGGCATCTGGTAGTACTCCCTTGACCGATTCCAGGCATATCACCTGCTCCATTAGAACCATCACTTCCACCAATATATCCTGCCGTCTTTTCTGCAGGTCTTCCACTACCACCACCTGATCCCCCATCGCCCCCTCTTCCGGAATATCGACCTCCATTTCCGCCAAGAGCTTTTATTGAATTAGATTTAAACCAGGACTCTGACCCTGGAAGACCATTCTTCTGATCATCGTAAGCAGACATCGAAACTACACGATCTCCCCCTTTCCCTATTGAATAGCTAACAACACTTTCTGGAGTAACAGGCACATCAAGATATGTTTTAACATACCCCGATCCGCCCCCTCCACCACCTCTTTCAGGGCCTGACGATGCACCAGAGCCACCGCCACCAACAATGAATACATCAACAAATTTACAACCAGCTGGCACCATCCATGTACCGGATGATTTTAACTCTTCCACAACTTCTACCAATTCTCTCTTTCCCATCATCACCCTTCTTTTCATCTCTCACCTCCTTTCATTATACTCTCACGACAATTATCCCATGTTCTTTTTTCAGCGATACCCCTGTGGCTTTACCAGCTGGCAGTTCAACGCTTGTTTCCTCCGATTGCCAGCCCGAACCGTTTGGGATCGGTTGGTTAATCGTTGATCCGGTGTTGTTCTTAATGGACAGATAAAACTCCTGCATCTCAGGAACGCTTCCTATATTCGCAAAGTTGATCGCCTGCACAGATGTACTCGAATAGGTAAAAGTTGATCGCTTGCGGGGATTTGCTTGTGTATTTGAAGCGAAGGTTATACGGTGATGACGGAAGAGCCGCCAGAGACTCGACATCGACATACTCTTTCAACCTCAAAGAGTCCGATACCTTCGTTTTCTCTTCATTGCTGTAATTATTGTCGGTATGGACATAAGCAGCGTCCTTGACCGTATGGTCGTCATTCTGTAACTGGGATAGCCTTGTCGGAATCGCCTGCTGAACGTTTGTGATGCTCTGGTTCAGCCCGGCGATGATCCCTTGCAACGTCTGTGTGTCCTCTACGTTGGCAAGGAAAGCGATGATCTCGTTAAATGACTCGATGGCACTCGATGCGTCACCCGAAACGAGCGTGTTGACTTGCTGCTGCAAGGCTGTCAGCGCGTTCCTGATTTCCGTGTCGTCGTAGCTTTCCCCGTCCTGTCCTTCGGCTACCACACCCGTATCTTCGTCGCCGATTTTCCAGTGCTTCGTTGCCGGATCGATCGAAGGAACCGGAGCATTGTTTCCCCGAAGGTTCGGGGTGTCAAACTTACCTTCAGCCGTCGTGATCGTCAGGATATAGGTCGTGGCATCATTCGTTTTAACTGTGACCTTCACCTCCTGCATGACGGCCGGCAACTGGGCAAACGTATGAACGCCATCAGCCAGCTTCATGTTGAATTTACCGTTTTCCAAACGTTCAAATAACCAGACTGATGTAGGGTAGACGGTTGCGTTATCGGCCCATTCAGCCGTCGTCAGTTCGATCTGTTGATAAATAAATGCACCTTTCTTACTCATTGCTCAAATATCCTTGTTTTATCGTTCGTACTGATTCATTGTAATAATTGGCTCCTGTCAGATAAACATTACCGGGCAAGGCTATACCACTGCCGGATTCCTGCCACGAGGCTTTTCCCCCGGCAAGATCATAAAGCCGGTAGAATACATATTCGCCATCTTCCGCTACACGCACTTCATCGCCGATACGAAAGTTGATGGTTGTACCGTCGGTATTGACATAGCTCAATGTATTTTCGTCCGGGATAGCCTCCAACGTCGGGATCTCCGGTTTGTTCTTGATGTAGTTCTTATTGACAGGATCGGTAACGTTCCAGTCGGGTTGCAGTCCACTGATGACTCCTTCGGCGGCTTCGGCTGCACGATTGGCGCGGTCGGCGGCTGTGTTGGCCTTGCCGGTTGCGACTATGGCATCTTCCTTTGCTGCATTAGCAGCCAAAGCAGCCGTATCCGCCAGTCCTGCCTTTTCATTGGCCAGAGTAGCGGCAACATTGGCTGTATTTGCCGCCTTGTCTGCATTTTCTTTTGCCGTGTTTGCGGCCAAAGCTGCATCCGTCGCCGATTTTGTAGCAGTCTCGGCAGAAGCTATGGTATCATCCGCACGCTCTACAGCCGCATTAGCATTTTCGGCGGCAGTTGTAGCCGAGGATGCTGCTTCATTCGCTTTATCTGTTGCGGTATTGGCATTTAATGTTGCCGTGTCAGCTTTTCCTGCGGCATCATTGGCCTTTCCTGCGGCTATATTGGCTTCAACAGTTGCTTTATCTGCTTCTTCCTTTGCCATATTGGCTGAAGCTGCTGCGGTATCGGCATTCTCGGCTGCGGTATTGGCTATACCGGCTTTTTCCTCCGCCAATGCAGCGGCAGCAACAGCCAATTTGGTCGCTGCATTAGCATCTCCGGCAGATTGAGTTGCTTGACCAGCTGCGGCATTTGCTAAAGCTGCGGCATCATTTGCAGCCTTGGTTGCCGCCTCTGCGCTCACTTTTGCGGTGTTTACATTCGATATAGCAGTATTAGCTTCCTCCTTAATTTGGGACATCTGTTCACGAACCTCTTTTGCCGCATCCGTTGCCGGCTTCATAAGTTCGGCCTTATCAGTCTCTGTCAGATCAGAAAAATGCAGTTTCAATTGATCCACTTCTGCTGGTGTCAGATCGGAAAACTTCATTTTCAATTCTTCACGGTCGAAAATATCCACGTATGCACTATCCGGCTCACCTTCGTATTTCATTTGAAGCGTACCGTTCAACTTTCGAAAAACCGGCTTCTCTCCTTTCGGCCCACGAATTTTCTCAATTTCCAACAGATTCTGCCAAGCACCATTAGCTCCTTGTTTCCAAAGGATGTATTTATCGTTTATCCCTAAAAACGCACTAAGGCCGGGATCGCCCTGTTTACCTTTCATTGCAGAGGGCAAAGCACGCTTAGGTCTCCCACCCTGAATGATCAGGATCATATCATTATCGGTTATTGTTCCGGCTGCCGGAAGCAAATTAGCCCTGATTATTTCAAATTCTTCTGCCATATCAATTGAAAACTATTATTCTACCTTGCTCGTCTGCCAATAACCCCAAATCCGGATCCTTCAGCACACGGTAACGAACATCACCGCCGGCATCTATCCAACTCACTACGGGAGCAACAACAGAAATAGTGAATCTTGCCCCTATCCGGTTCTCCAGCCAGACTTCCACAGAAAAGGACGGGCAATCCGTATAGTACACCTGAATGATACCATCCAATGTCTTAATATATAATTCCTGATTTCCTACACCGGATATCTGGCTAAAGAATGCCCGATAGTTATTCAGAAACTCTTCCACACTGCCGGCCAACATCCAAAGGGACAGTTTTATTTCCCGATGCAGGGTTTTGATTGTCGAAAGGTCTACCGTACGGCCATCGGTGAACGGCGCCTTAACCGCAGGATATTTCAAGATGTCCTCCTGGTTATCGTCCGATCCTATACCGAAGTCTGCAAAGTCTATCCCATTAATCGCATACTGCCCGCGAAGCCCGATACCGCCGGCCGGAGTTGCCGGATAAATGGCATGATTGTCCTCGACAAAAGAAAGTTCAAACACAGATACGTTCTCCCCTGCATTAAATGGCACAGGCTGTTCGTGAGAAGAGCCGGCATTGAATCGTAAGCGGTTGGTCATACCGGCAATAAGATTGAATTCCCGATAGCCCGGTGCGGACAGATCAGCAACAAACTTTCTATACCCAGACCAGAACTGCTCAAGCGTTTCTGCCTTCATGAGGAATTTCAACTTGACGGTCTTAGGTTCGAACTCCACAACCGAGAGATCGGGATCGATTCCGTCGGCTTCCGCCCAGTTGTTATATTTGACTGCCTTACGTTTGGGGTATTTCAGAAGATCATCAAAAGAACCTTCCAATAATTTACATCCCCATTCAGTATATACGTCTTTTCCATCTATTGTCATAATACACGTGCTGTATGGTCTTTATGAGTTATTACCTTACCGCCAGCGTTCTTTACGAACACCACGGCATAGTTACTCGCATGGATCTCGGCTTCCGCCCCGTGCATCAGGATCACGTTGTAGCGGCCGATCGTATCAAAATGAAGGATTGCCTTGGAACCGGCCAAGAATACCTTCACCGGATTCGTCAGTTTCACGTCCGTCTCGATATAGATACCCATGCTTTCGGCCTTCTTGCCCCGGAACTCCCGTAATTGTTCCATAGACGGGAAATTATTCTTCGTGCAGAACTCCGTACCCTGCGGCGTCAGCAGAAGGCGCATAAGCTCTTCTTTGTTTTCCGTGCCATGCAACAACCTACAGGCACCTAACCGGTTTGCGATCTCAAAAAACTCTTTGTCCATCATGTTACATTTTTACTTTTACGTTAATAGTACCTTCCAGGGCATCAACCGTGCCTCTAGTGTTTTCCGATATCTTACCGGCAACCTCTTTGATCTCTCTCGTAT
>OHPC01001087.1_pt1 | contig 12934 bp, 10 predicted proteins | sample 1577631 | NCBI WGS metagenome assembly OHPC01 (sample SAMEA3879560, study PRJEB24766) | human gut metagenome | biome: human-associated habitat; feature: feces | place: USA | collected 1985/1987 | reverse complement strand
TTGGTGCAGAAGGTGTGTCGCAGCACATGAGGTGTAATGCGCGGAACAGGTTTGCCGTACGCCTTCTCAAACTTTCCCTGCACGCCACGCATATAGTTTTCCAAGTGCATTGCCACCTTCGGCATCCCGGACTTGTCCAGAAAAAGGAATCCGCTGCAACCATCCACCAGCGCTTCCACTTTCGTGGACGCTCTGGCTTTTACTACACGCCGCAACGCTGCACAAACGGTATCTGTCATGGGAACATTGCGGATACCGCTTTTTGTTTTCGGCGGTGTGACAAAGTAGGGCTTTTCAGCCGTCCGGCAAAGCTGCCGCCGGACATGGATACAGTGCCGTTCAAAGTCGATATCTGCTCGTGTCAGGCCGTACAACTCGCTCACGCGCAAGCCGGTTCCCATAAGAATGACGATATCATCATAATAGTTGCCGCCATAGTCTTGAACGAATTGCAGATATTTCTCCTGCTGTTCTCTGGTCAGGGCATTGCGCACATAAGCATCCTTCGGCACAACGTCCGACAGCTTGAACTTAAATGGATTCTTGCGGATGATGTCATCCTCTACCGCCATCTCGAATGCCGGTCTGACAACGCTTTGCAGGATTCCTATGGTGTTTTGCTTGAAACCGCTGTCATGCAGAAACACGAACCAGCCTTTCGCATCGGACAATTTTACCGTTTTGATGGCTTTTTGCCCGAAAGGGTCAGCATGAATCCGCTTGACCGCTGTGTTGTACGACCGAAGTGAATTGGGTTTCAACCCACGTTTCAGTTTCATATAGCGGTCAACCAGATCAGCCACCGTCATCTCTCCGGCGGCGTAGTCGATGCCGTCTGCCAGATCGCGCCACAGTTCTTCCTCTTTTTTCCGCAGCTCTGTCAGGGATTTAGCGTAAATACAACGCCGTTTCTTGTGGATATCGGTATAACGATAGTCGTAGGTGCCGTTTGCTCTTTGGCTTTCGCCATCCTTCAAAACACGGCCCTTGCTATCTTTGCGCTTTTCAGACATTTAGAAACTCCTTTCTGTGAAAAGCGCATATAGGGGTTGATTTTAGTATACCATACCGACCATGCGATTTCCACCGATATCGAATAGGAAAGACGTTGCATCATTCTCAAATAGAATACGCCTGCTCGATAAAGCAATTAAACAGACGGCGCTTGATCAAACGCTTGTTGCCCACCCAAAGGACAAATTTGCACTTATCCTCGTTGGTGATCTCACGCAGTTTATTGATGCCAATGCCGGAATAAGCCGCAGCTTCCTCCAGCGTTAAATTGCTCTTTTCCCAAATCGGAACTTGTCGGGACTTGGTCCCTCCATCTTGCTGATGCAAGACCGTTCCATCGCTTAAAGTCCCCACCGGGGACTTCATTGCTTCGCAAACGCGAACTTCCTTCATAGGCAGACCTCCACTTCCTTGTAACCGAACGCCTGTAACCGGGCAGGAAAACTCTCTTTTTCTGCACACAGGGCATCCGGTGGGCTTTATACTTTTTCTTATCTTTTTAAGGTTACATGGTTACAGAAAGAGAAAAACGCAGCAGTCATGCGGCTTTTGGACTGTAACTGGGGCGTAACCGAATCTGTAACCAGACGTGTAACCGCTGTTCATCAGAAGGGAAAGCCCAGCTGCTTGGCTTCTGCATCCGTTATTTCGGAGAAATTTTCAGCCCCGGTTTCGGGGCTGGTTGCATATATATCAGAGCATAAGAAAACACCCTGCAAGATTTTTCAGTCTTGCAGAGTGTTCATAGATACAAAGTATCTCACGAGGCACGGATTACAGCATTAGTATTTTGATAATGTGTAGGTATAGCAGATGTCAATAATCAAAAGAACTGCTACAATGCTCATTGTCCACCAAAAACAAGAAATGCCTTTCGTCAAAAAGCATACCATGATTATAATAATACCACTTACGATAAACGAAATACCTCCAAAGCGTTGGCTTTTTTTCCACGCTGTCTCATTTTTTATACTCCATACGGTTCTCAGCCCTACAACGGAGTTCATTCGTAGTTTTGGCATAATGTTACCCAATAGAACCATTGAAACGCCAAGCAGTCCAAATACAAGTTGATTCAAATCAAGTGCAATGGAAGACAGATTTTTAATCGAATTGAAATCAGCATACAAAAAATAGATTGTCATAGCGTTGAAAAGTGCAAGAGATGCTATTCCAGTCACAATACATACATTTTTGTTATTACTTCCATTTTCTTCTTGTTTTGAGGATAACCTAGCCATGGCAAGCATAAAATAGCCAAATAAAACTGTAATTACAGGGAAAATTAGTGTTTCATATTTGCTACCCCAACGTGTCACTTGATTATTCATATCATAATGAGCCGGGATCAGCTCTGGCAAGAACTGTAAGGCAATCAGGACAACTACCAATGGTAAAAACATGAGACTGTAAAAAATGACCATTTTCTTTTTCATTGTTGACCTCCACGCAAATTACTGATCCACATAATTGTTTCGTCAAGGATAGATAAATTCAATTCGTAATAAATATAATTTTTATATCGAGTTTCATAAATCAAGTCTGCCTTTTTTAGCTTCGATAAATGGTATGATAATGCCTGCGGTGTCATATCCAATGAGATTGCTAAATCTCCTGAACTTATTTTCCCTTCCTGTAACTTTAGCAGGATTTTTCGACGTGTATCGTCTGCTAAAGCAGCTAACACTTCATTTATAGCCAAGCGATCACGCTCCAACCTATTTCAAATAATCTTTAAATAGATTATATCACACATGTACTCTTTATACAAGACTATTTCAAAATATTTTTAAATAGCAAAAAGATACCGTCAATGGTCACGATAAACATTTCCTTGCCCCTATTTATTATATGTAAATAATCTGACTATAAATGATTTTTCTAATCTCCGTTTCAACAGCTTGGCGTGGGAGAACGCAGCAGCGAAGCTGCTGGATCTGCCGCCATTTTGCGCCAGATAATACCCAGTAGGATATGACGCACAGCATCATATCACTGGGCAAGGTTTTCACCCTTACCCAGTGCAAAGAGCTGGTCTCGCCTGTCGGCTTGGTCGGTGCTTCAAAATGCCTGCGGCCTTTTGAGGTCGCCACTGGCGACCCGCACCTCTCTGCACTCTTGCTCCGGGCAAGCTGTCCTGAATGGACAGCTTGCCCAGCTCCGATGTAACGAGAACAGACAAATTCGTCCGTTTTTGTAACAAGCATAGCAAAAAGGCGGCCATCTGCACCCATGCAGACAGCCGCCTTTGGTTTTATGCCGTATTCTATTTGTCAGTCTCTGAAAATCTTATCCAGTTCCCTTTCCATGGTGCCCGCCTTGGCAAATTCCAGCGTATCCGCCTGACGGATATGGTGGGCGGTGATACCGTGATCCTTTGCAAAGCCCAGAATGTAGCTGATGGCAATGCGGTAAATGATCTCAGTGGGCGCAAGCCCATAGACCTGCTTGGCAAAGATATGTTCCAGCCGGGCGTTATCGTCCGGGAAGATTTGCCGCATCTTCTCGCTGCGGTAAAGGCGCTTGACGATTTCCGTAATGTACAGGCCGGACTTCATGTAGGGATCCAGGAAGGTCTTGCCGGGGTCATCGAAGCAGCCGGGGTTTTCCTGTTCCAGCAGGTCCACCATCTTTTTCACCACCCACTTGGGAGTAAAGATCTGGTTGGTTTTCTGGGGTGGAATATAGTCGAAGATATCCTCGGTGCGGCTCTCATCAAAGTAATCTGCCAGCTTGACCTTCAGGTTCAAAAACTCCTTCACCGAATCGTCAAACACCACCGGGTCGAACAGGTGGCCTGCAAAGTGCTCCTCCTGTCCGGTGGCTTGGTTGATGTACGGTCCGCCGTCCCGCAAAAAGCGGAACTGTTCCAGCGTGATGCTGGTGACCTCCTGAAAGACCTTGTCCGGGATGATCCGGTCAAAGTTTGCCAGTGTCACGCTCTCGTCGCCGTAGGCCATGAGGAAGGACGGAATGGTGCGGGAAAAGCCCCGCAGATGGTCACGGACGGTGTCCTCGTAGCCCTTTTTCTCCTGCTCCTTCTGGTTAGTCTCCACGGTGCGCACGATGGTCTGCTGCATTTCCTGCGCCGTCTGCTGGATGGTGGATTGCAGCGTCTCCATCAGGGCGGCGGTGCTCTGTTGCTGCTTTGCATCAAACTCCCGGTTCACCTGCTGGCGCTGCTGGGCGGTGGTGCAGCTTTGCAGCTGCTGGGTGCGCTGGGTCTCCAACTGGCTCTGGTCGATGCGGTAGTTGTCCACCACCTTGTTCACCGCCACGTCCATTTTTGCCTTGGCGGTGCTCTCAAACCGCTTCTGGTCGGACAGCTTCAGGTCCCGACCATACTCCTGCTTTGCCTGCTCCACCATGGGGGTGATAATCTCTTTGGTGATGCTCTTTTTCAGGGGTTCCAGATGCTCTTCTTTGGCAGGAGCCGGAGCATCTGTCAGGTCTTGCAGGGCGGTGTCCAGCGCCGGGGTGCTTTCGTAGATCTTCGCCCCGAACACATCCGCCGCCTTGCCGATGACGTAGCCCTCGTCCAAATCCACCTCGCCCTTGTCGTTCAGGGAGAGGTCTGCGCCGGTCTCCGGGGTGATCTGGATGGGCTTGGCCTTGGCCTCGCTGACGGGCTGGAAGTTTTGCAGAATGTCCAGCACCTCCTGCGGGGCACTGAATACGTTGGAAATGTTCTGGAACAGGAAGTTGCTCTGGAAACCCATCCGCACCACTTCCTTGGACTTGATCTTCCGGGGGATGCTGAGGACTTTTTCTGCATCCAGCGGGATCATCTCCCCTTCCTCGTCCTCGCCGATGACCGGGAAGAAGTTGAGTAGATTCTGGATGTGCGCCTTGCGTTCCTCGGTGTCGCCCTTGCCGCTGGCGGTGTCCTGTGAAAGGTCGTTGGCGAACCGCTCGTAGATCAGCAGGGTGCGTGCAGGGTCAAAATCGAACACATAGGCGTTCTCTTTGCGGCGGAAGGTACCGTTTTCGTGGAAAAGACAGGGGTTCTGGGCACGGAACGCTGCCTGCATATATAGCGCCGGGCTTTTCAGGTTGGAGAGCATCAGCACCGCCGACCACTCCGGGATAGTCACACCGGTAGTCAGCTGCCCCACCGACAGGGTAATGGTCTTTTCGTGATGGGCGATGGTGGCTTTTACCCGGTCAAAGCTCTTCTGGTTCTCGTCCGTGTCGTCCAGCTTGCCATCACCGGCGGCAAGGATCACCTCATAGTCCCGGAATACCGGGTGCGCCTGCAGCTTTTTCGCCAGCACTCTGGCACTGTCCACCCGGTTCAGCAGCCAGAAGGTGTGCTTCAGTTCGGCACGCAGCTCCAGGGTGGAAAACGGAAATTTGTTCTGGGTGGTCATGGCATCCAGAAAGCGGTCCACCTCGGCCTCATGCTCAAAGCTGCCGCTGGGCTTTACCTTGAAGAACTCGTTCAGGTCAAAGGAAAATTCCTGCGTTTCGCCGTCGATCTCTACGCCCCGCTGGATCTCGTCCCGGACGATCTCAGACATCTGGTAGGTGTAGAGGTTGAGCATGGGGAGGTTTGCGTAGGGGTTCTGCTGCCCCGGTGCGCCCTGCCAGTTCCGCTTGGCGGCCTGCTCGTCGGCGTAGGTCCAGTTGAAGATGGCATCCCCGGCAAACTTGTCGTTCGCCAGCGCCTTGAAGGGCGTGCCGGACAGGTGCAGCGTGAACTTGCGGCGGATGCGGTCAAAGGCAAGGTCGGTCTTGTAGGTGTCCACGCCCTCGTGGGCTTCGTCGATGACCAGCACATCCCAGTTCAGTTCGGTCAGGTGGCGCAGCTTGTCGTACTCGCCGCCGAAATACTTCGAGCCTTTCATGTCCTGCAGGCTGACGAACTCAATGCGCTTATACAGTTTCTCGCCCTGTGCGGCGGCATCCAGATAGCCTTGCTCGTCCAGCACATGGGGCTGCCCTGCAAGGGCATCCACATGGCTGACAAACAGATAGCCGGATTCCCTGCCCAGAAAGCGCACATAGTCGCTGTACCAGCTGTTGGCGATGGCAGGGCGGTTGGTGACGATAAGCACCGTCTGTGCATCGACCTGCTTGCAGAAATCGTAGACGGAAAGGGTCTTGCCAAAGCGGGGCTTGGCGTTCCAGAGGTATTCTCCGCCGGGGTGGCTCTGGTAATAGATTTTGGTGTCGTGGACAGCCCTTGCCTGTTCTTCCCGCAGGGTGTAGGCGATGGCGGCATCCAGCTGCACCCGGCCCCGGTTCATGTGGAAATCCTGAAAATACCGCCGGGACTGCTGCCCATCCAGATGGAACCACTCGTTTTTGCGGTCGTTCTCCACGTTCAGCTTGCGGAGGTAAGCGTGGAAATCGTGGTCGGTGAACACCTCGCCGCTGCCGTCATCGTAGACGGCATTGCCCCGCCACTCCTCATGGTACAGCACATCGGCGGTGTGGGTCTGCTGTTTCAGGCGTTTGTCTACCGACTGCTCGGTATAGCCGATCTTCGTCCAGCCGTTGTGCCGGGCAATTTCCGGGGTGGTATAGGCGTAGATCATGGGCACCACCTGCCGGGCAGTGCGCAGGGTTATGCCAGCCATTATGCCATCTCCTTTATCATTCCTTGAATATAGTTTACTTCTTTACTAGACAAATCATATCTTTCAAACAGTTGTTTGTCTGTCCATTTTCTTGTAAAATCCTGACAAGGAACAAATGCGAATGACGCTTTGCTTAACTGCTGCGTCATTGCAATTTGTAGGATAAGAAATCGAACAAATTGCGTCTTTAAGTAATCCATATAGTTGGTTGCTTCTTCTTTTGAATCAAATGCTCCCGCCACAAGATACGTTTCGGAACATATTTCACCCGGCTTCAAAAGCTCCATCGTCGAAAGAACACGGTACTTTCCATCCTTGGCTGGTTGTCCTGCGTGTTCTGCCGTAAGACGAGAAATGATAATTTTCCATTGGTCAATCATTTCTGTTCCTACCCTTATCTCGGTACTTTTATATGGGCCACGTCCTCCATTGTATCGTAGTGTAATGTCACCGGTTTTCATTGGCTTTGCTGTTGTTGCAAGTCCAAATGGTTTTCTGCTGGAAACCACTTTATCCAGTGTTAATTCTCCATCTTCTTTTACTTTTTTGACTATTTCGGATGCAACTGGATAGCGAATAAATGTTTGAAACTCATTCAAATCTCTGTATGCTGTTGTAGCTTTTCCATTACGATAGTTTGTATACTTACACTTACCGTTATATGCTTCTTTCCAGACAAAATAGCAAACGCCACCTGCAACATCTACATTCGGAAAAACATCTAGCGAATTAGAATAATCAACCAATGTTGAAATATGTCTATCTCCTAGCATTTCCTCTCTGAACTTATCTAGTCCTTTACCGCCGGAGTACCATTTTGCAGGAATAATCAAGCAAATTGCGCCTGGATGTGTAGTTTTGATTGCTTCGATAAAACGATTATAGATAGGCGTTGCACTTACGCTGGCACCGCCATCACTTATCTGATACGGCGGGTTTCCGATGACATAATCAAACTTCATGCTGGTACTCCCTTCCTGAATGGTTTCAAAGTTCTGGGCGGTTCCATGGCTGCCCTTGCGCCAGTTTTTCACTTTACAGGATACCGTGGGCGGCTGCGGCTCTGCCGCCCCGAACATGGAAAAGAGGTCAAGCTGTTCTGCCTCCGGCTGGGGCTTGCCGCCGGGCACAGACAGGTGCAGGCCGTCCATTTGCCACAGGTTCCAGCTGATGATGGTAGCGATAGGCTGTAACTCTTCTTTTGTGGGTTTGCGCTGCCAGCGGGCTTGCAGATGCTCTGCATAAGTCAGCAGCAGGTTGACCCGTGCCAACAAAAGATTATCTCCCTGATACTCATAGCCGTAGGTGGACTGCACCGCATGGGTGGCATATTTGCGCCACTCGTCCTCTGTGGCGGCGTTCTCGCTTACCACCCGCAGCTTGCGGTCCAGAATGCCAATGCGCCGAGCTACCGGGATCATCTCGCCGGTGGCGGCATCATATCGGGACGCCAGAAAGGGGGCTTCGCCGCAGGTCACCTCCAAACGGCGGCTCTGCACATACTGCACCCATGCCGGGGTCTTGCCCCCGCAAGCCGGGAACTGCACCGGCGTTTCCATCGTCTGCCAGCCTTGGGGCAGCTCCACCGTGAACTGCCCGGCGTTCTCCTCTGCCCCCAGCCCACGGAACCAGTCGGCGTCCAGTGCGTTGTTCATCTTGTTGCAGACCCATGCGGGCGAGAATACTTCGCCCTTTTTGCGGGTGCGCTGCTGCTGGGTGTCGGTCTGCTTCATCATCCGGGGCAGCACCACCTCGTAGTGGGTCAGCCCGAGCTGCTGGGTGGTGATCTGGGATCTATCCGTCACCGGCTCGTACATTACCGTTTGCAGTTCCTTCGGCGGGTCGGTTGCCCAGATGATGTTTTTACCGGTGGAGCGGTCTTTTAGAAGTGTATCCAGCACCGCCTGCACTTCCGGTGCGTGAAAGTCGATCAGTTGTTCCAACGGGGATTCCCTCGCTTTGCCTTAGCGTTGCGGCGGAAGTAGTAGTATTCATACTACTTTTGCCTCTTACTAGTAACAATCCTACCGCTTTTCCCCTTTTCTCCCTAAAAAGTGCTAATAATATTATTGCATTTAGGAAAAAGTAGGAAAATTTTCTATACTGTGATAGAAAGGTAGGATGTAAAAGCATGATTGGAGAGCGACTGGCCGAACTGCGAAAAATAAACGGCGACACACAACAGGGCATGGCAAACAAGCTACATGCAACGTTGTCTGCTGTTCGTTGTTGGGAACAAGAGAAAAGCTCTCCCAGCCATGAAATGTTGATTGCCATCTGCAAGCTCTACGGCACCTCCGCCGACTACCTGCTGGGGCTGACCGACATTGACCCCTCGGACGAAGCCCGCAAACAGCGCCAGCGCCTGACCGAAGAAGAACAGAACGAGATGCACCGCTACGAAGAATATCTGTTGTGGAAACGCAAAAAATAAGCCGCCCAGCGAGACCGTAAGGTCGCTGGGCGGCTGTTTTGTATATAAACTAGTTGTCTTCTCGAATTTCTTTCAAAATGTCCTCTGTTCGTTTTATTCCCATTTTACTAAAGTCAGATTTCAAACTATTATAGCATTTTTCAAGTTTTTCTTTATCATGTAGATATAACAAGGTCATAACATTATAACAAACCATTTTTTTGGTTTTTGACATATTATCAACAGGGAACGAATTTCTTTGATACAAGGGATCAATTTCTTCATCAATATAGCGATGCATCTCTAGCGTTCCTGTATACCAGTCCTTAAGCCAGTACGAATACTCATATGCAATTTCTTCATCTAGACTATCCCCAAGTTTCTCGATGTATGTTCTTATAATCTCTTTTTTCGTATGTATAAGCACTTCATCATATATATTACGAATTTTTTCTGTTGCGCCATGGAATTCATTGCTATTGTAATAGTCCAATGGACTTCTTTTATCGCTTCTGTTCTCACATAAAAACATGTTTTTTAAAACATCTCTGTAATATTCAATAAGTTCGTCATCATCTTTTTCCAACACCTGAAACCAATAATCATATTCCCCTGCCAGCTGCGTCAATTCTACACTATTTGATGCTTCATGTAATTTTGCTTTCCAACTTTGAATGTAAGTTTCTATCTCCTCATCAGTTTTGTAATAATTTGCTTTATCACCGGCTTCCTTGAATTTTTGATAATGTTTTTGAAGGGTTTCTTCACTAAGCATCTTAGAGCTTTTAAAATAGTTATAGATATCATCCAATAATGCGCCACTAGATTGAAGACATACATAGTTTGCAAGTCGGACATTTAAATGATTGCTCAAGATATGCCCATCTTTCCGGTATCTGCTGTTAGTATTTTCTTTCTCTATTGAATCGTTTTTATAGTATAACTTATCTACATCTTCTACAACAACAGCAAAGCAGAGCATCTTTACTTCGTTCATAAATTGTTCGTTTTCTATTTTCAGGCAATACTGTTTCACATCATTATAAAAATTTTGAGCCTTTTGCAATGTTCTCAAATTTTTTGCTTTATGATGCATCAAAAAGACATCAATAAATTCTCCATCTATTCCATACACTCCCCACTTAATCGATGCCGAGTGTTCCGTTACCTCAAAGATACGATCAATAGTTTTTTCTTTATACTTATTGAACGTAGTTCTTTCATTTTCATGAATTTCATTTGAATTGGCAATAAGAATAACCTTAATATAGTTGGACTGCTTTAGTTCCTCAATCACTCCAAAGAGTTCCTCCAAATCCAATCCAGCCTTTCGGCGTTCCAAATCGTCAATGACGATAATTCTGTTCTTTTTAAATTTGCTTGCCGTAACTGCAAACAACTCTCGCTCAGATACCGTTTGTGCAAGTGCACTATTCAAGTTTGCAACTTCTGCGCAGAAATTACCGGCCGCTTTGGCAAATCCTTTTGCCCTGCTTGCGATTTTCCCTCCATGAGAAGTACGCAATGCCAACTGAAAAAATGCTTCATGGTATATTTTTTGAACGTCATCCATTCCAAAAAGTGAGATAAAGCACGTTCTGTCCTTCATATCCTCCAGCGCTTTTCTTACCATGTAGGACTTACCAATTCCCCAAGCGCCATCAACTAAGATACATTTATAAGATTGCTTATCAATATTCCTGATGATATTTTCAACATAGTCAGCATTCATTAATTCTACCTCACACGAAAAGAAACTACTTTTATATCATTGTTGCCGTATGCTTCTTTAGCCCATCTCACGTTCTGATGTTACGATACTGCTCGTCGATCTCCTTTATGTTATAGTCCATCAGGCCGGGAATCCCCATTTCGCCGCCACATTCGTTGCAGAAAGCAGCCGTGATTTCAAAAGTATACTCCTTTTCCCGGATGGTCCGGTTGATTTTGATTTTCTTCAAGGTGTAGCTCGTTTCTCTGCGGCATTCTGTGCAGAAGTCCTTTTGATTCTCCAAGGCGGCACACTCCCTTCCGTCTTTACATCCCTTTCTATTATTGTATTCCTATCTCTATTCTTCGTCAATAAAAAACCGCTGACAGTCTGCCGCTCGCAGAATCCATCAGTGGGTTTCATAAGTCTTCAAATCCCCTAGACGCAAAAAATCGGCACCCGCTTTTCAGCGAGTGCCGATTTTGTTACCCTATAGTGCGCTTTGATTTTTGGCGTAAGTGGCGTAAGTTTGGCGTAAATCCGCTTTTGCGCGCTCCAAAAATCAAGGATTCATGCGGTTTTTAGGCAGTTATTAGTACATGCCGCCCATGTCACCGCCGGCAGGTGCGGCGGGAGCCGGGGGTTCCGGCAGGTCAGCAACAAGGCTCTCGGTGGTCAGCACCATCTCAGCGACGGAAGCTGCGTTCTCCAGAGCGGAACGGGTGACCTTGGTCGGGTCCACGATGCCTGCAGCGATCATATCCTCGACAAAGACCTCGTTCTGGGCATCGAAGCCGTAGTTGGGCTTGTTGGCAGAGACGATCTTGTCGATGATGACGCTGCCCTCCAGACCGGCGTTCTTGGCGATCTGGCGCAGAGGAGCCTCCAGAGCCTTCAACACGATCTTGGCACCGGTGCGCTCGTCGCCCTCCAGCGTATCGCACAGGGCGCGCACAGCGGGGATGGCATTGATGGGAGCGGTACCGCCGCCGGCCACAACACCTTCCTGCACAGCTGCCTTGGTAGCGTTCAGTGCATCCTCAATGCGCAGCTTCTTGTCCTTCATCTCGACTTCGGTAGCAGCACCGACCTTGATGACAGCCACACCGCCGGCCAGCTTAGCCAGACGCTCCTGCAGCTTCTCGCGGTCAAAGTCGCTGGTAGCGGCCTCGATCTGGCTGCGAATCTGGGCAATGCGAGCTGCAATGGCGTCCTTGTCGCCTGCGCCGCCCACGATGGTGGTGTTCTCCTTGGTCACCTTCACCTGACGGGCATGACCCAGCATCTGGACGGTTGCGTCCTTCAGCTCGTAGCCCAGATCAGAGGAGATCACGGTGCCGCCGGTCAGGGTAGCGATATCCTGCAGCATCTCCTTGCGGCGGTCGCCGAAGCCGGGAGCCTTAACAGCCACGACATTCAGGGTGCCGCGCAGACGGTTGACAATCAGGGTGGACAGCGCCTCGCCCTCGATATCCTCAGCCACGATCAGCAGCTTCATGCCGTTCTGCATCACCTGCTCCAGCAGGGGAACCAGATCCTGAATGACGCTGATCTTCTTATCGGTGATCAGGATAGCAGCGTTGTCCAGATCGGCCACCATCTTGTCGGTATCGGTGACCATATAGGGGGTCAGGTAGCCGCGGTCGAACTGCATACCTTCCACGATCTCGTTGTAGGTCTCGGCGGTGGTCTTGTTCTCCTCGATGGTGATAACGCCGTCAGAGGTGACCTTCTCCATAGCCTCGGCAATCAGACGGCCGATCTCGGGGTCGCCGGCAGAAATAGTGCCGACGCGGGCGATATCGTTGCTGTCCTTCACCTTCTGGCTGTGTGCCTTGATGGTCTCCACAGCGGTGGTAACAGCCTTGCTCATGCCGCGGCGGATATCCATGGGATTTGCACCGGCGGTAACGTTCTTCATGCCCTCGTTGACCATAGCCTGTGCCAGCACGGTAGCGGTGGTGGTGCCATCGCCTGCGGCATCGTTGGTCTTGGTTGCGACCTCACGCACCAACTGTGCGCCCATGTTCTCGAACTCGTCCTTCAGCTCGATCTCTTTTGCGATGGTCACTCCATCGTTGGTGATGACCGGTGCGCCGAACTTCTTGCCCAGCACCACATTGCGGCCCTTGGGGCCGAGGGTAATCTTAACGGTGTTAGCCAGGGTATCAATACCGGCACACAGTGCCTTGCGGGCGTCCTCGCCCTGCTTGA
>OHPC01001057.1_pt1 | contig 13193 bp, 8 predicted proteins | sample 1577631 | NCBI WGS metagenome assembly OHPC01 (sample SAMEA3879560, study PRJEB24766) | human gut metagenome | biome: human-associated habitat; feature: feces | place: USA | collected 1985/1987 | reverse complement strand
CAGCCGCCGGAGCGGTGCTTAAGCCGTCAGGCGGGAATTGTGCGGTGTTGCCTTAGACTTTTTCATCGTGAATTACTCCTTTAAATTCTATTATTGTTCGTTGTTTTCATCCTCGACTTTTTCGAGGAACCTGTCCACAAAAGCCGTCTCGATGGCCTTGTAGGCGTCCACCACATAATTTTCGACACCTTTATATGTGCCGACGGTCGCGCTCTCGATTTTCTTGTGCGTGTCAATGATGGACTGCCCGATTTTGCTGACCTTCAATGATAAAATGATCAGGAGCCGTTTCCAAGCTGATGTAAGCAAAGAAATGGCTCCGGGTTTTGTCCTGTCTGCGCTACAAAAGATATACATCGCATATTAAGGTGCTAATTTGTGAATAATTATCCTTGTTCTGCAATTTTTGTGTTCGCATCTTCGCACGGTTCCTTTATAATATAGGTAATACAATATAAAGGAGTCCCTTGACGATGCGAGCAATAAACCTTAAAACCAACCATCTGACAGCGCCTGTCGGTATTGACGCCGGGCCGCTGTTTTTGTCTTGGCAGTGCGCTGACGGCGTGCGCCAGACCGCCTATGAAATTCAACTGACCGCGAACGGTGAAATGATTTGGCACAGCGGCAAGACGGAAGGCGCCGCCATGCACGCTGACGTTCCGGCGGTGGGCGGCTCCCGCGTGAGCGGGTGCTGGTGCGTGCGTCTGTGGGATGAAAACGATGTCCCCGGCGCGTGGAGTGAGGCACGCTTTGAGACCGGCCTTGCACAGTGCGACTGGGTAGGGGAGTGGGTGGACCCCGAGACCGAGCCAATCGACATCCCCGGTGACGATGCCATCAACGCCTTTGCCCGCCCCAATTGGGAGCGCAAGCAGGCAGAAAAAGAAGCCGCGGGCAAGGGTGCAGCCGAGTCGTACAAGCCCCATCGTCCGGCATCGTACCTGCGCAAAAGCTTCACGGCGTCCAAGGGCGAGGCACGGCTGTATATCACGGCCAAGGGATTGTACGCGGCATGGCTGGACGGAAAGCACATTGGTGATATGGTTTTGGCCCCCGGCAGCTTTACCGGGAACAAGCATCTTGGTGCGCAGACCTACGATGTGACCGCGCTGCTGCACGAGGGCGAGAATGAGCTTTTAATTGCTCTCGGTGATGGCTGGCACCGCAGCACGGGCGGTGTGGATGGCGACCGTGATTTGTTCGGTGATACCCTGGGCGTGCTGTTTCAGCTGGAGGTGGACGGCAAACCGGTCTGCGTTTCCGATGACACGATGCAGGCAACGCAATGCGGGCCTATTCGTCAGAACGATATGCAGCAGGGCGAGGTCTACAATGCACAACTTGAGGGCGAACTGACCGGCTGGCACGGTGTGCGCACCTACCGTGATGATCTGCCCATTACCGGTATGAATACCGTGCCGATTCTGGAACACGAAGCATTCCCCGGCAAGCTGCTGCAAACGCCCAACGGCGAGACGGTGCTGGACTTTGGGCAGAATATCGCCGGTTATGTGGAGATAACGCTGATCGCCCACACCGGACAGAAGGTCAAGCTGACTTGCGGCGAAGCGTTGGACGAAAACGGAAACTTTACCCAAGAAAACTTTCAGGACCGCAACCGCCACAAGGAGGGCGGCACCGCCCAGATGCTGGAGCTTGTCTGTAAAGAGGGGAAAAACCACTTTAAGCCCAGCTTCACCATTATGGGCTTCCGCTACGCCAAGGTCGAAACCGACGCCGATTTGACCGATGCCGTGTTTACTGCCTACGCCGTCTACTCCGATATGGCGGTGACAGGCAAATTTACCTGCGGAAATGACGCGGTGAACCGGCTTGTCAAGAACAGCGTCTGGAGCCAGAAGGGCAACTTCTGCGATGTCCCCACCGACTGCCCGACCCGCGAACGCGCCGGCTGGACAGGGGATATGGGCGTGTTTATTGAAACCGGCCTGACCCTGATGGACTGCTACCCCGTGGCGGAAAAATGGCTGGCGGAGTGCCGCCTGAACCAGTACCCGGACGGTCGCATGGCAAACATTGCCCCGCCGAACGCCCGTCCCGGCTATATGACCCCGATGCTCTGCATGTCGGCAGGGTGGGGCGATGCGGCGATTTTGGTGCCGTATGCGATGTACAAGCGCACGGGTGACCGCAAAATTCTGGCGGACAACTATGAGATGATGCAGCGCTGGTACGCTTTTTTGCTGGGGCGCGCACAGCAGACGACCGATGAGCAGCAGGGCGGTGACTACGCCAAGTTCACCGTTTTAAACGGCATGGACTACGGCGAATGGTGCGAGCCGGGCATCACCCCCATGCAGGCAATGATGAACCCGCGCAAGAGCGTGGGAACGGCATATCTGGCCTACTCTGGGCGCTTGCTGGCAGAAGTAGCTGATGAACTGGGCAAGGCGGATGATGCTGCCAACTACCGCGATACTGCCGCCAACGCAGTGAAAGCCTACCGTGCAGCGTTTACCGAGAACGGCGTGATCCACTCTGACCGCCAGTGTGAGTATGTCCGCGCCATTGCCTTTGCCCTGCTGGGTGAGGAAGAAAGCAAAGCCGCCGCCGAAACGCTGAACCGGATGGTTGCCGAGAACGACTACCACCTGAACACAGGCTTTTTGTCCACGCCATTTTTGTGCGATGTGCTGGCAAAATACGGCTATGCGGACACTGCCTACAAGCTGCTTTTGCAGCCCGACGCCCCCGGCTGGCTGTATGAGGTCGGCAAGGGCGCCACGACCGTTTGGGAAACCTGGACGGGCATTGACGAAAACGGCAAGCCGCACGAATCCCTGAACCATTACAGCTACGGTGCCATCTGCGGCTGGCTGTTCGGCGGTGTGTGCGGCATCCGGTACACGGACGGCGCACTGACGATTGCACCTACGCCCGACAAATCGCTGGACTGGGCAAAAGCCACCTACGATTCCCCAGCCGGGCGCATTGTAAGCGGCTGGCGGTATGACGGCGATGCGGTAACCTATGAGTTTGAGATCCCTGCCAATCTGACCGCCGATGTCACCCTGCCCGATGGGCGTAAGTTTACCCTTGCCCCCGGAAAGCACACAGTATAAGAAGAAAGCGCCTGCCCTGCCGTAAAACTTACGGCAGGGCAGGCGCTGTTTTTGATAAACTGGAATTTGCCCCCTCGGTAAAATTGAATTTACCCCTTATCAAATTCCAAAGGTTTCTGGTGGGATATCTATTCCAATCATTCGTCCAAATGCAAGTCCCCATTTCACAAAATTATATGATATGGATGTAATTATATTATCTGTAATAATATATCCCTCTTTAACTGGAGATTCTAAGTTGGCATCCCACCCTACCATCTTTTCTAAATCTTGTTCGGTAAAACCTTCTTCCATGATTTCTTCTTTATTTACACCTGCCATAAATGGTTTACCACTCAACAAACCTGCTTTAACAAGCATGAGCGGAGCAATAGAAATTGCTCCAATCGCTTTATTTTCAAACTTACGGATAAATTCTATAACTTCTTCATTTTCTATTGCTTCCCTAATATCCATAGCTCCTGGCAAGATTAAGCTATCATACTCATCAATATTTATTTCAGAAATTGTCTGGTTAGGCAAAACCATCAATCCATCTTCACTCTTAACAGCTTCCTTTGTATGTGCAAATATTACAACCTCTTTTTCTGCTAAAGCAAGTATTTCAAGAGCCACACTAAATTCAAAATTACAAAAAGAATTATAAATCAATACTGCTGTTTTCTTCATTATATCCTCCGTCATCTTCAAATTTTCATCTGTTCGACCTATTGAAATGCGCAAATTCCGATTTTCTGCCCTAAGTATATCACACAAAAAACCGGGTTTCAACGCAGGAAAAGCAAATCCCCTGTCCTTTCGGGCAGGGGATTGCGGTTTAACCATGCTGTTTGAGATATTCGGCGCTGAGTTGCAAACTCTTTATGGGGGAGTTATCCACCCAGTTGCGGTGGCTTTCCAAAATCACGGCATCTACGCCGATAGTAAGCGCCTGTGCCATCAGGCTGTCGAGATCCATATTGCCGGTACCCAGCTCCATGCTGTCGGTTTTCAGAATCGGCGTCACGGCGCTGCCCGAAATGCGGGTGCCGCGGTCGTTGATATGCCACAGCTTCATGCGGGTTCCCAGACGCTGCATCCACGCAAGGGCGTTGGCGCCGCCCTCGGTAAACCAGTAGCTGTCAAACTCAAAGTTGACGAACTGCGGGTCGGTTTCCTCCAGCAAAATGTCGTAGGCACGCTTTTCGGCGTTGACATGACGCAGCTCACAGTTGTGGTTGTGGTACAAAAGCTCCACGCCCTCGGCCTTCAGCGCCTCACCCGCCTTGTTCAGCCGTGCGACAAGGTCGTGCATCGTGGCTTCATCGCCGTAATCAAAGCGATACATTCCGGTAATAACGGCATACTTAGTGCCAAAGCTTTTGGCTTCGTCCGCCACCGCTTTGGCATCGCGCTCCAGACTGCCCAAATCGGTGTGCAGGCTGACGACCTGCAGCCCCGCTTCTTTGACCAAAGCGTGCCAGTCGAGATTGCCGCCCTTGCCCACGGGCATACCCGCCGCCTTGGTCAGCAGCCGCACCATAAAGCCGATGGGGTGGATCATAAACCCGCACAGCTCAATGCCGTCATAGCCTGCGGCTTTCATGGCGGCAAGCGTCTGCCGTGCCTCGTTTTCGTTGCTTAAAACGGTTCCCAGCATAAATTGCTGGACTGCCTTTGTAGGCATGGTTCAGCCCTCCATCTTGATGATTTTTCCCGTTGTGATGCCGTTTTCGTTGAAGCTGTCCACGCAGACGTAATAGGTCTGCCCGGCCATCAGCGTGGAAAGCGTGACCTCATCGGCATCATAGACAAGCCAGCTTTGGTACAGCTTATCCGGTGCAATGCCGTAGCGCACATTGCAGCCCTGCGCGTTCTCGATGTGCTGCCAGCTGATTTTGCCGTCCAGCGCATCCACGCGCACGGCTTTGGCGTCGGCTTGGGCAGGGCGGTCGCCCTCGACGTTGCCGAACACCCGCAGCCCGCTTACACGCAGCGTCTGGCCGTAGGGGAGGGCACCGCCCGTCACGCGAATATACCGCGCACGGATACCGCCGGCATACTCATAATAGCCGCTGGAACATTCGCGGGCGACATCCTCGCGCAGCGTCCAGGTCTCGCCGTCAAGACTGGTTTCCACGGTATAGCAAGAAATCTGCAGGCGCGTCTCGATATGCCGCGTTTTGCGGTCATCGCCGTAGCTGTCGGCAGGGAAGTCCACGACGAGTTTTTCATCGGCCATGTTGACCTGAATCGCGCGGACATCATAATCACGGCCTAAATCCACACACAGCCATTCGCCGGGCTGGTCGCTGCCCGCGCTCCACCATCGGCGGCAGTCCTCGTCCACGGTATTCACCGGGTCGCTGCCCTCAGCGGTGGAGGATGCCGTCACGGCCTTGCGGTAGCTTAACAGCATCCACTTGGGCTGCTGGCTGGCGGCGTCGAATTTGCCTGCCGGAATTTCGTGCGGGTAGTCGGCAAAATTCTGGTTGCAGTAGAGCACGCCGTCCTTGTCAAACCCGGCAGGAAACAGCCCCACGCGACGCTCAAAGTCGTGGTTGACCGAAATGCGCATCGTGGACGCGTGCCAGTAGTTGCCGTATTTGTCGGCAATCGTGCTGCCGTGGCCTGCGCCGGTCATAAACCCGCCCGGCTTGGAGGAAAACGGGTTGGACGCTTGCAGCGTGAACGGTCCCAGCGGGGACTTGGAGGTGTACACACCATCGGCGTAGGTGTTGTACTGGGTGCCGGGGCAGGCGTATTGCAGATAATACGTACCGTTGTGCTTTGTCATAAACGCGCCCTCAATGTAGGGCTTGCCGACGGCGTTGAACATAGCGGTCAGCGCCTCGGCGTTCAGCCCCGGCATCTGCGTCATCTGGGGCGGCAGCTCCAGCTTGCCGGTTGCCTCGTTATAAAAAGGTTTCATGGCTTTGTAAAGCACGCTTGCCTCTTTATCCACAATCCCGTTGTTACCGGGGCGCTCATAGCCCAGTTCTTCTTCGCGCCCGAAAATCAGTTCTTTCTTTTCTCCGATGGGCGTCATGGTATCGGGGTCAAGCTCCACGCCCCAGATGGGCGAGGTGTTGGAGCAGCCCCAGTAGAAATAGACGCGGCCATCATCGTCCCAGAACATATCCGGGTCCCAAAAGTCGAACGGGGCGCTGACCTCGGTAAACGGCTCGATCAGTGGGTCGGCGGTGCGCAGGATCGGGCAGTTGCGGCCCTTGCGGCTGGCAGAAAAATAGAGATACCCGCCGACCTGGCGCACGTCGGGGGCGTAGTCGTAAATCAGCAAATCGGGGTCGGCGTGGAAATCCCAGTGCAGCAGATCGTCCGAGTGCCAGAACCCTGCCGACATCGAAACAAACAGGTAGTATCTGCCCTTGAAATACACCAGCGTCGGGTCGGCGCCCTCGCGGAAACCGGCGATGCGCTCACCCTCCTTCATGTGCTGGTAGCGGTAGCCCAGATCCAAGGGGTTGCAGTAGTTTTTCATCGTATTACACCTCCTTTTTGATGCCCTGCAAAACGCGGTTCAGCTGGCGTATGCTCTCGGCATCTGCGCCCGCCTGCTTGAGCATACCCTCCACGGTCATGCGCTGCATGGCGCGCTCCATCATGGCAACCAGCGCCGGGTTGTCCTTGACGGCAGCAGCTACATCACCGCGGGCGGCAGCCGCCTTGTCAGTGATGGCTTTCAGGACGGGTCCCACCTTGGCGTCCGCCATGGCAGCTGCCATATTGTCCTTGACGCTCCAGCAGGTTTCGTCCAGCTCGCCGTCAAACCAGTTGTTCACGACCTGGCGGTTGGACATCGCGTAGGCGGGGTTCGGCTCTGTAGCCTTGTTGACCAGAATCACGCTGGAATACGCCCCCGCGCGGGCCTCAATGCTGTGCTTGCCGGTGATGGGCACATTGAAAACAAACACTTTGTCGCCTTTTTTCGCTTCGACAAGGTGCCCGTCCTTGTACAGAGAAACCTCCGGCAGGTTGGAGTATACTCTGACCTCGGTCACATCCTCCGTGCGGTCCACATAGCGGCTGCCGCAGGTATGTACAAAGGGCTGCTTGCTCCAGTAGGCCTTGTACAGGTAGAAGGCGTCCTTCTTGATTTTGCGGTCAAAGGTGACAAGTCCTTTCTGGTTCTCGCCGTTTTTGCCGCCCTCATCGCGGCCATCGGCAGCAAAGTCGAACATATTCCAGACATGGGTCGCCCACAGCCACGGGCGGTCGGCAATCATTTTTGCCATGTGCTCGTGGTAGACACACTGGTAGGTTTCGGTATAGTCGCCCTTTTCGGGGTGGGCGCTCTGGTAGGCGGGGTTTGCGTCCGCGCCGTACTCCGAAAAACCGATGCAGCGGTCGGGATATTTGGCGTGGTAGGTATCAAAAAAGTCGTCGTTCTGGTCCAGTTCACCCAGATACCAGCCAAAATACAGGTTGTAGCTGTTCACATCGGGGATTTCCAGAATCGGGCTGGTGATTTCCAGCATAAAGACGTTCGCCATCGTGGTCGGACGGGTCGGGTCAAGGCGGTGCGCCAGTTCGTTCAAGGCGCGGTGGTTTTCCAGCAGCTCCTCATTGACAGCCGATGCGGCAGTAATTTCGTTGGACAGCCCCCAAACGGCAATACAGGGATGGTTGTAGTTCTGAACAATCAGTTCTTCCATCTGGGTCAGCGTGTTGGCGCGCCCGTTGTGCATATGCATCGTGATGTAGGGGATCTCGGCCCAGATGACAAGACCCTTTTCGTCGCACAGGTCATAGAATGCCTGCGCGTGCTGGTAGTGGGCAAGGCGGATGGTGTTGGCGCCCATCTCCAGAATCAGCGCCATATCCTCTTCCATCATCTCTTTGGTGATGGCTACACCCGCACCCTTGCGGTCCTGATGGCGGGAGACACCGCGCAGGGGATAGGGGTGGCCGTTCAAAATGAAGCCCTTCTGCGGGTCAATCTCAAACTTGCGGCAGCCGAAGCGGGCGGTCTCGGTCTCGCCATTGTCCAGCCGCGCAGTTACGGTGTAGAGATACGGGTCATCAAGACCGTCCCACAGGCGGGCATGCTCCAGCGTGAACACGGCTCTGGCGGTGCCGTCCTTGACGGCAACGCTCGTCTGCTGGCCGTCCAGCGTGAAGTTGACGCTCTGCGCGCCGACAACGAACGCCTCAACAGTCACCTCACAGCGGCGCTCGGCAAGGTCAGTCACAGCAGGCGTGACCTTGACGGGCACAGCGCCGTTTTCGGCAAGGGCAAAGTGTGCAGCGGGCACAACATGCAGCGTTACATCGCGGTAAATGCCGCCGTAGAAGGTGAAGTCGGCCTTCTGGGGGTAGACGGTGTCGTTGTCGCTGTTGTCAACAGAAACAATCAACTCATTTGCACCATCGTGCAGGGCATCGGTGATGTCCACACGGAAGGTGGAGTAGCCGCCCTTGTGCTCGGCCACTTTCTCCCCGTTCAGGTTGACAACTGCAGTCATAGCAACGCCGTCAAACTGCAAAACCGCGCGGTCGCCATCGGACAGCTCCGGTTTCTCCAGGTTACGGGTGTAGCTGCAGGTGCCGCGGTAGTAGTCGTTGCCGCCGTCCTGACCGTCTACAGCGTTCCAAGTGTGGGGAAGGGTGACCGGCTCGTCATGACCTTCCTTGGTAAAAGTCCAACCGGTGTTCAACAGAATTGCTTTGCTCATAGAATGACTCCTTATGGGTGGTTTTAACTTCAAAGAACCGAAAAGGCTGCAAACCCTTTCGGCTTTGGTTAATGGGCTTACTGAAGCTGTTTTTTATAGAACTCAGACTGCGCAGCAGCCTTTTTCTCGGCAATGCGCTTTTGGACGTTGACCATTTCCTCCTTGGTCAGCGGGCATTCGCGCATGGCAACCAGCGTAATGACCCAGCCGATGAGCGGCAGGCCGAACTTTAGGCTCAGCGTCATCCAGAAAATCGCGCTTGTGCAAGGGTCGGTGGGCTGAGGCATCGTGGTGGTGTAGCCCAGCAGCGCCACAGCGCCGGTTGCGATGACGGCGGCAAAAGAGGTGATGAGCTTATCGACCAGGCTGTAGGTGCCGGAGACAACAGCAGGAACATAACGCCCGCTGCGGTCCAGCTCAAAGTCAATGGCATCCGCCATATACGAGGTGTTGGAGGTGGTGATGCACATATTGGAACCGTTCTGCAAAAGGGTCAGCACAACATAGAGAATCATGGAGGGGCTGCCCATAACGCCGATCTGCGTGGGGTCGCCAAAGATAAAGAACAGAACCAGCGCGGCGGTGATGGTCATACTGACATAGGTCCAAGTGACGATGCCCTTTTTGCTGCCGTGCTTGCCGACATACTTGGCACCGAACGCCGCAAAGAAGATGGAGGGAACCATGCTGATGACGGTCAGAATGGTGGCCAGACCCATATTGCCGATCAAAATACCGTTGAACAGCGTGTTGATGATGGCTTGGCTGGCCACCTGCTGTGCCAGCTTGTCAGAAGCGTTGGAGGCAATGTAGCACTGCAAGGGTTTGTTGTGCTTGAGAACCTCGACAATGTCGGACATTTTCAGCGGTTCGGACTTTTTGGTGCCGACAAAGGTTTCCGGCTTATCGTAGGCAGAAACGCCCAGACAGACCAAAGCGGTGCCGATACCCGCGGCAAGCAGCGTCATATTGCAGGCAGCGGACAGGAAGGCCTGGTTGTAGGTGCCGCCGCATTTGGGCAGCAGCACAACATTGAAAATCATCGACATTGCCATCGGCACCAGATAGTTGAAGGCGGTTGTCCATACGCCGATGGTCGGGCGCTGGCGCGGATCATTCGTCATGATGGCGGGAATGGTCTGCGCAGTCATGTTGGTGATGGTGTAGCCGATGATGTAGACAATGTACAGCAGGGCAAACACCGGCAGGCCCAGACCCTTGGACGAGAAGCCGGTGAACATTCCGTAGAGGGCGAGCGCCTCAATCAGATAGCCGGCAACCAGCAGGATGCGCAGCTTGCCGAACTTGGTGTTGACACGGTCATACACAAAGGCAAGCAGGGGATCGGTGATGCCGTCCAGAATACGGGAGCAGGTCAGGATAATGCCAACGGCAGCGGTCGTGATGCCGTAGCCGATGCTGGCGGAATAACTCGCCATGCCGATGAGGGAATAGACGCTCATACCGACAAGACCGTTGCAGGCATAGCAGATGATTTGCCAAAGCTTGGCGCGGCGGTATTGTACGCCGTCAACTTCTGAAGCAGTGGGTTTCTTTTTGAACATTTTGTTTTCCTCCTAAAAATTCCGCAGTGATTTTTCTCACTGACACCACTATACCAGAAGCAAAACGGCAGCAGGGGATAAAAATCAGCAGATGAGGAACAAAAATTCACGCATTATTTCAAATAACACGAAATATTGTTCTGCTTTGCTAAATAATGCCCTCGTGGCTTGCGCTTGTTATGTTATGATACAGGTACAGAAGTTTCTTGATTTGCTTTAGACAGCACAGGTAAGGAGAAAATTATGCAGAAATTTGAAAAAGGTTTCTTTGTCGGCGCGGCCACTGCCGCCCATCAGGTCGAGGGTAACAATATCCATTCCGACTACTGGGCGCAGGAGCAACTGCCCCACACCAGCTTTACCGAGCCGAGCGGCATTGCCTGTGACCATTATAACAGGTATGAAGAGGACATCAAGCTGTTGGCAGACGCCGGGCTGAACGCCTATCGCTTTTCCATCGAGTGGGCGCGAATCGAGCCGGAGGAGGGCAAGTTTGACCCTGCCGAGATCGAGCATTACCGCAAGGTCATTGCCTGCTGCAAGGCGCACGGTGTGGAACCCGTTGTGACGCTGCTGCATTTCACCAGCCCCAAATGGCTGATTGCCAAGGGCGGCTGGGAGGCTGAAAGCACGGTCGAATATTTCAAGCGCTATGTCAGCTATGTGATGGAGCAGTTGGGCAGTGAGCTTCACATCGTCTGCACCATCAATGAGGCGAATATGGGTCTGCAGCTGGCGGCTATCTCCAAGCGGTTCCGCCTGATGGCAGAGCAGGCCGCCAAGGCTGCTGCCAATGCAGGCAAATCCGCCGAGGGCAGCGTGCAGGTGGGCATGAACTTCCAGAAGATGATGGAGAATATGAAGTACGCTGCCGCTGAAAACGCCGCCGTGTTCGGTACGCCGCAGCCGAAAATTTTCGTCAGCGAGCGCACGCCGGAGGGCGATCTGCTGGTTCTACGCGCTCACGCCGCCGCGCGGGAGGCCATCAAGACAATCTGTCCTGAGGTTAAGGTCGGTCTGACCCTCTCGCTGCATGACCTGCAGGCCCAGCCGGGCGGTGAAGCCTTTGCCGCCGCTGCGTGGGAGGAAGAGTTCACCCATTATCTTCCTTATATTAAGGAGGATGACTTCCTCGGCGTGCAGAACTACACTCGCACGCTGTACGGTGCGCATGGGCAGTTGCCCGCACCGCAGGGGGCCGAGCTGACCCAGATGGACTACGAGTTTTATCCGCAGGCACTGGAAAATGTAATCCGCAAGGTGGCGCAGGATTTCCACGGTGATCTGATCGTGACCGAAAACGGCATTGCCACCGCCGATGATACCCGCCGCGTGGCGTTTATCGAGGCCGCATTGGCTGGTGTGCAAAACTGCATCGCTGATGGTATTCCGGTCAAGGGGTACTTCCACTGGAGCCTGATGGATAACTTTGAGTGGCAGAAGGGCTATGCTATGAACTTTGGCCTGATTGCCGTAAACCGCGAAACGATGGTGCGCACCCCGAAGCCCAGCCTTGCGGCGTTGGGCGGATACGCCAACGCATAAAAATATCAGTGGTTGCCTGTACGGCAGCCACTTTTTTTGGTATACTGGTATAAAATGAGGGTGATTCGATGCATGTTTTTCAAAATATGGAGCTGTTTTCTGAGCTGATCCAGTGCGGCGGCAACATTTATACATGGTGCTATAATGCCGATGGCAGTCTGCTGCAGAGTAACTGCCCGGAGGCGGGGTTCCTCTCCGGCGCATTTGAGATATTCGGCTGCAAGAAAAAAATGCTGGACTACGGCAGCCGGCATACAACGCCGGTCACGCTCGGCACGGCCATTGGCATGACATGGGCAGCAGCCTTTGAAAAGGACGGCAGTGTGCTGAAACGCGCCTGGGTCATCGGGCCGGTGTTTTATCAGGATGTTTCGCTGCGCGGGATTGAGCAGGGGCTGCAATACTATAACCGTCTGGAAACGAGCGTGGCATGGACCATGCAGCTGTACGAGGCGTTGAAAACCGTCCCTGTGCTGCAATGCACGGTCTTGCACCGCTACGCGCTGATGATGCACTATTGTTTGACCGGCAACCACCTTGCGATCAGTGACATCAACAGCGAGTTTTTGGCGCAGGTGCGCAATACAGTGCAGCAGCCCGCTCACGATCGCCACAAGGTCTGGATGGCAGAGCAGGGACTTCTGCAGATGGTGCGCACCGGTGACTTGAACTACAGGCAGGCCCTTTCCGCCAGTATGGGAATCAGCGCGGGTGTGCCGGTGCGCAGCGATGACGCTTTGCGCCAGAGCAAGACCAGCATCATCGTGTTTACCTCGCTGGTATGCCGTGCCGCCATCGAGGGCGGGCTTTCGCCGGAGGAAGCCTACGCGCTGGGGGACAGCTACATCCAATCCGCTGAAAATGCAAAAACATTGGATGATCTTGAACCGCTCGGGCTTATGATGTATGATGACTTTGTCCGGCGTGTGCACAAATGCCGCACCAACCCGCATCTCAGCCAGCAGGTGCAAAAGTGCGTGGACTATATTGAGATGAATCTCGATAAAAAAATACGTGCTGCAGATATTGCAGCGCTGGTGGGCTATACGGAATATTATATGACCCACAAATTCAAGGAAGAAACGGGCTTGAGCGTGACAGATTACATAAAATTTGCCAAGATTGAGCGCGCCAAGGTTTTGCTGAAAAGCACCAACCAGACCGTGCAGGACATTGCTGCTGCACTTTCTTTTAGCACACGCAACTATTTCAGCCGGATTTTTCAGGAGGTCACTGGCCAAACCCCAATGGAGTACCGTGAAAAGTAAAGGCAATACCGCATAATTCTAAGTGCCGATACGGCGAGCGAGGTGCCGCAGCCG
>OHPC01001052.1_pt1 | contig 13217 bp, 6 predicted proteins | sample 1577631 | NCBI WGS metagenome assembly OHPC01 (sample SAMEA3879560, study PRJEB24766) | human gut metagenome | biome: human-associated habitat; feature: feces | place: USA | collected 1985/1987 | reverse complement strand
ACACACCGCGAATGGCATTCTTCGCGCGTTGCGGCAGCCACGATTCCACCAACTTGAACGGGCTTACCGGCTCCCACTCGCCACTGTCGTTGCTATGGCTATTCGGGTCGTAACCATACGGATTACCGTACGGATATCCATACGGATTGCCGTACGGGTTGCCATATGGATTGCCGGAATAGCGAGGGGTTTGCTCGGCATCTGGTCCGCCGCTTTGTGGACCGTCCTGCTGTTGCGATTGCTGCGCTTGCTGGCTCGGTGCATAGGCGCCGTATCCCGGCTGCGGTGGTTGACTGGGGTCGTTGGGATTGCTGGGATTCATATTTGGATAGCTCATGATGCCCTCCTTCAGAAAAACATGCTTTGAGGCGTCGTTTGCTTCAAAGACGTGCTTTCATTTTAGGCACCCTGCCTGTTTTCAGCCATCAACAGAATCGGCCGGCCTGCCTATTGGCAAGTCGGCCGGAATTATGCCGCGAATCGGCGGTTATGCTTGAGGCTGAAGCTGGCTTAGCTTAGAACAGCTTGAGCTGAACGTTGAGGCTGAGCGGCTGGCCGGCGGGCAGCTGGTACTGCTCATGCACCGGCGACATCCACGAATCGTCGCCGCCGACGCCCATTTGCGCGGCCAGCAGACGCAGGAACATGTGACGCGGCTTCGGCAGCTCATCCTGATGCAGCGCCTCTTCCAGCATCGTGCTCGAATACGGCAGTAGGCTCATCGCGAACGGCTTTGCGCCGGCACCGCGCTTCACGCGCACACCGTGGCCGGAATCGTCCGTGATCTCCGCCCAACGCACATCCTCATGATTGCCGGTTTCCTGCGGCAGCAGGTACGGCGCGCAATCATCGCCAGCCGTCGTGCTCCATACACCCAGCTTCGCGTGCCTGCGGTCGGCGTATGTCTCTTCCGGACCGGCGCCGTAGAATCGCAGGTTCGCATATTCCACCGGCAGCGCCCATTCGATACCGAACGCCGGAATCGTTGGCAGATCGCCGTTCTTCTCGCCTGGATACTCGACGTCGAGCGAAACGAGGCCGGCCGTGTCGGCAACGTAACGGACCGTCACTTTCGTGCGCTGCGGAATCGCCAATTCGTACGTATACGTGGCTTCCACGGCATTTTCTCCACGATTTGCGATCGCGCAGTCGACGCAACGCGCATACTTTCCTGCGACCGCCCACGCGGCACGTTCGAAAGCGTGTCCAGCACCGCGATCGTTGTCCGTCAGCGGACGGAACGTGGTGATCGACGGGCGGCGCAGCACGAATTCGCGCTCGCCGAACGTATATGAAACCATACCCCCTTGTGTGCGGGAGAACAGTGCTTCACGACCCTGTCCGCGCACGCCGGCGTTCCAGCGGCCAAGGGTGACGGTGCCGTCGGCCGGAGCTCCGGCCGCGTCAACGGCATCTGCAGTGGTCTTCGCACCTGCCACCACGCACTGGCCGAACGCCAGCTCGTAGCCGGCCGGTGCCCAATCGCAAGCGTTGCCAAGCTGCTGCGATACCTCCAAAACCAGCTCTTCGGCGTTGCTGCGGTAGTCATCAACCGGCCAATCGACTTCGAATGAAGCGCTCTCGCCGGCGGCCACGTCGAAACGGCGCGTAGTCGACCATACCGGCTTGCCGTCGGCCAAAATCCGCAGCACGAAGCGATAATCGCCCGTAGACACGAACAGATTGTCGTTCGTAATACGCGCTTCATCGACCGAAACCACAATTTTCACGTTCGCATACAGCTGCTTGACTTCCTGCGCTTTCGGCGAGGGGGTGCGGTCTGCGAACAGCAGGCCGTCGCCGGAGAATTCGTAATCGCTTGGACGATCGCCGAAATCGCCGCCGTAGCACATGCGTGTCGTGCCGTCGGGCAGCTTGGTCTCGATTGCCTGGTCGATGAAATCCCAAATGAAACCGCCCTGGTACATCGGGTAGCGTTCCAACGCCGTGTATTCGTCCATATTGCCGCACGAATTGCCCATTGCGTGCATGTATTCGCAGGAAATGTACGGCTTCTTTGGACCGTCCGTATGTGCCGGGCTGCCGTCGTTCAGATAGCGTTCGATTTCGTCAGCATGCGCGTACATACGGCTTTCGATGTCCGTCACATCCTCGAATTCGCGCATGTGCACGGAACCCTCGTAATGTACCGGACGATTCGGATCAATCGTGTGCGCGTGGCGATACATCGCACGAAAAACCTCGCCCGCGCTCGACTCGTTGCCAAGCGACCAGATCAGCACGCTCGGATGGTTGTAATCGCGGCGCATCATGCTGTTGATGCGGTCCACGCACGCGCCCTCCCATTCGGGGCGGCTGCCGGGGATGCCGTCTTCAGGACGCTCGACATTGTTTGCCACCCACGTGCCGTGCGTCTCCATATTCGTCTCGTCGATCAGATACAGACCGTACTCGTCGCACAGTTCGTACCAGCGTTCCTGGTTCGGGTAGTGCGAGGTGCGGATGGAGTTGATGTTGTGGCGCTTGCAGAAGACCACGTCGGAAAGCATGTCCTCGCGGGTGATCGCACGCCCGCGCTTCGCGTCGAATTCGTGGCGGTCCGCGCCCTTGAACACGATACGCTTGCCATTGAGCGTCATAATGCCGTTTTCGATGCGGAATGTGCGGAAGCCGATCTTCTGCGTCACGGTTTCGATGATGGCGCCGTCATGTCCGACGACGCGTACGGTCAGCGTGTACAGCGTCGGCGATTCCGCGCTCCACGGCGCGATGTTCGTCATTTTGCCGGAATTAAGGGCGATTTCGCCGTTGCAGGCCTGCGTTGATTCCCATACGACATTTCCGTCGCCGTCGCGCAGCGTGCTTTCGATAGTCATCGCGTCGGCGGGGTTGCGCAAGGTGAGTGCCGCGTTGAGTTCGGCGGTGTCGGCCGTACCGGCGGTGTCGGCTGCGGTGTAGTCGGCTTCAAGCTGCACGGTTTCGACGTGCGTATGCGGCTGGGCGGCGAGCTCGACGGTGCGGAACAGGCCGTGCAGTCGCCAGAAATCCTGGTCTTCCAGCCAAGAGGCGCTCGAATATTCGTAGCAGGCGACGGTGAGCGTATGCTCGGCTTCGGGGGAATCGGCGGCGTTGCCATTGCCGTTTCGCAGCGCTTCCGTCACATCGAATTCGCTCGGCGTGAATCCGTCCTCGCCGTAACCCACGAACGTGCCGTCAAGCCATACGTAGATCGCGGTGGCGGCACCGTGGAAGGTGAGGCTGACCGTGCCGTCGTTTTCCAGCGTGCGCGCAAGCTGCGCGTCGAGCGCGAATCGACGGCGGTAGATCGCCACATGGTTGTTTTCCGGAATATTTGGCGCCTGCGGATCCTCGTGACCGTCCCACGGATATTGGATGTTGACGTACTTGTTCTTGAGATAGCCGGCCATCTGCAAGTGGCCCGGCACCTCGATCGCGCCGAAATCGCCATCCTCGAAATCGACGGCCGCGAACGGAGCGCTTTCCACGTCCACGTTGCGCGCTTGTTCGATACGAACCTTCCATTCGCCGTCGAGGCTCTGCTTCGGCTCGCTCGTCTCGCCGATGACATATCGGTGGCTGGAATGTGCCGGCTTGCGGTTCGCTGCGAACACCGTCGGATCGGTGAGCCAGCTTGCACTTGCCGTGGTTGCATGTACGATTGCGAGTTCGGCTGTATCTGCCATCTTGCATCCCCCTGTATTACTTGGTGTCACTGCATCGTTGCGGTTGCGCCGTGCGATGTTGCACGACCGTTTAGTAATGAATTTTACTAACTACCGATAATATATCACACTTCATGGTATCGTGCACCCGTCGCGTGTCATGCATCGTTCCGCCACATGTCCATTTTTCACACGCCGAGGATGTGCGATAATAACAGGATGCGCCGATGGCGTCCGCCCGGTGCCCACAACCGCGCAGCGTTGCCTCGCCTTTGCAAAATGCTTGCGATTCCGCGGATTTTCGATTTCCGCGATTCGAGGCATACGTAAGACGGGGGAGAGCTGACTACTCCGCGGCGCTCCCAAGGAGATCACTATGGATGATCGCAAGAAAGATCAGTCCATCCAGTCCCATGCCAATTTTGACGGCGATTCCGCTACGGGCGATCGCACGCAGATTCGGCAGGATCAGCAAAACCAGCAGCCGCCACAAGCCGTGGCCGCATCGCTCGGCGTCGATCCGAACACCGGTCTGAGCCAAGCCGAAGCTGAACGCCGACTCGCGCAATACGGGCCGAACGAGCTCGCATCCGCACCACCCGTGCCAAAATGGAAGAAGTTCCTGGCGCAGTTCAAAGACCCCCTCGTCTACCTGCTGCTCGCTGCCACCGGCATCTCGCTCATCGCATGGTTCATCGAAAAAGCCAACGCTGCGCCAGGCGCGGAAGGCGGCGAAATACTGCCGTTCGACGCCATCGTCATTGTGCTTATCCTTATCGTCAACGCGGTACTCGGCTACATTCAGGAATCGAAAGCGGAAGAAGCCGTCGAAGCGCTCTCCCAAATGACCGCGCCGCAAACCAACGTGCTGCGCGACGGCAAAATCGCACGCATCAACACCGTCGACGTGGTGCCGGGAGACATGGTCGTGCTCGGTGAAGGCGACTCCATTCCCGCCGACGGACGTCTGCTCGCCGCCGCCAGCCTGCGCGTGGCGGAAGCGAGCCTGACCGGCGAAAGCGTACCGGTCGGCAAGAACGTTGACACACTTGCCGAAGCCAAGGCCTTGGGTGATCGCGCCAATATGGTGTTCAACGGCACGTCCGTGACGCAAGGCACCGGCCGTGCCATCGTCACCAGCACCGGAATGCGCACGCAGGTCGGTAAAATCGCGGACCTTCTGCAGGCCACGGATGATGATGACAGTCCGCTGCAGAAGGAAATGAACTACGTTTCCAAGATTCTCGGCATCGCGGTGTGCATTATCGCGGCGGTCGTGCTGGTGGCGCTTGCGCTGACCGAAGGCTTCAACGACATCCACGACGTAATCGATTCGCTGCTGCTATCCGTTTCGCTGGCCGTCGCGGCCGTGCCGGAAGGGCTCGCCGCGATTCTGACAGTCGTGCTCGCGCTCGGCGTGCGCCGCATGGCCGCGCATCATGCGATTGTCAAGAAACTGCATTCCGTGGAAACGCTCGGTTCCGCGTCGGTGATCTGCTCCGACAAAACCGGCACGCTCACCCGCAACGAGATGACGGTGGAACGCGTGGTCACGCCGAGCGGTGAGGTGCAGCTGACCGGCACCGGCTATGCTCCAGAAGGCAGAATGATTGCGATTTCCGATGCCGGGCTTACATCCACCCCGTCGCCCGCGCAGGAAGCGGTACAGCTTGAAGCCGTCGCCACGCTCGCAGTGGGCGCGCTGGCCAACGACGGCGAACTGCGCGAAAACACAGGTGCCGGCGATGGTTCCGCTGCTTCCGACATAACGTGGGAAGCCGTCGGCGACCCGACCGAAGTGTCGCTTATCGTCGCCGCACGCAAGGTGAAGGCCGATCGCAAATACGCCAACTACACGCGCATCGGCGAGATTCCATTCACCTCCGACCGCAAACGCATGGCCGTCGTCGCGCAGGACAACGCCGATGCCGGGCGTCTCACCGTCTTCGCCAAGGGTGCCCCCGACGTACTGCTCGGCTACTGCAGCCGCATCGCGGTCAACGGTGCCGTACGACCGATGACGCAAGGCGATCGCCAGCAGATCCTCGCCGCCGTGGAACGCCTGTCCGCCGAAGCGTACCGCACGCTGGGCCAGGCCTACCGTCCGCTCGGCACCGCTTCGCTCGCCGCAGTGCCGGGCGTGCGCATCAACGCCGCCGGTCACGTCGCCGACATCGCCGACCAAAGCGATGTGCTGGAAAGCGACTTGATCTGGGTCGGCATGGTCGGCATCATCGATCCGCCGCGTACCGAAGTGCGCGATTCCGTCGCCGAAGCGCATCGCGCCGGCATCCGCACCGTCATGATTACCGGTGACCATCCGCTTACCGCGGCACGCATCGCCAGCGATCTGGGCATTATTGAAACGGACGGAGACAGCAGCTCGGTCGGCAGCGCCGACCTTAGTAGCAAAGTGCTCACCGGCGTTCAACTCGACGAGCTGCCGGATGAGCAAGCGTTCGACAAGGCCACCCGCGAAATCTCCGTGTACGCGCGCGTTGCGCCGGAACACAAGCTGAAAATCGTCGAATCGCTGCAACGGCAAGGCAATATCGTGGCCATGACCGGCGACGGCGTGAACGACGCGCCCGCCGTCAAAACCGCGGACATCGGCGTCGCGATGGGCATCACCGGTACCGAAGTTACCAAGCAGAGTGCCAAGATGATCCTCGCCGACGACAACTTCAGCACCATCGTCGAGGCGGTGCGCGAAGGCCGTGGCATTTTCGACAACATCCGTAAGTTCCTGCGCTATCTGCTGAGCTCCAACGTCGGCGAGGTGTTCACCGTCTTCGGCGGTGTGATGCTCGCCGGATTCCTCGGCATCACCCAGCCTGGCAGCCAAGGTGTCACCGTGCCGCTGCTCGCCACGCAGCTGCTGTGGATCAACCTGCTTACCGACGCAGCTCCGGCGCTCGCCATGGGTGTCGACCCGTCCACCGACGACGTGATGGCACGCAAACCGCGCAAACTCACCGATCGCGTGATCGACGGACAGATGTGGGGCGACATCATCTTCATCGGCATCATCATGGCCGCCGTCACGCTGATCGGCATGGACATGCACCTCGCCGGAGGCTTGTTCACCGACCGTTCCGTGGATGCCATCGGACATGACGCGCAGATGACGGAAGCGCGCACGATGGGCTTCACCATCCTTGTGTTTGCGCAGATGCTCAACGCGCTGTGCTCTCGCTCGCATGACCAGTCGGTGTTCGTGGGGCTGTTCGCCAACAAGTGGCTGTGGGGTGCGATCGCACTGTCCACGCTGCTGCAGCTTGCGGTGGTCTACGTGCCGTTCCTCAACACCGCGTTCGGTACCGTGCCGCTGTCCGCGGGTGCGTGGGTCGAATGCCTCGGCCTGGCGATGATTGTGCTCGTCGCCTCCGAGCTGCGCAAGTGCGTGCTGCGTGCGATGCATCGGCGGTGATGCTGGCTTATAGCGTCGACGGGCTAGACTGGACGACAGTTGGTGGGCGCGCGTTGGCTGCGCGCCCGCTCATATGACGATTGTTCCGGTGATGTTTGGAGGAATTTCGATGCTGCTGTCCGATCGCGACATTCTCGCCGCACAGGCTGACGGCCATATTTCGCTCGATCCGTGGACCCCGGAAATGGTGCAGCCGGCGTCGATCGACGTCCGTCTGGACCGCTTCTTCCGTCTGTTCAACAACCATGCGTATACGTATGTGGATCCGGCGGAGAACCAGGGCGAGCTGACCGAGCAGTTCGAAGTCCGGTCTGATGAGCCGTGGATCTTGCATCCGGGCGAGTTCGCGCTCGGCTCCACGTGGGAGTATGTGAAGCTTGATTCGACGGTTGCGGCACGACTCGAAGGCAAGAGTTCGCTTGGACGACTCGGCATCCTCACTCACTCCACCGCGGGATTCATCGACCCGGGTTTCGAAGGGCACATCACGCTGGAGCTGTCCAACGTGTCGACGCTGCCGGTGAAGCTGTGGCCGGGCATGAAAATCGGACAGATGTGCTTCTTCCAGCTGAGCTCGCCCGCCGAGCATCCGTACGGCTCCGCCGGCACCGGCTCGCACTACCAGGGCCAGCGTGGCCCGACCCCGAGCCGCTCCTACGTGAACTTCTATAAGGCCGATATCACTGACTGATGCATCACAGAATCCCCGGCGCGATGTCATGCACGGCGAGCCATCCGCGTAGGTCGCTGAACTCGTCGAGGCTGACGGAGTGGTCGAGCCCACGGTAGCTTTTCGCGGTGAGGAACGTGTGCTCGTCCAGCCAGGCGCTCATGGCGAAAAGCTCCGGCTTGGCGATCACCGTATCGCTGTTGCCGTAACCGAAGAACGTGGGAATATTGAGCGGCGCGATACGGTCGTCGGCAGGCGCGGTGCCGCGGACGAGCCCAGGCGCAAGGAATCCGGACAATGAAATCGACGCACGGTAGCGTTCCGGATGCATGCGCAGCAGATGGATCGCCAGCAAGCCACCTTGGGAAAAGCCGATCGGCACGACGGCACGGTCTTCGGGAACGTTCTGCGACACCCAATCGTCGATAGCCATGGATGCGGCGAACGCGTCGCGGTCGAGGTCTTCGCCGGACGGCACGCAATCATGGAACCAGGAGTACGCGCCTGGAGTGAACGTGCCGGCCGCCTGCAGCGTCAGCGGCGCGCGCAGTGAAGCGTAATCGTTGTATGGTGCGATGTATCGCATCATATCGGCAAGGTCAGCCTCATTCGATCCCCAGCCATGCAGGCACAGGAACAGCGGCCGTTTCGGTGTCGCGTTGCCGCCGCCGCGCGAATACTGGACGTGCGTCACCTGCAGCGGTTCGCCGAAACGGCCCGGCACCACATCCGATTCGCGTCCGATCAGCTCCGTTTTGTTGCTGTTGTCTGCGGTTTGCGGAATTTCATGTTCGATTGCGTCGCTCATACCTTCCCAATATAGCGTGCGTCGATAGCGTGAGAAGGTGGTCGTGAAAAAAGAAGACCCCGGCGGGATCGGCCACCGGGGAGAGAAAGGAGAGAGAAAAAGAAAGGGTTCAATTGTCGGGAACTCTTGTGTTCCTGGTCAGCTCGTTGTGCTGACAGTTCATATATAACCATTCGATGCTGAGCGCATGTCTGGTGTTTTCTGAAAACTTCCTGAAAATCCGATGGCGATTTCGTTCAGGCGCAATTTGGCACAGTTCCCGACGAACACGATTTCGGCTGGATGCGATTCCAGCCGATCGTCCGCCATTGCGCAATCGTCCGTCGCCACGCGATCCGAACGCCGGAAATCGAAAAAACGTCAGATCTGCGCGTCCGCATCCACGCTCATCACATACACGTTGCGTCGCAGCTGCTTGCTTTGCGCGCGCGTGATGTCGCCGGCCTCATACATGTCCTGGATCACGCCCAGCTCGATGCCGTAGCTTTCGCGCTTGACCTCCTCGGCCTGTTCCTGCGCTTCGGCGCTGATGCCCATATTCGGACGCGCCCTCAACGCGGATTCGCTGCGTCGGTAGTCCAACAGCAGGCCGGAGCAGTGCTCGGTGTTGTACGTGTCGCCGCCCATCTCCTCATACAGTCGGTCGATCGCATCCACCTGCACCACACGCGTATGCGCGAACAGCTCATCGTCGCTGAACAGCGGGGTCGTGCGCCGGATACGGCTGTTCACGCGTTTCGCCAACGTGCCCATGCGCCGCTGCAGCGCCTTGTACCGGCCTTTGACGCGCCAGATCATACGGCCTGAATTGTGTGCGGTTTCGATGTGGCGCAGCGAGCTCATGATTTGGTCGAGCAGGCGCTCGCAGGCCTCGGCCTCCAGATCGTTCGCGGCGCGGTTCTCGGCGGGATTCGCCTTGATTGCCGCGCGCACGCCCGCCAGACGGTTCTTGACGTACTCCTTCTCCCAGTTGAGCGCGTCGATCTGCAGCTGCATATACCCCTGCGGATCGATTTCGCCGGTGCGTTGCTTCAGCCGTGTAATACGTTTCGTATACGAATCGATGATCATGAGCACTGCACGTCGGTTCTCCGGCGTGACGCGTCCCGACAGTTCCTCGACGGTCCGGCGCAGCACTTCGATGGTGATTTCCGTCATTTCCGTCGAATTGTCTTTATTGCGATTCGGCGCGAGCAACGGCAGCAGGAAATTCGCCAGCAGCAGCGTCACCACGATCACGCCGGCGGCTATAAAGATCAGTTCGTCGCGCATCGGGAAGTTCGCGCCGGCCGCCAGCGTGTAGGGGATCGTGAACATCAACGACAGCGTGATGGTGCCCTTCGGTCCGCCGAATGTCATGACCGCGGCGGAACGCCAGCGCTGCGCCGTCATTTTGCGCCGCTTGCCGGTGGTGGTGTCGCGCGCGAGCCGGAGCATCAGCGAGATCCACAGGAACCGCATGGCGATCACCACGGCGGAGACGGTGAGGATCGCGCACATCAGCAGGCCGTTGCTGATGTGCGGATCATCCCAGCTGGCCGACATCGCGTTCGGCAGCAGCATGCCGAGCAGGATGAACACTGTGCCGTTGAGCGAGAACGACAGCACGCCCCACACGCTTGACGATACGATGTTCGTGCGTGCCACATTCGGTCCGATGCCGGTGCGGTCGAATCGGATGATCAGGCCCGCGGCCACGACCGACAGAATGCCGGAGACGTGGACCGCCTCTGCACCCAGATACAGGATGAACGGCAGGAATAGCTCCATGAGAATGCGGCTGGTAGTCGTTTCCCAGCCGAGGGAGCGCAGTGATTCGAACAGCAGGTCGGCCATGGTGCCCACCACAAGGCCGAAGATCGCGCCGCCGAAGAACGAGATCACGAATTGCGCGGCCGATTCGCCCACTTCGAACACGCCGCTGACCGCCGCCGCGATGGCGAACTGGAAGCCGACGATACCGGAAGCGTCGTTGAACAACGATTCACCCTTCAGTACGCTCGTTTGGCGTTCGGTCAGCGCCGCCTCCTTGCCGAGCGACGACACTGCGACCGCATCGGTCGGCCCGAGCGCGGCACCGAGCGCAAGTGCCGCAGCGAGCGGAATCGCCGGCCAGACGGTGTGCAATGCGAAACCGACCGCCACCATGGTCGCGATCGCCAGGCCGATCGCCAGCGACAATGACAGTTTGACGGATTTCAGTAGCTCGGTTTTGTCAATCTCATGCGCTTCCAAATACAGCAGCGGTGCAATGAACAGCACCATGAACAATTCCGGATCGAGTGTCACATCTGGAAAGAACGGCAGCTGCGATGCCAATGCTCCCAACGCGATCTGCACAAGCGGTGTGGACACCTTGGGTATGAATCGGCTCAGGAACGAGGACAGCACGACGGCAGCGATGATGCATAGAATCAACTCGAATACCGCCAACGTGCCTCCTTTGCGCGTATTTCCAACCTTTTCCAGCCTACCAAGAGGCGGTTATGAGCGTGTTTCGCCATGGGCTGACGTTCGTGCCGCTTCGGTTGAGCGCGCAGGTCGGACGTGCGGACCAGTCGTGCGGAGCGGTCGTATGGCCGCCGCTACACTGTGGCGTATGCGATGGGACGATGATATGGAACCGGCGATCGCGCTCGCCAGCGAAGCCGCCGCGGATGGCGAGGTGCCGGTCGGTGCCGTCGTGCTTGCCGCTGACGGCCGAGTGATTGGCCGCGGGCGGAACCTGCGTGAGACGTATGCCGATCCGCTTGCCCACGCTGAAGTCAAGGCGATGGCTGAAGCGGCCGCCTCGCTTGACACTTGGAATCTCGCTGATTGCACGCTTGTCGTTACGTTGGAGCCGTGCCCTATGTGCGCCGGTGCCTGCCTGCAGACGCATATCGGACGTATTGTGTTCGGTGCGTGGGATGCCAAGTTGGGTGCATGCGGTTCGGTATGGGATATTCCCCGCGATCCGCACGTCGGACTTGTACCGGAAGTGATTGGCGGTGTGCGCGAAGCAGAATGCGGGCGATTGATGACCGATTTCTTCGCGCGCCGACGCTAATTACTTTCCGAAAGAAACAAACACGCAGGGCGATGGGAAGAAAAGCGGTATGCAGTACCATCAAAGCGTCATACCAACCAAGAATCGCAAGAAAAGGATGCTGCAATGACGCTCATTCAGACTTTCCACGGCACCGCTTCCAACGGCACACCCCTTACCGCCGTGTATGCCGAGCAGCCGGCTGCCGCCGCAGCTTTTGCTCTGGTGTTCCCCGGCAGCGATTTGCCGAGATTCGTGCATTGGGGTCGCCCGCTCACCGCACCGGAAACCGTGATCAACACGTTCGACGCGCTCGCTCCGCAGCGTGTTTCCGGAGCCCTCGACTACACCGCATGGCCGAGCGTGCTGCCGACACAGTCCGAAGCGTGGTCCGGCTCTGACCGTTTCGACGTGCGCCGTGACGGCGTGGAACTGTTCTGCAAGTTCCAGGTCACCGACATCAAAGCCGAAACCGTGGCCGCCGGCAAAACCTACACCATGGCCGAAAAAGACGGCTACCCCAGCTGGAGCGTGGCCTCCGAGCCCAAGCAGACGCCTACCGTCACCGTCACTGCCGAGGACGTGGAACAATGCGTGAAACTTACGTGGACCTGTGAGCTCGATGAAACCGGCCTCATCCGCCAGCATGCGGAGGTGACGAACACCGGCGAGGGACGACTCGAGATCGGCAAGATCGAACTCGCGTTCACCGTGCCCGCCGACGCCAACGAGATCCTCACCACCACCGGTCACCATCTGCGTGAGCGTTCCCCACAGCGCCAGGACTTCACCATCGGGCGCTTCGCCAAATCCTCCATGATCGGCCGCCCCGACTTCGACGCCACCCTGCTGCTCAGCGTTGGCGAACACGGCTTCGGTTTCACCCACGGCAACGTCTACTCCGCGCACGTGGCATGGAGCGGCAACAGCGTGCTGTCCGCGGAACGACTGCCCTACACCACCGGCGTGATCGGTGGCGGCGAAGTGCTCTTCGGCGGCGAAGTCGGTCTGGAACACGGTGAAAGCTACACCACGCCATGGCTCGTCGGCTCTTACGGCGAGGGGCTCAACGAAGTCGCCTCACGCTTCCACGGTTACATCCGCCGCGTGCACCGCGACTGGCTCGTGGACCATGGCATCGCGCCCAAGCCGCGTCCGGTCATCCTCAACACGTGGGAAGCCGTCTACTTCAACCACGATTACGACACCCTGACCGCCCTCGCCGACAAAGCCGTGGAAAGCGGCGTCGAACGATTCGTCGTGGACGATGGCTGGTTCGGTGCCCGCCGAGACGACACCGCCGGCCTCGGCGACTGGCAGATTTCGCAGGACGTCTGGCCCGACGGAGACAAGTCCCTGAAGGCGCTCGCCGACTACGTGCACGGCAAGGGCCTCGAATTCGGCCTGTGGTTCGAGCCGGAAATGGTCAACCCCGATTCCGATGTGGCCCGTAACCACCCTGATTGGATTCTCTCGCCCACCGCTGGCCGACTGCCGCTGCAGGGCCGCACTCAGCAGGTGCTCGATCTGACCAATCCGGATGCGTTCGACTACATCTACGGCTGCATGGACCAGCTTGTCGGCGAGCTTGGTATCGACTACATCAAGTGGGACCACAACAAGCTCGTCACCGAGCC
>OHPC01001051.1_pt1 | contig 13222 bp, 6 predicted proteins | sample 1577631 | NCBI WGS metagenome assembly OHPC01 (sample SAMEA3879560, study PRJEB24766) | human gut metagenome | biome: human-associated habitat; feature: feces | place: USA | collected 1985/1987 | reverse complement strand
GTCCAGAGATCGAGCCTTCGGAAGAGAACCACGGCCGTTTTCTGGAAGAGTTGTCCGAATCGCTGCGTTCGTACCTTCCGAAGCACTGCGTGGCCCTGCGCTATGATCTGAACTGGGAATCGCACTGGTGCAAGACTGAAAATTTCGATACGAAGGGCAACTGGCTCGGACTGCCAGATAAGGAGTTTCAGGAGTTTAAGCTCAATTACGGCACTGCGGAGTGGAATCTGCGTAAAGCCAATACCAACATTCTGCCGGCCAACACAATCGTCGTGGACCTGACGCCCGATGAAGCGACTATTCTCGACCGCATGAAACCCAAGACGCGCTACAACATCCGTCTGGCCCGGCGCAAGGGAGTCAATGTGCGTGCGGTCGGCATCGAAGGACTGGATGTCTGGTACGAACTTTATATGGAAACCGCCTTGCGAAACGGACTTTACATCAACGGCAAGAGCTATTTCCGTTCGGTATTCGCCTCGAAGATGGAGTGTCCGGACAAGGCGGTGCAGGTGACATTGTTGGTCGCCTGTTTCGACGACACACCGCTGGCGGCGATGTTCCTCATCCTTTCGGCCCACCGGGCGACCTACCTCTACGGAGCCTCTTCCTCACGGATGCGCAACCTGATGCCGACCTATGCCCTGCAATGGCGGGCTATGCAGATCGCCAAGGAGAACTGTTGCAGCGAGTACGATATGTTCGGCATCGCCCCGTGTCCGGATCCGTCACACCCGATGTATGGCCTTTACAAGTTCAAGCAGGGATTCGGCGGCGATGTGTACCATCAGCTCGGATGCTGGGACTATCCGCTCGAAAAGGAGAAGTATGACTATTTCTGCGCCTGCGAGATGAACATGCAAGGCTATTACCGGAACTGAAATACGAAGGTAGGACCTGTTTTCATGGAGCATCCATTCGAAAAGGTTGAACAATGCCGCAGGTTGTCTTTGCCCTTACCCCCCCCCGTCGGTGAACACTAGCTGGCGGGAGATGGCTGACTATTAAAAATACGATAACAGATGAATATGACTTTGGAAGTAACGCTTCGACTTTTCGTCGCTCTGTTGCTGGGCGGAATCGTCGGAATAGAACGGGAATTCCGTTCCAAAGATGCGGGGTTCCGCACGCATTTTCTCGTCGCGCTGGGCAGTGCCCTCTTCTGCGTCGTTTCGCAGTACGGATTTGGCATAGATCTGAAAGATTCGTCGCGGGTGGCCGCGCAGGTTGTCTCGGGAATCGGATTCCTCGGCGCTGGAACCATCATCTTTCAGAAAAATATGGTACGCGGACTTACGACAGCAGCAGGACTGTGGGTAACGGCGGCTATCGGACTGGCTTGCGGTACGGGAATGTATGCTGCGGCCGCGATCGCTACGGTGATGATACTGCTGGGACTGGAGGTGCTCAACGCCTTGATCCCACAGGTGGGAACGACGACCGTGAGCCTGACTTTCTCGGCTACGTCGAAAGAGAGCGTCAAAAGAGTGGTCGATCAGATCAAGGACGACTGTATCGAGCTGTATTCCTACGAACTGAAGGATCGTCGTACCTCGCAGGGCGAAATCTTCGAAGCTCGGCTGGAGATGAAAGTGAAACGCGGCAACCACAACGAGCGACTCATCGGTTATATGGATGAATTCGACGACGTTATGATTTCGAGTATCGAATAATATTTACGGGTTCAGACGCGACCGGATTATCTTTTCACCCGCACCTCGTACAGGTCGCTGCGACGGTCCTTGAGGTTGCGGACGCTGCCGTAGGTGTGCAACTCGTTCAACAGGTTCAGGTTAATGTCCGAAATAAGGATCATCTCCGTATTGGGCGTCGCCTCCGCACGCCGTCCGTCCGTCGGAAAAGCGAAATCGCAGGGCGTGAAGACTCCGGAGCGCGCATACTGAATGTCCATGTTGTGCACCTTGGGCAGGTTGCCCACACTGCCTGCGATCACCACGAAACATTCGTTCTCGATGGCGCGGGCATGGGCGCAGACTTGCACGCGCGAATAGGCATTCTGCGTATCCGTGAGGAACGGCACGAAGAGAATCTGCATCCCCTCGGAGGCCATAATGCGTGAAAGTTCCGGAAACTCAACGTCGTAGCAGATCAATACGCCGATCTTCGCGCAGTCCGTCTCGAACGTGCGGATCGTCTTGCCGCCGCTCAATCCCCAGCACTTCATCTCGTCGGGCGTAACGTGCAATTTTTCATACATTTCGTAAGTTCCGTCACGGCGGCAGAGGAACCCCACGTTGTAAAGCTGCCCGTCGTCTTTGATCTGGGGCATGCTGCCCGTGATGATATTGATGTTGAACTTAATGGCCAATGCGATAAACCGGTCCCGGATTTCATCCGTATATTGCGCCAGCCCGCGAATGGCCTCCGATTCGCTGACATCGTTGAACCGCGCCAAAAGAACGAAATCGCTCTGATAGCCGCTCACGGAATCGACGAAAAACTCCACCTGTTCGAACAGGTCGTCAAGGGTCTTGTAGCTGCGCATTTGCCACTGTACGATGCCTACGCGCACCGTGGTTTTGGGCAGGATGTACTCCTCGGTCGGAGCCTGATAATAGATGTTGTCCCACTGAAGCAGGCAGGCGTAGTGGCGCGACTCCTCGTCGTTGGGCAGATAGTTGCGCATTACTTTACGGACATGGAAATCGTTCGAGAGCTGGAACAACAGCACAGGATCGACAATTTCACGTTGGCGCACTTTGTCTATATATTCCTTGGGGCGCATCTGTTCCGCATACTTATGGTAGTTGGGCAGACGGCCCCCGAACATGATGGCTTTCAAGTTGAGTTTTTCGCACAGTTCCTTGCGGTATTCGTACATGCGCCGCGCCAGACGCAGTCCCCGGTAGTCGGGATGGATAAAGACCTCGATGCCGTAGAGGATGTTACCCTTGCGGGTGTGGGTGTCGAATGTTTCATTCCCCGTAACCTGGGCGTAGGTGTGGTCGTTCTTCACGTCATCGTAATTCACAATGATCGAAAGCGCGCAGCCTACGATCTTGCCGTCCACGACTACGACGATCTGCCCCTCCGGGAAGATGCGAATCAGTTTGTCGATTTGCTTCGGCGTCCAAAAAACGTCGCTTCCATCGGCATAGACGCGGGTAAAGGAACTGGCCAGTTGGTCGTAATCCTCTTTCTGAAGATTGCGAATTTCTACTTTATTGATTTCTAACGTTTCCATAAACACATGGGTTGAAAAAACGTACAAAGATACTCTTTAACTTCCGAAAACGCCAGAGAGAGGAGAATATAAGAAGAGCGGCACTCGAAATTCACACCGCTCTCCTCTCTGCCGGTGCCGCAGACTTTATCACCCCGAATTAAGAATCGTAAGTTGCGGAAACGGGAACGAAATACCCTCCTCGTTGAAGGTGGCGTAAATTGTAAGTTTCTTCATGGTTAGTATATGGAATTCAGCAGGTCCGTTTTCCCGTCGTTTACGAGCTTGAGAATCAGCTCCCCGAAGAGGGTGTTCTGCCAGGCGAACCACGCGCGGGTGAAATCCGCGGCATCGTGGCGCGAAAAACTTTCGTGCATGAATCCCGTTCCGGCGTCGGTGGTGATCAGCTGGCAGATGCAGTCGCGAATCTCTTCGTCGTCGGTCGCCGTGAAGGCCCGCATCATAATGCTCATGGGCCAGATCATTTCGACGCCGATATGGGGTCCTCCGATACCCTCTCCGGCAGCTCCGCGCCAGAAATAGGGATTTTCCGTGCTCCACACGAACCGGCGCGTGTTCTCGTAAATCGGGTCCGTGCGCTCCACGTCGCCCAGGTAGGGCATTGCCAGCAGCGACGGCACATTGGCGTCGTCCATAAGCTGCGTGCTGCCGAAACCATCGACCTCGAAGGCGTAGATTTTTCCGAACTCCGGATGCTCCACGACAGCGTATTGCTGCAATGCCCCAGCCACCTCGTCGGCCAGCGCCGTGCACTCGGCGGCAAGCTCCCGCTCGCCGTTCACCGCCGTCAGGATCTCGGCGGCCTTGCGCAGCGACGTGACGGCCATGAAGTTCGACGGCACGAGGAATCCGAAGGTCGTGGCGTCGTCCGAAGGACGGAACGCCGAGACGATCAGCCCCACGGGTTTCACGGGGTTGCCGCGCCCCACATGGCAGCGGGTATCCAGCTGGCGGTCGGTCGTGCGCAGGAAGATGTAATCGCCCGGCCCCTCCTTCATCTGCTGTTCTTTCAAAGTCTTTACAATATTGCGCATCGCAGAGATCCACTCCCCGTCGAAGACCGACGTGTCGCCCGTGGTTTTCCAGTAATGGTGCGCAAGGCGCAGAGGATAGCAATGGGAATCGATCTCCCATTTGCGCTCGAAAACCCAGGGACTTTGATCGTTGCCCGGATAGCCGACATCCTCGCCGTCACCCGTAGGGCCGACGTTGAAGGCATTAGCGTAAGGATCGATATTGATGAGTTTGAATTGCCGCCGGATCACCCCCGCGATCATCTTCTGCAACGCCGGGTCCTCCTTACACAACTGCACGTAGGGCCACACCTGCGCCCCCGAGTCGCGGAGCCACATGGCCGGAATGTCGCCCGTGTAGACGTAGGTATCGGGATTGCCCGCCTCGTCCTCGCCGTAGTGTACGGTGGTGTCGAGCGTGTTGGGGAAGCAGTTGGCGAACATCCACCGCAGGCGTTCGTTGGTCAGAAGACCGCACACGCGGGCGATCTCCTCCTCTACCGCTTCCGACTTAAAAAGCCGCTGCTCCTCCGCGGGACGCTGATCGGCGTACGCCTCCGGTTCGTCGGGGCAGTACCACACCTTGGGTTCGTCGCCCATCTCGAAGCGCAGCTCCCCGCCCTTCATCAGGTCGGCATGACCGATCCAAGGCTTTGTGTAGGGTTGGCCATTGAGCCACACCCGCTGGATATATTTGTTCGCAGCGGAGTTGTTCTCGGCGACAATCGTGAAGGTCCCGCCCGGGACGGTGATTTCGACCCTGTCGAAGAGCGGCGATCCGAACCAGTAGCGTCCGCCCGCAGGCTCGGCCTCGTACATGCCCAGCGACGAGAGGACGTACCAGGCCGACATCTGACCCACATCCTCGTTGCCCGACAATCCGTCCGGCCGGTCGTGGTAGAGCGTCGTGAGCACCTCGCGAACCTTGTCGGCCGTTTCCCACGGCTGACCCAGCATCGTATAAAGGTACAAAATATGGTGGCTCGGTTCGTTGCCGTGGGCGTACTGGCCAATCAGGCCCGAAATGTCGGGCGATGTCTCGCCGCCCTCGACCACGGAGCTTACCGTGAACAGCGAGTCCAGTTTTTCGAGCATCCGCGCCCGGCTGCCGAAGCATCCGACAAGACCTGCGACATCATGCGGAGCCAGCCACGTATACTGCCAGGCGTTGCCCTCGCAGTAATCGTCGGCGCGGTGCGTCGAGGCGAACGCATTGAAGGGCGTCCTCCAGCCTTTTTTCGAATCCCGGCCCCGCATAAAGCGCGTCGCAGGGTCGAAATAGTTGCGGTAGCTATGGCTGCGTTCCTCGAAATACTTCGCATCCTCCGCCTTGCCCAGCGTCTCGGCGGCACGCGCCGCCGCGCCGTCGGCCAAAGCGTACTCCATGTCATAGGCCACGGCCTCGTTGAACATCTCGCACGGGATGTAGCCGTACTCCATGCGCAGGCCGTTGCCCCGGTCGGGATTCATGGCCGTCTTACGGATCGCCTCGAAGGCCTTTTCGCGGTCGAAGCCCCCGATGCCCTTCACGATGGCGTCGGCCACAACCGGAATGCCCGGGTTGCCCACCATGCAGTCGGTCTCGTTGCCCCACAGATGCCACACCGGAAGGCGGCCCTGCTCGTCGGCAATATGCAGCATCGTCTGCACGATGTCGGCCATCTTCTCGGGATGCAGCACCGTCATCAGCGGCATCGCCGCCCGGTAGGTGTCCCACAGCGAGAAGGTCGTATAGTTCGTGAATCCGGGTGCGGTATGCACCTTGCCGTCGGCTCCGCGGTAATCACCGTTCACATCGCAGAAGAGCGACGGAGCCACCATCGTATGATACAGCGTCGTATAGAAGATGCGCTTCGACGTTTCATCCTCCGTCTCGATCTTCACCTTCGACAATTCATCGTTCCACGCCTTGTCGGCAGCGGCCGCCGTAGCGTCGAAATCCCATCCGGGAAGCTCTTCCGCAAGGTTTGCCTTCGCGCCTTCGATACTTACGGGCGAAAGGGCCACTTTCACGAGCACCTGTTCGCCCTCCGCCGTGTCGAAGTCCACACGTGCATAACGGGCCGCGATCCGGGGCATTTTGGACTCGTCTATCTCGCCCGGCTGCAGGTAGGAAATCCCCTTCGCGGGTTTTGAAAACTCGGCCACGAAATAGACCTCCTGATTTTTGGCCCACCCCGTCGAGCAGCGCCATCCGGCGATGCGCGTGCTGTCGTCCGAGAAGCGGAAGCCCGTATCGGTGGCCTTGTCCCAGCAGCCGCCGTTTTCCAGGTCGAAGACCACGGCTGCGGCATCCGACGCCGGGAAGGTGTAGCGGTGCAGACCCACGCGCGCCGTGGCCGTCAGCTCGGCCCGGATGCCGTAGCGCGTCAACGGAACCGAATAGTAGCCCGGCCGGGCAATTTCTTGGGTCCGGTCGGCATAGGACCACAGTCCCGACGCAGGGTCCGCCTCCTCACCCCGGGCGTAGGTCACATCGCCCATGACGGGCATGACCGTCACGTCGAACAAATCGCCGATGCCCGTGCCGCTCAAATGCGTGTGCGAGAAGCCGATCACCGTCGAATCGCTCGCATGGTAGCCCGAGCACCAGTCCCACGTCTGCGGAATGCTCGTCGGACCCACCTGCACCAGGCCGAAGGGGACGTTGGCTCCCACGAAGACGTGCCCGTGGCCCCCCGTGCCGATCTTCGGATCGACATGGCGCGTGTAATTCTCCTCCGCGGCAGGCTGCGTGCAGCTGCCCAGCAGGGCCGCGGCGAATAAGAATCCCGTAAGTTTCATCTATCTCTTGTTTTTAAGTTCGAAAGTAAGTTTTCCGCCCTTGAGCAATTCATCGTGCAAGATACGATAATTTTTCAACGGTTTATCGCCAAGCGTCATCCGGTCGATATACCCTTCGCCGCTTTTTTCGATCACCAGCGTTCCCCGCTCCGTGTCGATCTCCACACGGTCGAACGTCGGGGACGTCAGCGTGTAGTACGGCTCGCCCGGGCAGTCGGGATAGAGGCCCAGCATCGTGAAGACAGCCCACGCCGACATCGTCCCCGTGTCGTCGTTGCCCGGGATGCCGTCGGGGGCGGTGGTAAAGTATCGCTCCAACAGCCGCCGGGTTTCCCGCTGCGTGCGCCACTCCTCGCCCCGGAAGCGGCTGAACAGATACGCATAGGCGATGTCGGGTTCGTTCGCAGGGTCGTACAATCCCTCGTCGAAGACCATTTGCAGTTTGTCGATGAATTTGCGTCGTCCGCCCATCAGCTTCGCAAGCCCCTCCACGTCGTGCGGAACGTAGAACGTATAGTTCCAAGCACTCCCCTCGTGGAAGCCCGGGGCCGCCGTGAAGTTCTCGCCCGCCTTCGGGTCGAAGGGCGCAAGGAACGATCCGTCGGGATGGAGCGGACGCAAAGTACCGCTTTCCGGGCTGTAATAGCGTTTGTAGCCCAGCGAGCGGGCGCGGAACAGACGCGCGTCGTCCCCCTGTCCGAGCGAATCGGCCAGCAGCGACAGCGCAGCGTCGGCCATGTAGTACTCCAGCGCGTGCGAGACGGAGGTGTCGCCCGCAAGGTCCTTGGCATAGAATCCCAGCGGGATATAGCCTTTCTCGATATAGGGGTCGAGGTCGGGCCGCATGCGGTTCTGCGCACCGGGCGTCGTGGCCGACTTGCGCATCGCCTCGTAGGCCCTGGCGACATCGAAATCCCGAAGGCCCTTCATCCAGCTGTCGACGATCACCGGGATCGCAGGGTCCCCCTCCATCGTGAAGGTCTCGCGGCCGTAAAGCTCCCATTTCGGAAGCCAACCCCACTCCTCGTACATCCCCGTCATCGAGCGCAGCATCTCCCGCTGACGATCCGGGTAGACAAGCGTCAGCAGCTGGTGCAGGTTGCGGCAGGTGTCCCACAGCGAGAAGACCGTATAACGTTCGCCATCCGTCACGCCCGTCTCGCCCGAACGCTCCATCAGCGGGTATTCGCCGTTCACGTCGCTCACGAGGTTCGGGTGCAGCAGCGCATGGTACAACGCCGTGTAGAACACCCTCTGCTGCTGCTCGGCGCCGCCCTCGACCCGGATTCTGCCCAGAGCCTCGTTCCAGCCCTTGCGGGCCTGTTCCCGGATGGCGTCGAACGGCGCGTCCGCGGCCTGCTCGGCATCGAGGTTTTTGCGCGCGTTCTCCGTAGAGACATACGAAATGCCCATGCGCACCTCCACCTGCTCGCCCGCCGCAAGGCCGTCGAAGGAGAACCAGTAGCCCACGTCGTCGCCCGAAAGCTCGCGCCCGTACTCCGTATAGAGTTTATATCTCCCGTTGTCCGGCGTCCACTCCGCCTCCACGCCCGTCATCTTCCGTTGCTTCTTCCAATAGCCGCCGGCACTCGGAGTCTTCGAAACGCGAAGCACGAAGTACACCGGGAAAACCTTCTGCGCATTGTAGCAGAACGTCCCCAGCAGCTTCGTGCCCTCGATCTCCGTGGCGCTCACCCGGCGAACCATTGCGCCCGACTCGTTGGTAAGCCCCTCGCCCAGATTCAACAGGATATGCCCTTCTCCTCCGGGGAACGTGTAGCGTTCCACCGAGGTACGCGCCGTGGCCGTGACCTCGGCAAGGACGCCGTACTTGTCCAGAAAGACCGAGTAATAGCCCGGGGAGGCCTTTTCGTCCCTGTACGACGTGCCGTACTCCCGGTAATCCACCGTCAGAGGGCCCGTCGTGGCCATCGTCAGCAGCGCGCCCAGCTCGGGGCACCCCACGCCGCTCAAGGCGCCGTGCGTGAAGCCCGTGAAGAATTTGTTGTGGTATTCGTAGGGCGTGGACCACCAGCGGGCGTCCTTGTCGTAGACGTTCTCCTCCGACCCCATGACGTTGAACGGAACCACCGACATCATCCCGTGCGGCGTGACGGCCCCGGGGTTCGCGGTCCCGAAGTTCGTAGTCCCGATGAACGGGTCGACCCGGTCGGCAGGGGTCTGCGCAGAAGCCGCAGCGCCGAAAACGGCTGCGGCGAGCGCCAGGGTAAGCAGCGTTCGTCGCAGTCGCATCAGAGGATCGAGTTTTGCTTCGTGAAGTCGATGATTTCGGGGATATAGCCGAACGCAAGGCCCGTAACCGTGTCGGCGCATCCGTAGTAGACGGCCACGCGCCCCGTCGCGGGGTCGTGCAGCGCAGCGCACGGGAACGTAACGTTCGGAACGTCGCCCATGCATTCGTACGTTTCGCGCGGGGAGATCAGGTAGGGACCGCTGCGGGCCGTGACCTTCCACGGCTCCTCCAAATCCAGCAATGCCGAGCCGAAGGCGTAGACATAGCCGTTGCACGAGCGAAGCACCCCGTGGTAGAACAGCAGCCAGCCCTCCGAGGTCTCGATGGGAACGGGGCCCGCGCCGATCTTCATGCACTGCCACGCCGAAACCTCGAACGCCGAGGGAGACATCACATGACGGTGGCGGCCCCAGAACTCCATGTCGGGGCTCTCCGAATAGAAGATGTCCCCGAAGGGCGTGTGACCCGTGTCGCTCGGACGCGACAGCATCGCGAACCGGCCCCCGATCTTGCGCGGAAACAGAACCCCGTTGCGATTATAGGGAAGAAATGCGTTTTCAAACTGGTGGAACGTCTCGAAATCATCCGTCCACGCAATGCCGATCGTCGGCCCGTGGTAGCCGTTGCACCACGTAACGTAGTATTTGTCGCCGATCTTCGCAACGCGAGGATCGTAGCCGTAGACCCACTGGCCGATCTCGGCGTCCGCACCCTCCAGCCGGAAGTCGGACTCCTCGATCTCCCACCGAAGGCCGTCGACCGAAAAGCCTACGTGGATGCGCATCCGGCGGTTCGTGTCGTCGCACCGGAAAACGCCCGCATAGTTATATTTTCCTTTTTTGAAGGGAACGACCGCCGAGTTGAAGATCGAATTCGACGTCGAAAGCGCATGACGCCCGATGATCGGGTTCGCGCTGTAACGCCACATCACCTCTTTGGAGCCGGCGGGACGGTCCTCCCACGGCATATCGGGCTGATTCGAGCCCGCAATTTTCAGTGTATCCATATAAATTATTTGTCGTTTGGTTTGTCGTCATAGGTAAAGGGAACCAGCCGGGTGATCACAAAAGCCGGAATGGTGGCGAGCATCACCGCGAGGAAGAAGATCCGGTAGCTCATCAGATCGCTCAAAAAGCCCGAAGCCATGCCCGTGAGCATCACCGAGAGGTTCATGATACCCGAAGCGAAAGCGTAGTGCGCCATCTGGTGACGTCCCGGAGCGACCTGCTGCATCATAAACAGCGTGAGGCCCACGAAGCCGAAGCCGTAGCCGAAGTACTCCACGACGATGCCACCGCCCACGAGCCACATGCTCGAAGGCTGGAACCATGCAAGCAAGGCGTAGACCCCGAACGGCAGGTTGAAGATACAGCACAGCGTGAAAAGAGTGCGCCGCAGACCTCGTCGGGCGATGTAGTAGCCCGCCAAAAGCGAGCCTATGAGAAACGCCCCCGCGCCGAAAGTCCCGTAGTAAAGGCCGATCTGCTGGTTCGTAAGACCCAAGCCCCCGGATGCGGTATCCGCTTTGAGGAACAGCGGAACGATCTTCATCACGAAGCCCTCGCCCAACCGGTACAGGATGATGAAGGCGATATAGTACCAGATATGCCGTTTGGTGAAGAACGCCGCGATAACCTCTTTCAGGCCCGAAAGGCCATCCCGCAGCGAGCGGCCTTCTGAAGCCGAACCGCCTGAAGGAAGCGCGCGGAGATGGTAAAGGCCCAAAGCGACGAGCGTGACGCACAGGAGCAGCAAAACGACCGTCCACGAACGGACATAAGCGTCGAACGATGCGGTCCCCGAGGTGCTGAAACCCTCGTAAAGCCACCCCGCAAGCCACACCAGACCGCCCGTGGCGACCAGTTTCGCAAGGTTGTAGAAAGCCCCCTGCCAGCCGATGTATTTCGCCTGGGACGCAGGCGATAGCTCCGACATGTAGACTCCGTCGGCCGCGATGTCGTGCGTAGCCCCGCTGAAGGCAACGACCGCAAAGACAGCAACACTGACCGAGAAGAACAGCGGTAGGTGAAGCGACAGGGCCGCGACGCCGAACAGAACGCCGCTCAACAACTGGCTCCCCACGACCCAGAACTTCTTCGTCCGGTAAAGCTCCAAAAAAGGGCTCCACAGAAACTTGATCGTCCATGGCCACATGATCAGAGAGGTCCAGAACGCGATCTGAGCATCCGAGATCCCCAGGTCCTTGTACAGAACCGCAGAAACCATGTTCAGAACCACAAACGGAAGCCCCATCGCAAAGTACAAACTCGGAACCCACCGAAGGGGTGAACGCGAAGAAAGATTCATTTCTGTAGGATCAATGTATTACTCCACAATTATCTCATCGGTGAAAATCCATCCGCCAGGATGTCCGTTATGAAAGGCTTTCAGCCGAATATAACGTCCTTGGGATTCACCCGTCCAGCCAAACGTCCGGTAACAGTCCTGTCTGAAATCGAACGGCACGTCGTTCTCAACGGTCGCAAGCATCGTATACGCCTTATTATCGTTCGAAACAGAAATTTCAACCGCCCGAGGCATCCAAATATCAGCATAGAATCCCTGCATAAAGTCTGCGGCAATATGTTTCACTGAACAGCATTCCCCCAAATCAACCACCAGATCAATGTCTGTATCGAGCCAGCCTTGCCAGCGACCGTCGCCGTAATTCCAGTCTCCGCGCAGCCCGTCGGTCAGCGAGCCATCGCCCACAGCCGCGTATTTCGGGCTGTAAGGCGTATGGTAAACAACCGGTTTGCCTGTCGAGAGGCACAGAACAGGTTCGATTGATTCGGGACGGTCCCCTACGGCATTCTTCTGATCGAAAGGATGATATCCCCTCTCTTGCATCCACGCCACGGCATCGAGTACGCGGGCATGAAAATCATCGTAATCCTTGCGTTCCGGAAGGCTCCACCCCACTTCGGCAATAGCCATCAAGCGCGGCCATATCATATGCTCGGCATGTTCCCCGGTCGGCACATGCTCGCACCACAAATTACCCTGCACACCAAGGATCATCGGCACTACATCGACGCCGAGCGAATCGGGAGCCGGATCCAGGGAATAAGCCTTTTCAAGCGTGACGAAAGCCGCAGCAGCCGGCGGTTCACGCGTAGGATCATCTTGGCAATAATCAAGGTAACAATAACTATTGGGAGTCATCACGGCCTGATGTCCCGCACGGGCGGCTGCAATACCGCCCTCGGAACCTCGCCACGACATCACCGTAGCGTCCGGAGCCAATCCGCCTTGCAGAATCTCGTCCCAGCCCAGCAAACGGCGTCCCTTACCGTTAAGAAACACCTCAACACGATGCACCAGATAGCTCTGCAATCCGTCAACATCTTCCAGTCCTTCCTGCCTCATCCGAGTCCGACAGCGCGGACATGTCGCCCAACTCGCCTTGTCCGCTTCATCACCTCCAATATGGATATATTCCGAGGGAAAAAGTTCAATGACTTCCGAAAGCACATTCTTCAGAAATTCGAAGGTTTCTTCATTGCCAATACACAAGTCCTTATTGACATAAGGCTTGCCGCTGCAGGCAAGTTGCGGATAGGTTGCCAGCACCTCCTCGCTATGCCCGGGCATCTCAATCTCGGGAATCACGGTGATATGCAGGGCGCGAGCGTATTCAACCACCTCGCGGATCTCCTCCTGCATATAATAACCGCCTTCGGCCGCAGGATCATCCCGATGACAGTAACGCCGGTCGCCGTAATACCACTCCGTATAACAGGAATAGGGCCTCCAAGCCGCAAAATCCGTCAACTCGGGATATTTCTTGATCTCGATACGCCAGCCAGCACCGTCGGTCAGATGCCAATGAAACCGGTTGAGCTTGTAGCGGGCCAGCAGATCGAGTTGCCGTTTGACAAACTCCTTATCCCGGAAATGACGCGATACGTCGAGCATGAAGCCCCGGTAAGCGAAACGCGGAGCGTCTTCGATCGTAACGGCGGG
>OHPC01001049.1_pt1 | contig 13226 bp, 7 predicted proteins | sample 1577631 | NCBI WGS metagenome assembly OHPC01 (sample SAMEA3879560, study PRJEB24766) | human gut metagenome | biome: human-associated habitat; feature: feces | place: USA | collected 1985/1987 | reverse complement strand
GGCTGGAGCAGCTTCCATCATGGCATAAGTAGCATTACGCATAAAATAGCCATCATTCATATCCACGCGCCACGTCCCCATTAATACTGCCGTATGTTCCGGCAGTTCATGCAACCTATCACAAATAGTATATATTGTATTGACACGTCCGTCAAGCAGTATCAGATCCAATTCGGGAAATTTCTTCATTTCCTTCACTACATAAGCTTGCATAGCAACACCACCATAACTGTTGTCTGATATAAAAGCGATATTCTCGGTGTCAGGATACATCTGCTTTACCATGTTGATATTCGCCTCCACATCATACTCATAAACGAAGCCGGCCTTGATAGGCGAATCCGGAAAATCCGTGAAAAAATCTACGGATTCAGGCATCCAAGTCTTCAAATCGATGGTATCTCCCGGCAACAATATGGCGTTCCGGCTGGATAGCGCACTCACTACCGGAGTATTGCCGCGTACAGAGTCTTCCAAAGAAAGGTAGGCAGCCCAAGCTTCCTGCCCAATAAGAACAATCAATGCCGGACTTTTATCATTCTGGTATTTGGATAATAGCCCTGCCATTCTCTTTTCCCAAAAAGGAGCTTCGGAAAAACTTTTGCAATTCATGTTTTCCAATGCAACGGTATTCGTCCCTCCTAAACGTTGGAATTCCTCCATAAAGTCAGAGATATTGCTGGAAGTCCGACCGGCATCCGGATTATAGGAACTGATAATCAATACCGGATGCTCTCCCGTAATCGAGAAAGCAGGCAAAAGGCAGCAGAAAAGCGCTACCACGCATGGTAATATTGTACGATATATGTGTTTCAATTGATTGATTCGTTTAATTGCTCCATAGCTTTGACAAATATAGATAAAAGTTGGAACCTAAAGAAAAAACAACAATTGTTTTTTGTACTTTTGGCACCTATTATAAAATGAGATACAAAATGATACAAGATTTTCATCGAATGATATCTGCCGCTCTCGGCATATCAGAAAGACAAATAAGCCAGACCCTCGGCCTGCTGGAAGATGGAGCGACAATTCCTTTCATCAGCCGCTACCGAAAGGAAGTGACGGGAGGACTGGACGAAGTGCAGATTGAATCCATAAAGACCCACTACGAAAAGCTGAACGAAATCGCCAAACGTAAAGAAACCATCCTGAACACCATACAGGAACAAGGTAAACTGACCACCGAACTTCAGAAACGTATCGAGGAGACTTGGGACAATACCCTACTGGAGGACATCTACCTCCCCTACAAGCCCAAACGGAAAACACGTGCCGAAGCAGCCCGCCAAAAAGGACTGGAACCCCTCGCCACCCTGCTGATGCTGCAACGTGAGCCTCATCCGGAGGAACGCGCCGCCGGTTATGTGAAAGGAGACGTGAAGAACGTGGAAGATGCACTGAAAGGTGCCCGTGACATCATAGCCGAGCATGTTAGCGAAGACGAACGTGCCCGAAACAGCGTGCGCAACGCATTTGCCCGCCAAGGCACACTGACCGCCAAGGTGGTGAAAGGCAAAGAAGAGGAAGCGACCAAATACCGCGACTACTTCGATTGCTCCGAATCGTTGAAGCGATGCAGCTCCCACCGCCTGCTCGCCATCCGGCGTGCCGAAGCGGAAGGCCTGCTGAAAGTCAGCATCAGCCCAGACGATGAGGAGTGCGTGGAACGGCTGGAACGCCAATTCGTGCGGAGCAACAACCCCTGCGGACAGCAAGTGGCGGAAGCCGTGCAGGATTCCTACAAACGCCTATTGAAGCCATCCATAGAGACGGAATTTGCCACGCAAAGTAAGGAACGTGCTGATGAGGAAGCCATCAAGGTATTTGCCGAAAACCTCCGTCAGTTGTTGCTGGCTTCACCACTGGGGCAAAAGCGTGTGATGGGTATAGACCCCGGATTTCGTACGGGTTGTAAAGTTGTGTGCCTCGATGCACAAGGAAATCTGCTCCACAATGAGAACATCTACCCCCACCCTCCGGTCAGCAAGCAGAAAGAGGCATTTGCCAAGCTGCAAATGATGATAGAGTCTTATAAGATAGATGCCGTAGCCATAGGTAACGGAACTGCCAGCCGCGAGACGGAGGAGTTCTTGAAACATCAGCGCTTCAACCGCGACATACAGATATTCATCGTCAGCGAGCAGGGAGCTTCCATCTATTCGGCCTCTAAAATTGCACGGGACGAGTTTCCCGACTACGACGTCACCGTACGCGGTGCTGTGTCCATAGGCAGACGACTGATGGACCCGCTGGCAGAGTTGGTAAAGATTGACCCGAAATCTATTGGTGTGGGGCAATACCAGCATGATGTGGACCAAACCAAGCTGAAAAAATCACTGGACCAGACCGTAGAAAACTGTGTAAACTTGGTAGGTGTCAACCTGAACACCGCAAGCAGCCATCTACTGACCTACATCTCGGGATTGGGTCCGCAACTGGCACAGAACATTGTGAACTATCGCGCCGAAAACGGTGCCTTCACCTCGCGCAAGGAACTGATGAAAGTACCTCGTATGGGTGCCAAGGCGTTTGAGCAATGTGCCGGCTTCCTACGCATTCCGCAGGCAAAGAATCCGCTGGACAATACTGCCGTACACCCGGAAAGCTATTGTATCGTAGAACAAATGGCAAAGGACTTGGGTTGCAGCGTAGCCGAGCTGATAGCCAGCCGGGAGCTGCGTCTGAAGATTAATCCCGAACGCTACCTCTCCCCCACCGTGGGCATGCCGACACTGAAAGACATCCTGCAAGAGCTGGACAAGCCCGGACGTGACCCACGCGGACCGATAAAGATATTTGAATTTGACAAGAACGTGCGCACCATCAACGACCTGCGCGAAGGCATGGAATTGCCCGGCATCGTAGGAAACATCACCAACTTCGGCGCATTTGTCGATATAGGCATCAAGGAAAACGGACTAGTACACCTCTCCCAACTCGCCGACAGATTCATATCAGACCCTAATGAAGTAGTGTCCATTCACCAGCATATACGCGTAAAGGTACTCAGCATAGATATGGACCGGAAACGCATACAGCTGACAATGAAAGGAGTGGAACAGAATTAGTGATAAGGGATTAATGATTAGTGATTAATGGTTAGTGGTTAATGGTTTCCGTATTAATCATTAATCCCTAATCACTAATCCCTTATAATAGTGTCTTAAGATAATTACTGTACCAAGCACTAAAAGTAGTGAACACAGAATAGAGCCTTCGAACCCGAAAGTTCCTCCATTTATCAGATTTTCTTCCGGAAAGTGAAGAATCAGCAGATTCTCATTGCTAAATTCATTTCCACTGACTTTATATCCCAAAACAGAACCTTGAATCCAGTTCCAGAACCAATGCAAGGCAATGGGGAAACAGAGGTTGCGCGTGTATATATAGGAAGCTCCCAAGAAACAACCCGCCAGCATGATATTCAAAAACGGGACGAAGGCAAAGCTGGGATTGAAAAGATGCATCAACGAAAATAACACCGCAGAGATAAGCAATGCCACAAACTTATTGACGCCTCCATCCAGCATACGCCCTAAAATGAAACCGCGTCCAATAACTTCTTCCGTAACTGCCACTAAAAAATAAAGCAAAAGACTCGACAACAACGAAATGGGAGAAAACAAGCCCCCTGCCACTTCCACAGCCCCCAACAATAAAGACAAGCCAAAACCAACTACATACAAGAACACGACAAACAAAGCTCCGTTCAGCAGGCTTCTGCCCCATCCCTTCAAAGACAAGCCCAAGCCCGAAAAAGGAAGCTTCCTGAAACCCAGCACCATACAAGCGGCAATAAGCCCACTGGCCAACATCAAGACTTCATTCAACATCATTAAATAGACGCTCATCCCACCAGCTTGTGTCTTCAACTCAGGGAAAGCAATCGCAAAAGGTATGGCAAACAAAAACAGAAAAATCATAAAAAGTACAGTAAACAGTACTATATCAACGAATGCCAGCCAAATACGTTTTGTTTTACTCATAGCAACACACTCTTCCTTCACCGTTTCTTCCGTCTCCATTTGTATCTCATTTTGATTAATATCCGACAAAAATAATAATAAAAAGAAAAAACTTCATGTATTCCTGCCGGTTTCTTCTTATATTTGAAAAATCAATCTGGAATCGACAAACATGAAACTAAGAAAAATACTTTTAGCCGTTGCCGGACTGGCGTTAATGCTGAATGCCTCGGCACAAAAATCCAAAAGATACTACGTGGCCAAACCTGGCACCCTGGTGGAACTGATGACAGAAGCGGAAGCCAATGAAATCACCCAACTGACCCTGCAGGGCAAGCTGAATGCCGTAGATTTCAGGCATCTACGGGATGAATTCAAAAACCTGCAACTGCTGGACATTTCCAATGCCTCCATCAGCATGTATGCAGGCAAGAACGGGACTTATCCAAACCGTTTTTATGTATATCCTGCCAATTGCATTCCGGCATATGCCTTCTGCAAGCAAATGGACGACAGTACATTTGTAGGTAAGGAGACGCTGACCAGGATTATCCTTTCCGACAAGACCAAGAACATCGAAGATGCTGCCTTTAAGGGATGCAAAAATCTCAAGATATGCCAGATACGGAAGAAAACGGCTCCCAATCTGTTGTCCGAAGCATTGGCCGATAGCGTTACAGCCATATTTGTTCCATTGGGATGCAGTGACTCCTATCGTACCAAAAAGAAATGGGAGACCTTTGCATTCATTGAAGGAGAACCACTGACAGTAAATGTGCAGATTGGTAAAATGGGCAGCCTTGCCAGCGAACTGTTAAGAGCCGGATTTCAGCCCAAAGACGTTAACTTTCTGACCGTTGAAGGAAAAATGGACGAAGCCGACTTCACATTGATACGCGACTATATGCCCAATCTGGTTTCCATCGACATGACCAACAGTAATGCCACTGCAATTCCCGACTATACTTTCACCCAAAAGAAGTATCTGCTGAACGTACGGCTCCCGCAAGAGCTTAGAAGCATTGGACAGCGTGCATTCAGTGGCTGCGGCCGTTTGTGCGGCACGCTGGTGCTTCCTGCCAGTGTAACCGCCATTGAGTACGGAGCATTTATGGGATGCGACAACCTGCGCTATGTGCTTGCCACGGGGAATAAGATTACCACGCTAGGCGACAACCTTTTCGGCGAAAGCCAAGGCAAAATTATATATAAGGAGAAACAATAACTCAGACTATTCCCCGCCTTAATAAGAACAAAGAGACTCTTTTAATAGCAAAAGAAGGTGTGTCAGAATGATAGCTAAAAATCATTCTAACACACCTTCTTCTTTTTTTCAATATCGCACAAGCCTTTATTAAACAAAAAAGATATGAAAGAAGAATCGTTCCATCATGGCAGAAATATTGTTCCACCGTGGTGAAAAAATCGTTCCACCATGGTGGAACGATTTTTTCCTCATGATGGAACGATTTAAAATATGCTTATTTAGTCCTTAGCTTCCGTTATCACTTTGTTGCGTACATACGTGCACGCAACTCCTTGATGTGGTCTGAAGTGATGTATTCGTCATACTCCATCATCTTGTCGATAATACCGTTCGGAGTCAATTCGATGATACGGTTGGCAACCGTCTGAATGAACTCGTGGTCGTGGGATGAGAAAAGGATATTGCCTTTATAGGTCTTTAGATTATTGTTGAATGCCTGGATAGACTCCAAGTCGAGGTGATTGGTAGGTGTATCCAGAATCAAGCAATTGGCATTGCGCAGCTGCATACGTGCAATCATGCAACGCATCTTCTCACCTCCCGACAATACGCTTGCTTTCTTCAGCACCTCCTCGCCGGAGAACAGCATACGTCCCAGGAAGCTCTTCATATAGACTTCATTGCCTTCACCGAACTGGCTCAACCAGTCCACCAGATTCAGGTCTGTATTAAAGAATGCAGTATTGTCCAGCGGCAGGTAAGCGGTGGTGATAGTCACACCCCAGTTGAAAGTACCTGCATCCGGTTTCATATTCTCGTTGATAATCTCGAACAGGGCGGTCATGGCACGCGGGTCGTGCGAAAGGAATACAATCTTGTCTCCCTTCTCTACGTTGAAGTTGACGTCGCGGAACAGCACCGTACCATCTTCCAGCGTTTTCGTCAAACCGGAAACTTCCAGAATCTGATTACCCGGTTCGCGTTCGGGCGTAAAGATGATGCCCGGATACTTACGTGATGACGGCTTGATTTCTTCTACATTCAGTTTCTCCAACATCTTCTTGCGGCTGGTAGTCTGCTTGCTCTTTGCCACATTGGCACTGAATCGGCGGATAAACTCTTCCAGCTCTTTCTTCTTCTCCTCGGCCTTTGCCTTCTGGTTCTGCTGCTGACGGAGCGCCAGCTGGCTGGACTCGTACCAGAAGCTATAGTTACCGGCAAAGAGGTTAATCTTTCCGTAGTCGATGTCCACCGTATGCGTACAAACGGAATCGAGGAAGTGACGGTCGTGGCTCACCACCAGCACCGTATGCTCAAAGTTTGACAAGTAATCTTCCAGCCAAGTCACGGTCTCCATATCCAAGTCATTGGTAGGCTCGTCCAGCAGCAAGTTATCAGGATTTCCATAGAGAGCTTGCGCCAGCATGACACGCACCTTTTCCTTGTTGTTCAACTCACCCATCAGCAGATAATGCTTGTCTTCCTTGATACCCAAGCCACTCAGCAAGGCGGCAGCATCGCTTTCGGCATTCCAGCCGTCCAGCTCGGCAAATTTCTCTTCCAATTCGGAAACCTTCAGTCCATCCTCGTCTGTGAAATCCTCTTTGGCATACAGCACTTCACGCTGCTTCATGATGTCCCACAACACCGTGTGTCCCATCATCACCGTGTCCATCACCGTAAAAGCATCCCACTTAAAGTGGTCCTGGCTCAAAACGGAAAGACGCTCTCCCGGAGCCAGCATGATGGAGCCCGTCGTAGGGTCCAGCTCCCCGGAAATCGTTTTCAGGAAAGTAGATTTTCCGGCGCCGTTGGCACCGATGATACCATAACAGTTACCACTTGTAAACTTCAGGTTTACGTCATTGAACAACACTCTTTTACCAAACTGTACTGAGACATTAGAGACTGTAATCATCTTTATATTTACGATTTATTTATTTACAATTTACTATTTAATACCTATTAGTCTGCGAATTGCGAGTGCAAAGATAGTTATTTTTCCATGAATAGACACAGAGAAGCGCTGTCAATCTGACATAAAAGTATTACCTTTGCAGCGTTTTCGGCAAAAATATCCGTTTTGGCAAAGTTTTTGCTGGAGCACTAATATCGTATTAACTTAAACCCTTAACAGCAATGAAAGCTAAATCATTTTACAAGAATAATAAGCATAACAATATGAATCCGAAAGAAAAAGAAAACAACCAGGAAGAGGAGCTGAAAACTCAAGCTACTCCTAACGAATGTGACGAAGAAACTGTCGGACAAGAAACTTCACAAGAAAACGAAGCTCCCCTGACAGAAGAAGAAAAGCTCGCCCAGGAACTGGAAAAGGCCAATGAACAGATTGAAGAGCAGAAGGACAAATACCTGCGCTTGTCTGCCGAGTTTGACAATTACCGCAAACGTACCATGAAGGAGAAAGCAGAACTCATCCTGAACGGTGGTGAAAAGAGTATCAGCAGTATCCTACCCATTGTGGATGACTTTGAACGCGCCCTCAAAAACATGGAGACAGCCACCGACGTAGCCGCCGTAAAAGAAGGCGTTGAACTTATCTACAACAAGTTCATGTCTGTATTGGGACAAAACGGCGTTAAGGTGATAGAAACAAAGGAACAACCGCTCGATACAGACTATCACGAAGCCATCGCCGTGATTCCGGCACCCAATGAAGCACTGAAAGGCAAAATTCTGGACTGTGTACAAACCGGTTACATCCTAAACGACAAAGTGATCCGTCATGCCAAAGTGGTAGTCGGAGAATAACATAAAACTGTATGGAAAAAAGAGATTACTACGAAGTATTGGAAGTCGAAAAGACAGCAACGGTAGAAGAAATAAAGAAAGCCTATCGCAAGAAAGCCATCCAATATCATCCGGACAAGAATCCGGGCGACAAAACAGCCGAAGAGAAATTCAAGGAAGCGGCAGAGGCATACGACGTACTAAGCAATCCGGACAAGCGTGCCCGCTACGATCAGTTCGGTCATGCCGGACTGGGTGGTGCCGCCGGTAATGGTGGTCCGTTCGGCGGCTTCAGTGGAGGCATGTCCATGGACGACATCTTCTCCATGTTCGGTGACATCTTTGGCGGACACAGTGGAGGTTTCGGCGGTTTTGGAGGTTTCGGCGGAGGCGGTGGAGCACAACAACAACGCCGTTACCGTGGTTCGGACCTGCGTGTCAAGGTGAAACTGAACCTCAAGGAAATCTCTACCGGCGTGGAAAAGAAATTCAAACTGAAGAAATACGTGCCTTGTACCCACTGTCATGGTACGGGAGCCGAAGGTGACGGTGGTTCAGAGACCTGCCCGACTTGTAACGGCAGCGGCACGGTAATCCGTAACCAGCAAACCATACTCGGCACCATGCAGACAAGAACCACCTGCCCGACGTGTGGCGGTGAGGGCAAAATCATCAAGAACAAGTGTAAGGAGTGTGCCGGTGAAGGCATTGTATACGGTGAAGAAGTAGTAACCGTAAAAATTCCGAAAGGCGTTGCAGAAGGTATGCAACTCTCTATGGGAGGAAAAGGAAACGCAGGCAAGCACAACGGCGTGCCGGGAGACCTGCTGATTCTTGTAGAGGAAGAACAAGACCCGAACCTGATACGCGATGAAAATGACTTGATTTACAACCTGCTCCTCAGCTTCCCGACAGCCGCCTTGGGTGGTGCGGTAGAAATTCCCACGATTGATGGAAAGGTGAAAGTAAAAATTGACTCAGGTACGCAACCGGGAAAAGTGCTCCGCCTGCGCGGCAAAGGTTTACCCAACGTGAACGGATACGGCACGGGAGATTTACTGGTAAATGTCAGCGTATACGTACCCGAAACGCTGAACAAGGATGAGAAGAAGGCGCTGGAGGAGATGGAAGAATCGGATAACTTCAAGCCAAATACTTCGATTAAGGAGAAAATATTCAAGAAGTTCAAGAGTCTGTTCGACTGATAAAAAATAGAGATAATAAAGAAGGCCTCCCAATATGCACTAAAATATCGGGAGGCTTTCCTATTATCTGATTACTGGATTAACAAATAATTCATCCATATACACCGGCGTATCTGCCTCAAAAGCAACTTTGAGATAGCGGGTATTGACATCTATACCTTCAAACAAGACTCCGTCAATCCAGGCATCATGCTTGGCATTCTGGAAGGAAGGAGTGTCTTTAATAGATAATAAACGATACGAGTCTCCATCTAGTGAAGCATATAAATAGACTTTCGAGGGCAGTCTAATACCTCCCGGCCTATAATTTAACATACGCAGTAAAACGTCATGGAGCTCCATTTCCTTTTGCAAATCAACCTGCAGCTCATGATATCCCTTATTAAAGATTATCCAACAACTGTCTCCGGTGTTTTCCTCAGCAATCAAGCCATCCAATAATGCCGATGGAGTCTTTTCGTCCCTTATCATCTCAGGTGTCGCACCATTAGCCAATTTATCAAGGAAAGAAGCTTCAAGCAATTTCCAATATCTCGTACCCCGCTTCCAATCCATATAGTTCTGAAAAGTACAATTGGACCAAATAGGTTGTCCTAACTGAAAAGATGACATCGGATTCTCAATGATGCCACAAAACATGAAAGAAACAATATTCTCCACTCCCGCTGCCGATGCTGCTGCTTGCTGAGAAAGTAAGCGTGAATAGGCAGCCGGAATCAAAGCAGAAGTGCGGTCGTTAAGCTCATCTTCCCACGTAAACGTTTCACAGTTCGCCCATAAGGCAATATTCAGTTTATCATGAATAGTCCGCAGCTTTTGCCAGTTTTCCTTCAAGCGGACCAAAGGAAACTTTTCCCTCACACATCCCACTTCATCTTGATAGGTTATGACATCTACCTTTAGCCTAGACAACCGCCTTTCATATTCCGGATCATCAAAATCAGAATTGACCATGCCATAAGGAGAAATCAGAATTTTCTTATTCGGAGTCAATCTACGCGCCTGCTCTGCCAAAGCATTGACCGCATTCACAGCATGCTCAGAAAGTATAGGACACAAGCAATCCTCAACCGGTAAATACCATCCATAAAGCGCTTTATGTGTCCTATATATGGACGCCAACTCCTTCATCATATCCAATTGCCTTTGCTGAATCACCGGATCGCGTAAATTATCATCCTGGTCTTTAGCCCAGCCAATACTCATAAAAACCTTCATGCCTAGTCGAGCTGCCGCATCCATAATGGCATCCACCGGGCTTTTTCTATTCTCAGAATACGCCCACGGCATTAGTTTTGAAGGATAATAGGCTTCCCCTTCATTAGCTACTGCCATAAAAACTAAATATTCCATCCCCATATCTGATAATTCCTTCACCTTCTGTTCCCACATTCCAGGGTCAGTATTGTCAAAATATTGCAGATTGGTATATTTATTACGTACATCCTGATAAGCTAGATTTATCCATGTACCGGTAATTGGCTTTACTTCGGAAACAATCTTGTCTTTACCTTCTTTTTTTTGTTCGTTCAAATAGTCCAAGTATCCGTTAAACAAATCAATTGTCTCTTTTTCACCTATACAGACAGACATTTCCGGATCATTAAATACACCAGGAAACTGATAACACAAAATAGTCTCAAAATTCTCAAATTGATTTAAGTCTTGAATGATTCCATCTATAGGCCGAGGATATAATGAATTATCCTGGTTGAATAAAAAAGCCTCCAAATCAAACCATAAATGAGCTTTCGCTTCATCACATACTTTTTGTAATAAATTTGCAGCTTCAAGTCCTTTTAAATCTTCTTTAGGCATTCTAGCAAATCCAAATGGACATAATATATCCAGATGCTTCAATAAGTCCGGATAAGTATCCATTCCATTAGGAATATCAAAACTATTGGTAGCCAGCATCATAGGTTTCCCTGGTGCAAAAGTATTACAGTAGGCCTTAAACTCTTTAAAGAAGGTTACAATATCCTCCTTCCTCTTCTTTCTCATCAACGGACTCTTTTCCCAATTATCTAGCCCTCCTCCACTCTCTTCCGAAATATAAAACCCATAAAAGGACTCGTGATGTCCATACTTTTCCCAAAGCTCTTTAGCCACTCGTTTATGCCATTCTAGAGATTCAGTAGTAAAATCAAACCAAGCAAACATGCCAATTCCTAGAAATACATTCATATTTCTCCTATCTGCCTCTGTCAATATAGCCTCAATAGGATCATCAGCCTTGATATCCATCCGTCCCGGATACAGATTTGAAGGATAAAAGGCTTTACCAGTATAATTTGTGACATTTACAGAATGTTTGCCTGCATATTCTTCATTGCGAAAAACCTCCTGAATAACGATAATATTCATATTCAACTTATCCATGGCTCTCACCATCTCGCCCCAATGGCTATCCGTCATTTCCTGAAGTTTTTTGTTCCAATATTTTCCCTCAGTCTCACTCCAGTGATAGATGCCAGTCCAAGCACCAGAAAGTCTCTGAGTAGAACGAATATCGGACTTACAAATTTCAATATCCTTAACTTTCCTATATAGCTTATTTTGACTTTTAACCTTAAAGATTACTCGATTTTGGCCTATCCTCTTTTCTGTATCTACAATAGAACAAACAGTCTTTGACTGACCGGGCAAAAGTTTGAAAGTAGAACGACATATCAGATGTTCATCATCTTCTTTATTCCAATACAATGAAACAATATACATTTGCTCTTGACTGCTCTTATTTACAACTCCTCCACGAATATCAAGATCAACTTGATTCGTTACAATAGCAGGAGGTATCAATGTCAGATGAATCTCATTATCTGCATATAAAGAAATAGGTATAAGCCAGAAAAAGAGCAAAAAACATATAGTTACGAAAATACACATTGCATTCTTATTATATAATAAACAAGGTTAGAATTTTATTTTTTCAATATACGACTCAATTTTCTTATCAATTTAAAGTTATAATCCCTATAACCAACATTCCATGGAGCAATTTCTTCCGTTTCTTCATACTTATTAAGTATCTCTGTTGCCTTTTTCTTTTCATTATTATAAACCAATATACACCACTGAGCTATTTCATTATGTACATGTTTAACTTTCCATTCATTCACAAGACTATCTGCCATGTCAACTTTTCCTAAGTTACGCAATGCCAGCACAACCAAAAGGTTATTTGAGTCAAAATAAGCTTCAGACATATTGCTACTTGCAATTTGAGAGAACAATTTATCTGCTTGCATACTTTGCCCTTGTTCTACATACGCAATAGCTGCCATATAGTCTTCCAAGCGAGTATCTATCAACTCCTCATCAGGCTTTCCTACCCCCAAGTTCTCCGGCCATTCTTGTGTTTTCTCTATCATTGTTAACATTTTGGCATACCTACCATCTTCCCATTCTTTCATAGCTTGATACAGACAAGCCCTGCGATAAATATCACGTCCAATATACGATCCCTCATAAGGAAGTACCTGTAACTTCTTCAGACAATTGAGACTAGCCATATACTGTCCACTCTCACAAAGAGCCATTGCATATTTTAATCCAATATAATAGTTATCTGGATATCTCTTATAAGCATTCCTTCCCACTTTTACAGCCTCTGCCCATTGCTCATGATCAACATAATAATTTAATAAATAGTACTGTGTTCTCCATGATTGATCAAGTTTTTGAGCCATGAGCAAATCGGGCAAACCAGACTTATCCTTTCGCAACTCAGCACGACTTAAATAAAAAGCAGCATAATCAGGAACATCTTTGCAACTATTCAATAAATTTAAAGCACAACATGTATTGCCAACACTCCATTGAATCAGCCCACGATAATAACTTATTTTCCAATTATCAGACAAACCTGCTGCCCATTCCAAAACTTTCAATGTATGGGCACGAAAAGGAAACACCATTTTAGGAGACTTCTTATTAGCCTCATCCAAAAATACCATTGCCCCCTTTTCATCCCCTTTCAAATGATATATATAGGCCTTCTGATACAAAGCTATTGGATAAGTATCTACAAATGATAGAAGTGTAATAGCTTCATCCAGACAGCCAATAGACTCATACCATACAGCCATTTCC
>OHPC01001048.1_pt1 | contig 13256 bp, 13 predicted proteins | sample 1577631 | NCBI WGS metagenome assembly OHPC01 (sample SAMEA3879560, study PRJEB24766) | human gut metagenome | biome: human-associated habitat; feature: feces | place: USA | collected 1985/1987 | reverse complement strand
GATTAATCCCGTGTGCCGTCAGACTATTGCGATCTACACGCCGTTCCGGAATCGAGGATCTATCGCCCCACTGAGTGCGCACAAAGTCCAAAAAGCCTTTTCCCTGAAGCTTTTGCCTGATCACGAGCAAAACCGTATTTCAGAGTGGGTGATCGAAACACCCGAAGCATTTGACGAAAACGCTCTCATTCAGAGAATCGTTGACTCGGTGACGCAGTACAACCAGTCGGCTCGTTCTCTAAAAAACGCTTTTATAAAAGATTGGGTTGTGTCCCCGGCCCGTGGTGCCCGTAGACCTTCTGAATCTTGTATATGGGCTGCGTCTAGTCGCCGTCGTCGTCGATAAGCGTGTGTCAACGGTCAGGTAAGTTGACCCCCTAGCGGACAAATCTTGACCCCTACAGTTATGCCACTCAGGTTTTAATTCCTTTGCAGCTTGTAGATTATTGGTTAAGCAATTTTTTAGCTTGTGTTCTTTCAGCCTGTAGCTGTCGCCATTGATTTGGCAGTGCAGTGCTGCATCAAACGATCGATGATTGCAGTTGCGGCCATCGGATCGCCTAAAACCAGCCCCCATTCTGCAATCGGTCGGTTGGTAGTGATGATCGTGCTTTTTGTCTCGTATCTCCAACTCATCATTTGAAATAACAGATGCGTTGCCTCCGGAGAGAACGGCACGTACCCTAGCTCATCAATGATCAGTAATTTAGGCTTGGATAAGATCGTCAGCTTGTCTGCCACCGTTTGATCTTGAACCGCCTTCCCTCTATGTCAAAATAGATGCCAGTTAATTTATAGAGCATCCAATGACAATACGTTATCCACGAGAGTTGCGTGAAGCCGCTTTACGCGACATCCTCTCAAAGACTTTAACTCTCAAAGAAGTCGGCGAGAAATATACCGTTTGAGAATTCTTAAAACAAGTGAACAGCAATTCTCATGTACGTAAACAGTTTTCTCAATTACGTGAACAGGTGCTCCGACTAGCCGATTCTTAATTACGTGAACAAAATTCCTAAACACGTGAATAGTTTCTGCATAGCAATTGATAATCGAAAGGTTCCTATCAATATACGGAGCCTTTATGACACGGAAAATTGCTATGACCATCATACGAACGGTATTGGCCATGCTGAACTGCGGGTTCAGCTACTCCAAAATCCGTCACTATACGGGAGCCTCCAACGGCTTCATCAACAAACTGGCATCGGCTGCCAGGTCTGATCTCGAGGCGTTTCTCAAACTCTCGGACGGGGAAATCTACGAGCGGGTGTATCCCAAAACCCCAAACTCCCACTGCGAGCCGAACTGGGAGGTCGTCAACGATCCTCTCCAGAAGAAGCACATCAGAAGAAGCACATGACGCTTCAGCTCGTTTACGACGAATATTGTCGTATGAATGCCGGGCAGAAGACCTGCTCCTACTCGTCGTTCTGTCGGCGCTACGCGGACAAGAAACCTAACTGGGAACCTCAAGACCTATTCACCAATTTGCACTATGTCACAGGCGACGTCATGGAAATCGACTTCGCAGGTGATTGTCAAGCGAACGACAAATTGACCTATCTAAACGAACGACAAATTGACCTACCTGTTGATGTTCGTTTTTTCGGCTCACAGCGAGGAGTCCAGCGGGCGGATGGCCGTGAGCTGTCCTGGTTGTGTCCTCTATCCTATTTCTTTGTTGTAACTGCTCCCTCCTTTGGTTGTTGCTCCGCCCATTCAATCGGTGTTTCCTGCAAGACTGATTCTTTTTGTGCCTGCAGCATGCGGTAGCTTTCCCCCTGCATCAGAATCACCTTGCTGTGATGCAGCAGTCGATCCAAGATCGCTGTGGTCATGGCGGTGTCGCCTAAAACCTGCGCCCATTCACTGGCCGATTTATTACTGGTGATTAGGATGCTGCGGTGTTCGTAGCGCATGTTGATCAGCTTGAAAAGCCAGGGAGCCACTTGTTTACTCAGCGGTGTATATCCAAACTCGTCGATGATTAAAAGTTTGGGTTTGCTCAGCTGCTGCAGACGCTGGGTCATCGTGCCTTCTTTCACGGCTTGTTCCAGCTTCTCGACGAGATGATCCGTACTGTAGAAAGCGACTTTATAGCCGGCTGTAATGGCGGCTCGCCCGAGGCCAATGGTCAAATGAGTTTTCCCGGTTCCCGGGGGACCAAAAAAGATGACGTTCTGGGCTTGCTCGAGCCACTCCAATTGCGCTGATTCCCTTAAAACTCGGGGATCAATGGTACTTTGCTCCGCTTGAGAAAAACCCTCCAACGTTCGGACCATGGGAAAGTGGGCGCCCATGATTCCTTGGCGGATGCGATTTTCTTCCCGCCGCAGGATTTCCTGCGTAAAGAAATATTCCAGCGTCTCCCGAGGGGTTAATTTCTTTTCCGTTGCCATGCAGAGAAACTCCGTCATGCGGTCGCGGATCAGTGTCAGACGGAGCCGGTTGGCCAGCGATGCTAACTGCATATTGGTGGCGGCCTTAGCGATGGGCATGGCTCACCTCCAACATGTATTTCTCATAAACCTTCAAAGACCGTTGCCAGGGCTGTACCACTGGTAAAGGCGGCAGCCATGGTGCAGGTCGCTGTTCATGCCGGAATGTGTTAGCTTTGTACTCGTCAGTGGCCTTGTTCGTAAGCGTCCCATCGCTTCCGGCAGGCGGTAAAACAAAGGGCGGTTTTCATAAAACCGCCCCTATGAGCTTCTAGGCTTACTCGTTCTGGTAACGCTCAGCACAATTCCGCGGGAGCCATGCCGTAAAGTCAAAGTCTTCGATGAGGTGATGCATGTTGTAGGCCAGTCTGGTTCTATCCATGTCGTCGTCAGGATCTGCCTGCGCAGCAGCCTTGACTTCAGCGAGCGGCGAGACGTTGTAGTCCATGATTTTTCTTGTCGGATCTTTGCCTTCCTGCAAGGCGTAACGCCATGCTTTGCGGACACAATGCATATAAGCGGCGGCGACAAAGTCGCTCAGCCAGGTGCGCACCTCCATCCCGTTGAGTTTGCCAGTCTGCACCAGAGAATAAGCAGCCATCATGGCTTCGGCTCCGCGGAGCGTCTGCATAAAATAGATGTTCTTGCGCAGCACTGTTACAGGGCGTATTCGCCCTTCGACGATATCCGTTGACGGCGGAATTCGCGGATCGGACAAAAACGTACGGAATTTCTGCCGGCCGTTCATGTAGTAGATACAGGCGGCAGCGTATGGATCGGACTTCCGGATACTCCTCCAGCTCTTTGCGTTGGCGGTCGGTTCTATTCGCCCGGAGCTCAGTTTGAGCATGATGCGGTCCAGGTCATCCATCAATACCGTCGACTTTTCTTTGCGGGCCTTGGCCAGACGGACAAGCCAGTCTGCCTCAGTTTCGTGAGGTTCCCGGGCACAGCGCTGCTCCACAGCGTAGACGGCCCCCAGAATGACGACTGCAGCCATCAGTTCCCGATCCGGATCTCCGGCTTTTAAACTTTCCAGATTGATGGATGCCAGTTCTTCATCTGCGAATGCTTCGGCCTGCTGTTTGAGAGCTTCTGCACCAATAGCCTGACACAGGCGACGCCTCAGGTGCGTCAGGCAGCTTTGGCGAACGGCTTTGCCGTTCAAGCCAAAGCCTTGGGCGATCAGGCTGTCATAGGCGGCATATCCGTCCGCAGCCAGCGCTTCACAGCGGAATGTATCACCGAGCATCTCACGGAGCCGTTTAAGGCTGCTTGAGCCCATGTATTCATAGCAGGCAACGGGATAGTCCGTCTGTGCAGGAGTCGTCAGGGCAAGAAAGTAGTTCCCGCTGATCGGTTCTGCCGCTTCGTGCGTCTTAGCGCTTTGATGTCCTCGTCCTTGAAGCTCGAGGACATCCAGCGTTGACTCATCGGCCACTACTGTCGGACGAGTTTTGAGCTCCTCCTTGAGAGCCAGCATCAGCGGCTTTAAATAGATCTGGCCAAAATCATTGAAGTTGCGCTGAATGGTGTCGGATCCCAGACTGCAGGCATCCTGAAATTCAGCTGAGACCCGGGAAATGGGGGTGCCGCTGCAGACCCCGAGAGCACATTCCACCAACAGTTTGTGGCCGATCTCTCGGTTGGGCACGATCGGAACTTCCTGATTGTCTGCGGTCGGAATAAAAACCTCGCCGCACGCTTCACAATAGTAGATCTGGTTGTGCGTTTCCAGAAATTCAATCTGGTCGGCCATCCGGGTATGCTTGGTTTTCAGCTTTGCCACGATTTCGCTGATGGGCTTGAGTTTCCCGCGGCAGACTTTGCCGGTTTTAGGGTCTCGTCCTGTACAAGGAAGTGATTCGGCTTGTACAGTTTTCTGGCGTTTAGGCGGTTTCTTGGGCGGATTGGGTCTTCGTCCAAGGTTTTTCCGCTCCGTATTTGGTTTATTCACTGCCCTTAGACTGGCTGCATGTTCGAGTCCGATACGCACCGGATCTGCGTCATCAAGTCTGCCGGCGGCTCGGGTCAGTGCCTGAAACTGCCGCGCCATGCTCTGCATGGTGTTGCGGGTGCCTTTGAAGACGCTGCGGACATCGTCTGGCGTAACTTCCCTGACGGCACCTTTAGTGCCCGGCATGTCCGGGCCATGCCCGTAGTGCTCGTGCCGGTACATGGCTGCATCCCGGGCAAGCCGAATCAGCTCACTGCAAAGAAAACTGACCTGCTCGTAAATGGACATGCTCAGCAAGTCCCCGTAGGGACCTGCTTCACGGGAAAACTCTCGCATTGCCGCTTTAAGAGCAGGCAGATTTTCTTTAACGGCTTCACGCTGTGCCCATAAATCACACTCGGCTTTGCAGCGCTTTTCGTGTTCGGCTTTCACCTCCTTTTCCAGCAAGGCGACATTCTGTTCTAGTGCTGTGACATGCTTTTCCCGCGAGACGACATCCTTTTGCAGCGAAGCAACGAGTTCACGCAGCTGTTCGGGCGTTAAAGCGCTGATGTCGTAGGCGGTGCGAAGCATACTCAGAACCCCAAAAAACTTTGATTTTATGGTTCTGATTTTACCATAAATATCACATTTAACAAACTGATATTTATGGAAAATACGCCGTTTTACACCGTTCTATAAACGCCTCTGCAGCAAGCCAGTGCAAGACAGTAATAAACGCACTTTTTTGCTCGTTTAACTATCCCTGCCAAAGTGATTCACGCTTCACGAACAGCGGCTTGCCGTTGATGAAGTCAGCCAGCATCTGAGGGGTAACGGTCATTGCTGCCGGCCCCTGTGCCTGCATCAGCAGACGTTCGAACCGGCCTTTATGCAGTTTGCGGGTGATGAGCGTTGTGCCGCACTCATCGGTACAGATGATTTTGCAAATGCCGCGGGATCGGGAAACAAAGACGACATAGTCTTCCTGTTTATAGATATCAATGTGCAGCAGTTTGAAAGCAAGATCAGAGAGGGCATAAAAGCCATACCGCCCGTCAACAGGACAGACCACCATTGTCACCCGTTTGTCGGAAAAATCTATTGCCATGATTCCTCCGAAGAGCGAAGAAGATCCAAGGTGCTCTGAACAGCACGGTGCGGCTTAACGCGAACAGGCAGAACGGATTGCGCAGACAGCCGTTTGGGAGGATTTTCAGCCAGCGGCTCCGCCGCTGGGCATTCGGCAAAAATGATGATTCGAACGGTATTGGAATCTGGGGCTGCCGATGATTCCCAAATTTGCCTGAAGTGCCGAACCGGTTTCGAATGCGGTCTGGGCTGGTCAGATTCGTGGTACAGCATGAAGCCGGCAATGACTTCGGCTTTGCTGATCGGAGGATAGGCTTGCTCGAAGACTCGTTCGTAGAACGCGAGAAAGCTCAGGCCGGAATTACGCCACCCGTAGTAGTAATAGGCCCAGATGATGGGGCGGGACAGAGTGATCATCTTGGAAACTCCTTGGTTGTGAGAGTCTCCACAGTTTCTTCACTGCGGCCGCGCCCGTCCATGAAGCGATGGGACGCTTACAATGGTTCAAGCAGGCGATCGAAAAAATTTACATCCCGCAATTTGTGAAAGGCGGGGATGATTCCGGCGACGGAGGAAACGGTGTTCTGAAAATTAACTTTGACGGGACGGTTGAAACCGTCGCGAATATGAGTCGAATTTATTCGAAGCGAGGCTTTTGGCAGGTTGTTGTTAGACGATAGCAATTCTATCAGATGGCACACTTTTTTCGTTATAAATCAATCGGATAACGAAAAATACCCGGTCCTTTCAGGGCCGAGCATGAAAAATCCAGGATAACTCTGCGCGCGTTTAATGGCGTTGGTGACGCACGACACGTCGGAAATCTTGCCGGGTTGCATCTCAAAGGAGACCGGGAGACGGGAAGCGATTGAGTAGAACGTCACGAGCTTGTACGCAGCCAAGCTGTCACCCGCTTTGTTGAAGCCATCACGGATATACGGGTCAAGATTTCTCGAATGGCTCGACGTCGTTGTGCTGTCAAGTGCAAACACCGGAGAGCCGTCTTCGACATCGTTGGCAAGTGCCTGGAACAGCCTCTGCATGCCCGTCTCGTCGAGACCCAGGTCATCACCCAATAGCGGGCAGCCGAAAGGATCTTCTGAGCCAGAAAAAGCAGCGCGAACTTTAGCGTCCAAACCCGATGTACGACCGGCCCACTCCAACAAATCGGTGCCGCCGGTGTTCGTGCGAGTGGCAGTCGCCTCGGGCGCAATGTCAGCGCTCAGATTGTTCACCGGTTCCGCCTTTCGCTTGGGACGGCAGGGGATGATTTCCCCCGTTTCCGGGCAAATCTTGCCGATTCTTTCGGATTTCACGGGCACGTTGAACTTTCGTTTCGGGTCATATTGGAATTGACGGCGCTCGACGTACGTCGTGCCATTTTAGTGCTTCACGCGGACAATGCGCGTTTTGATCGGGGTTTCGGACTGGGACATGGGTTTCTCTGCGGCGGTGATTGAGTACGTATATTGCACAATATACACTCATGATTTTCCAGTAAAAAAGCCCGAATTTTCGGGCTTTTTTACTCTCGGCAGGACAAGGATTTGTGAGCTTGAGTCCGTATCCGCCGACTTTTCGGATCTCGATCTCAAGATCGGTAAAAGATAGCTGTTCCATTGGAAAACTCTTAAAAATCAAATGATTGAATGACTTGTTTTTATCATTTTTATGATTTTTAAGGGATTTTTGTTTCAGCAGAAATATCCCATCTGCGTTTGCAGACGCCTGATACGACAAAAGTGTTTCTCAGCGCTTTTGTCCAGGCCCACCATAGCTTATCGCATATATTGCAATCATTACAAAGACGTGCGTCTATTCTGGGCACAAGAAATCCATCCGCTCCATACTGCATACTGATTGCATTACGAGGACATTCCCTTCACACAAATAACAGTCAAAACAACTATCCTGCGCTTCAACATGCATCACAGTTTCCTAAACATTAACAATCTGATTACAGCAAGAAAAGTGGGTTTCATCCATTTTGGAACAGCATTGAAGTTTTTCAGAAAATTAAACGCCCTGTAATAAAATATGAAATACGTTACATCCAATGATTTTTTCTCTATAAGAGCCCAACCTAATATTCTTTGACACATAGATGCATATTCCGCTTCATCATACTTATTCAACCGTATGAGCTCTGATTTCAGATTTTCCAAAACAACAAATATACCATGCAAAAAGAGGTCTTTAGTTGCATTATTTCTAGATAGCGATATATCGGAAACGCATATATTTAAACCGGGTTCGTTCAAATAATAGAACTTCCCAGCTAGTTTATATATCATTAAATAAAATGGGACCTCCTCGCCAGATCTATTGTTGACTACATTTTCCAACAGATTATTTACTATCAACTCCTTTTTTATGCATTTATTACCATTTCCTGTCGCAAGTAATATATCTTCTTTGTCTGTATATCGTATCCCGTTTTCGCCTCTGTTTAACCAGTTTGCCTCCTCTGAGACATTGTTTTTTACAATGTTTATTCTATATTCTATTAATTCGATACTTGGGTGACTATTAATAACATTAGCTAGCTTCCCCAAAATTCCCATCTCAAGCCAATCATCTGCATCAAGGTAAATCACAAATCTACCTGACGCCAACTTAGTTCCCGTATTTCGCAAATACCCCGGCCCACGATTCTTATCGCTTTGAAAAATCTTAATACTTTTATTTTTATTGGCAATTCGTTTTACTACGTTAACGCTATCATCTTCACTGCAATCATCACAGTAAATAATTTCCAAATCTAAATAATTTTGATCAACAATTGAACTTATTGCATTGTAAATTGTCTCGGAGCAATTAAAGCCAGGGATAATTATTGAAAATAACATGGTGGTTTTGAAATGAAAGCGATTAATTAATAGTCATTAATCTTTAGCAACAGAATGGATGACATGCTTCATGGTTTCTTTGAATTTTTTAATGCTGTGATTATTTCTTGTGTATTCAATTGCCTGCGTGGCTTTTAACACATAAAGTTCATCGTTATTCATATACTCATCAATCGCAATTTTAAATCTGTTCACAGAATCAAATCCATCTCCAGGAACTTCCCCGACATACTCTCCAAACCGAGAGACTAGGTCATCTCTTTCAAATGCCGAAATAATTACAGTTCCGTAAGATAAACATTCTAACCACGAAATGGGTATGCCTTCCCAAATAGATGTGTTAATCAATATGCGAGCCGATTTTAGCAACTCTTTCTTTTCTTCCCCATCAACATGCCCCTTAAATATTAAATTTTTGGGGTTATTAGGCGGGAGATATTCCCGCATCATTTTTTTATTATCGTCAATATGCCGAAAGAAATTCCCTAGAACAATAAAATTGTACTGAGGCATTTGCCTTGCTATTTCGCAGAAAATCCAGCACCGTTTTTGTGCCTCTAAACGGCCTAAGAATATTATCGTTTTCTTCTGCTTTAAGTTAAACCTGTATTCAAAATCAATTTCTATTGGATTTGGCACATATGAAATTGGAACGGTATTTTCTAAATTGTATAATTCCAACGCCAGCGGGTTGAGTGAATTACCTTGTGTTATAAATTTAATCCTCTTTTCTTCGTTCATATCATGAACTAACTGATAAATTTCTTGCCTATAAAAACAAGGATCTTTTATGGATTTCATCGTCCCAATAATTGTTTTCCAAACACGTTTGGGCCGTGGATCTTGTATCCATAAAATTAGTTTCTTTTTGTCGTTTTTCTCACATTTCAATACGTAATCATCTGTTAATTCAATTGATAAATACAAGTCATAATGTTTTGCTGCGAGCCACAGTGATGAGAAAAATTTCCTCCTCGGCAACCAATGGAGATCAACATTATCGCAGTGTTCCTTTAATGCGAAAATGGATGGTAATCCGCCTTTTTTTTCTCTTTTACCCAGTAGTACATCAATTTCTATGTCTTCATCTGGTATATACTTTGCAATGAACTTTCTAGCTAGGAACCCATATCCGCCATATGCAGTTCCAGCCCCACCAAAGAATTCGTCAATCAAAAGTGCTACACGAATTTTCTTTGATTTAGAGAAATGTCTGCTGACATTTTCAATCATTTTAAAAAATGGCATAAATTAAAATATCTCCACTTCAACTCGTTTACTGTAAACGCATTTCCCGAATATTTCTATGCGATATCTCGCATCTCTGCGATAAATACTAACAATCTCCCTCCCCTTCTTTCCAATTGAAACGAATTCCTTATCTTTATAGCGCTTGATTAAAGATTTTATCCTGCTCAACTTATCTTCAAATTGAGGTTCGCATGAGAATATCTTTTTATACGCGTCCAACCAATCTATAAGGTGCCGATAGGATGGATTTTTTGTATTCCAAGGCTTCTCCCTGCCTGCGAAATGCACTATCCCTGGAGTCGTTTGACAATCCGATCTATTAATAGTTTTATGAGTGTAATCTTTGTACAAATTCCATCGAGGAGGGATCAATTTAACTTTATTGCCCAACACAGCATTAAGAACATCCTGATCTTGAAAATCTAATGGGGATCTATCAATAGCAAAATTCCACAACTTCGGCTCGATATTATCTCGTCTAATCTTTTTAAGATTTAATAGCAACACTCCAGCGTTAAAATATTGCGTATGCTTGACATTCAATACTGTAGCCAAATAGTCGCGAAAACTTATTTTAGGTCGAGTTTCTGATTTTTTGTTTTGCCCTACAATAGACGTTACATATGTGTCTTTAACTGCACCAACATACACCTGATCAACGTCGATCTTATATAAATTTTGTAAGTCATCAAAAACCAAAATATCTGCATCAAGGTAAATTACCTTGTCGTATTCTGGTAACAAACTCGGGATATAAAATCTATAGAACGTTTCCACCGAAATATAGCAATAATCATCTCGCCGAGACATCAAAGACTCAATATTTATATTCTTAACTTTCGACAAATCTATAAATCTTGCCGAACTGCGATCGCCGTATAAGCTTATAGTCTTTCCAATTGCATCTTTGCAAAATTCCGGAAGCCCCTTAGATAAAACGATAAACTCAAAATTTGATTGAGAATTTTCTAATATAGATACTATGACAGTTTCCAGTTGCTTATAGTAACTCTCGTTTATAGCAAAAACAATTGGTGTTTTCATCAAAAATAAACTTCTCTAAACACATAATACAGAGTGATCATTCCCTTGAAGACATTTGCCTGCTAAGCTTTATTTTTAAGCATAGGGCCAGATAGCTCACTTGAATATTAAGATTTTTTATGAAATCCTGGATTCCGCTACAAGTTGCTAACCGATAAATCTTCTTTTTCTCTCTCAGCAAGGACAAATCTAAAAAATCTTTATCTATATCTGGGAATTTTATATTTAGTATTGAAGCAATATGGCTTAGGGTCTTGATGGAATCAAGAGCCTGCTCATTTGATAATCTGAAATCTTTTTCTTGAGAATGGTTCCAATAATAAGGTACTTCAGTATTAAGGTATTTTGCTATCTTTTCAAGCAATTCAAATGTAGACTTCGTTTGAATTCTTCTATAAGTTGGTCGGGACTCCCCACGCCTGTACTTCATTAAAGTGTTGGGTAGTATTTCCATCTTATAGTCAGTTTTAAATAAAATTTTGATCCAAAGTGCATAATCCTCCGCATAAAGGGAGTTGGGATACCCTCCAATTTTTAAAATATCTTCTCTGCGAAGAATCACACTTGGATGAACAAAGCAGTCGTAAAAAGGCAAGCACGCTTCTATTTGCGTATGAGATAATGGTTGTATTTTTCTTGTTGGTCTTCCCGTTTCTAGATAAATAGCATCTGTTCCCAATACCGTTATTCCAGAATGTTTATTCAAATATTCCATTTGTTTAGATAAACGATCAGGGAAAGCCCAATCATCAGCATCCATCCGTGCTATCCAAGGTGTTGTCGCAAACGCTAGCCCTCGATTTAACGTATAAACTAACCCCTGATTAGCCTCGTTATGCAAGACTGTAATTCTTTTATCCTTCGTTGCTAAAGTATCTAGGTAGTCAGCAGTCTCCTTTATGGAACCATCATCGATAATTAGGAATGAAAAATTTTTATATGTCTGATCAAGAATAGATTTAACAGCTTCATCTAGCCACTCTTTTCTCGTGTTGTACACTGGCATTAAAACTGTTAATTGTTTTTCACTAGTCATCCCTACATACCTTTCTATTTCGAACGATCATAATGTCATGCCGACTGTATCGTCATTGACTAAATCCTTTACCCAATTCAATCAACTCTCTCACATGCTCATCAATCGTCAAATCTAACGGCACATGAACGTAGCGTTGGTAAGAAGGTGTGATCTTTAAAGGCGCTTTGCGGACGTCGTCCATCACCTTCTTAAAGGACTCAAGACTCCACGCATCAAAGCTCCGAAGCGCTTCAGGATCCACACATTCACAACTGCCGATTGTTTCTGCAATCAGTGAAGGCGTCCCATTCCATACACTCTCCATCCCCACGGTTTCCAAAGGATCATAGAAACTTGCCAAGACTGAATAGTCACAGGCCTGGTACATCTCCTGCATCTCATCGACAAAACCCACGTATTGAATGTTTTTGTACTCGCCATCAATAGGCCTTCCGGCCACAATTAAGCATTCATCGTAGGGCGTGGTCGTGAGGTATTCCTTCAACAGAGCAAAACCCTTGCGCTTATGACTCATTGAAGGAAAGAGAAAGAGTGTCTTATTCAAGGGAAGATTGTACCTTAAGGGAACTGCCAAGTATTATCTGCCCAGAAGTAAAGCTGCCTGAAACTGCTTGCGTATGAGCTCACAAAAACACAGCTAGCCTCCATGTCCGAGTGACATCGAGGCTGTTTGGGTAAGACGGTTGCTGGGAGGGTGATTTGAAGCGATCTCGGACGCCTCAGCCGTGTCATTTTCATTCCAGTTTTCGGCAGTACATCTCCTGACGGCACAGGTTGTAGCCCAGCATGGTCACCCAGTTGTGCGCCTCAGCCCGCTTGAAGCGATGCTGCGCACGAACGAGCCCGTGAAGACCGTCTGAATGTAGCCGAAGATGTGCTCCACACGGCAGCGGATTTTGGATTTTTTGCGATTGTGTGCCTTCTGCTTGGCTGTCAAAGGATGGTTGACCCGGCCCTTTTCGCAGAAACAGGGAGTTACGTTGAAGTAGCGGACGATTTCTTCGAGTTCCTTGCCGGCATAGGCAGAGTCGGCGTACAAGACTCGGCCTTCATCTTCCTCCTCGTTCAGGACCCAGTTCAGAGCCTTTGAATCGTGAACGTTTGCCGGCGTGGCGACGTTGTGGATCAGGAACTTGCTGGAGGCGTCGGCAAGAGCGTGAATCTTGTAGCCGTAGTGAACCTCGTTGTTTTTCTTCGTCCACCTGGCGTCAACATCCTTCTGGCGCTTCTTGGCAGGCTGATCATTCCACAGCTCGCCGCCCCGGCCTTGCTTGATGAGTTGATTTTCCTCACGCGTATTGCGCTGCTTGGGGGCCTCAACGAACGAGCCGTCGAGGATCATGGCGCCCGTGTTGCCGAGCAAGCCCTGCTCGCGAAGCTCCTCGAGGTGCGCGTACGTGATTGACTCGCAAAGGCCGGACTTGACGAATATTTCGCGGTAGCTCCAGGCATGTCGACGCAACGAAACGGCAGCGAACCGTTTGCCCAACAATTCTTTGACGAAGGCCTTCATGCAGCTGCGTTATCTGAAAGCCAATAAACCAACTGATCGCAACGCTTGGAAAACAAAAGAGATCCCGAAGAAAATCCGAGATCTCTTTACC